>ERZ1292633.6505-Hain-H41-02um-R1-6505-length-10166-cov-6_pt1 | contig 10166 bp, 12 predicted proteins | sample MGYA00564406_ERZ1292633 | MGnify/ENA primary metagenome ERZ1292633 (study PRJEB36523, sample SAMEA6512639) | groundwater metagenome | collected 2019-01-08 | study: AquaDiva: Metagenomics assemblies of 32 groundwater samples
GAAGCCATCAGTGCGCTGAGGTCGCTATCACGGATATGACGGCGGTCTTCACGCAGGTGAACCGTGATCCCGTTGCCGCCGGCCGCTTCCACCACTTCTACTGCGCGCATCGGATCGGGATGCGCGCCGCCGCGTGCGTTGCGGATTGTGGCGACATGATCGATATTGACACCGAGGCGTAAAGCGTGGGTCATCATTTCCGGGCCTGCTGGCAAATTCCAGCAATAGGTGCTACGATCATAAGAATGCTAAAGGCGATCGGTTGGCTCACGCTTCTTTCCGACTCCCCGGTTTCACAGCCGGAAGGCGCGCAAGTTCAGCAGGAAGAGCGTTGGCTTCATAAGTCGGGACATCAAGCCCGATCAGCGGGAAAAAGGGAACCCCAAGATCGACCGAACCATTTGAGCGGTCGACGAGTGCGGCTGCGGCGATCACTACGCCGCCTTCAGCCTCAATCGCTTTGATGGCTTCGCGTGATGAAAGTCCGGTGGTGACAACATCCTCCATCATCAGCACCTTCTGGCCTGGCGAAACCGCAAATCCGCGTCGTAGGCCAAAAACTCCATCTGGTCGCTCAAGAAACAGTGCATCGAGCCCCAGCGCCCGGCCCATTTCATGCCCGATGATAATGCCACCCATCGCAGGCGAAACGACGATTTCAATCGCGGCGCGCAACGCCTCGGGTATGTTTGCAGCTACGGCTTTTGCGAGTCGCTCTGCACGCGCGGGATTAGCGAGAACCCTCGCGCATTGGAGATAACGCGCACTGTGTAAACCGGATGAGAGGATATAGTGCCCCTCAAGCAGCGCCTTAGACGCCCTAAATTCATCTAGTACTGCTGTTTCGTTCACAATCTTATCCAAAAAAACCCGCAATTGCGCTTCTCGCATAAAGGGGTAGCGGCATTCGGACAAGCGGTCTAAAAAAGTAGCTTGTTGTGCTTGAGCCTAGCGAAGTGGCAGCGTATAGGCCGCGCTAAGTTTATGGGGGGCAGGGGTCGTTCGGGTCATAAAACCTGCGATTCTCTGGTTCATAAGGGTATGGAATCAAATATGAAGACGTTGATGTCCGCTGTTGCCGCGTTCGGCATGTTGTTCGCAACACAAAGCAGTTTTGCACAGACACCGGTTGTAACTCAAGCCCCAGCGCCTGTTGTTGCCCCAGTGGTAGCACCTGTTGCCGAGAAAACTGCTGAGGCGCCGTCTGCAGCACCTGTAACGACGATTGGCACATCCGCGCCGGTTGACGGTATCGGCCAACCTATTCCGGGCGGCTATACCATTCAGCCGCAAGTTACCGAAGACGGCGAATATGGTCTGTGGATGCACGATTATATATTGATGCCGATGATGGTCGTGATTTCGTTTTTTGTGCTTGGCCTGATGCTTTGGGTGGTAGCTTTTTTCCGGCGCAAGGCGAATCCAATCCCTTCAAAAACGACACACAATACCTTTATTGAAGTCGTTTGGACGCTCGTTCCTGTGCTGATTTTGGTTGGGATTGCGATTCCTTCAATCAAGCTTTTGGCGAACCAGTTCACACCAGCGCCAGCCAATGCGATCACGCTGAAGGCGATCGGCAATCAGTGGTATTGGTCTTATGAATATCCCGATCATGGGGTTGAGCTGACTGCGAATATGTTGCCTGACGAAGAGGCGCGCAAACGCAAGGAGCCGGTGCAGCTTGCGGTTGACAACCGTGTTGTTCTTCCGGTGAATACCCCGATCAAACTGCTGACGACCGCGAATGACGTAATTCATGCATGGGCGCTTCCAGCCTTCTGGATCAAATTGGATGCAGTGCCGGGCCGCACGAATGAAACCAGCTTCACCGTTACCAAAACGGGCGTATATTACGGACAATGTTCAGAGCTTTGCGGCGATAAGCACGGCTATATGCCGATTGGCGTAGAGGTGGTCTCAAAAGAAGATTTCGCCGAGTGGATCAAGGCAAAGGGCGGCAAGATGCCCGGCGATGCAGCCGCAAGTCCTGCTGCAGTTTTGCAAGCGCCTGCGGTTGCAGCGCCAGCCACTCCAGATACCGCTGCTGCAGCTATGCCTGCCGCTGCAAAGAATTGAGGGTCAGATTATGAGTGAAGCCATCGCAACCGCACATGCCTTTGAAGGTGCATATGCACATGATCATCATGATGCTGATCATAAGCCCGGATTTGTGGGCCGTTGGCTCATGTCGACCAATCACAAAGATATCGGCACGCTTTATTTGATTTTCGCGATTGTCGCGGGGATTATCGGTGGGGCGATTTCGGGCGCAATGCGCGCGGAGCTTGCCGCGCCGGGCATTCAAATTCTCGAATCGCTTGCAGGGGCTGATGGTAACCCGCTCCACATGTGGAATGTGCTGATTACAGCGCACGGCTTGATCATGGTGTTCTTCATGGTGATGCCTGCGATGATCGGCGGATTTGGCAACTGGTTTGTGCCAATCATGATCGGCGCGCCTGATATGGCGTTCCCACGCATGAACAATATCAGTTTCTGGCTGCTTGTGCCGTCGTTCATTCTGCTTCTGGGATCAACCTTTGTTTCGGGTGGCTCAGGGCCTGGTGCTGCGATTGGTTGGACTGCATATGCCCCGCTTTCGACCAGCGGTTCGCCGGGGCCTGCGGTCGATATGGCCATTCTTTCGTTGCATTTGGCGGGCGCGTCGTCGATTCTCGGTGCTGTCAATTTCATCACCACGATCTTCAACATGCGCGCGCCCGGCATGACGCTTCACAAGATGCCGCTGTTCGTCTGGTCGATTCTTGTGACTGCATTCTTGCTGCTGTTGTCGCTTCCCGTGCTTGCGGCAGCGATTACGATGCTCCTGACCGACCGTAATTTCGGGACAACTTTCTTTGATGCATCAGGCGGCGGTGATCCGGTGCTTTATCAGCATCTTTTCTGGTTTTTCGGCCATCCCGAAGTGTATATTATGATCCTTCCTGGATTCGGCATGGTCAGCCAGATCATTTCAACTTTTTCGAAAAAACCGATCTTTGGCTATCTCGGGATGGCCTATGCGATGGTTGCGATCGGTGTCGTGGGCTTCATCGTTTGGGCACATCACATGTTTACGACGGGCATGTCCGTGAACGTAAAAATGTACTTCACGGCGGCGACGATGGTGATCGCGGTGCCCACCGGCATCAAGATTTTCTCGTGGATCGCAACGATGTGGGGTGGCTCGATCAGCTTCAAAACACCAATGCTGTGGTCGCTCGGTTTCATCTTCATGTTCACCATTGGTGGCGTAACCGGGGTTCTCCTCGCCAACGGCGGCATCGATAACTACATGCACGACACATATTATGTCGTCGCCCACTTCCACTATGTGCTTTCGCTGGGCGCGGTGTTTGGCCTGTTCGCTGGCTTCTATTACTGGTTCTCGAAGATGACCGGCAAGGAATATAATGAACTGCTTGGACAGCTTCATTTCTGGGTGTTCTTCATCGGTGTGAACATCATCTTCTTCCCGCAACATTTCCTCGGGCTTCAGGGGATGCCGCGCCGTGTGCCTGATTATCCAGAGGCGTTCACCTATTGGAACCAAGTGTCGTCTTATGGTTATGCCGTGATGGCGGCGGGGATGGTGATTTTCTTCGTCAACCTTGCTTGGTCGATGCTCGCAGGTAAGAAAGCTGAATCGAATCCCTGGGGTGAAGGTGCGACGACGCTGGAGTGGACACTTTCAAGCCCACCGCCGCATCACCAGTTTGAGACATTGCCGAAAATAAGCTGATGGCAAATGCCGCATCAGACCTAGCTCCAGCCGCAATTTCTGCGGACTGGCGTGATTTTCTCGCGCTGATGAAGCCGGGCGTGGTGCGGCTTGTCGTTTACACCGGGCTATGCGGATTGGTTGCCGCTCCTGGGGGTATCCATCCAGTGCTTGGGTTTACCGCTGTCCTGTGTATCGCGCTTGCAGCAGGTGCGGCAGGTGCGCTCAATCAGTGGTATGAAGCTGATATCGACGCGATCATGAAGCGCACAGCAAAGCGCCCGCTTCCGGCCGGCCGGATGGAAAGCGATAGTGCACTCCATTTTGGCGTTGGCATCGGGGCTTTCTCGGTTTTGCTGATGGGCTTTGCGACGAATTGGTTTGCCGCAAGCATCCTTGCTGTTTCGATTATCTTCTATGTTCTCATTTATACCGTTTGGCTCAAGCGGCGGACACCACAGAATATTGTGATTGGTGGTGCTGCTGGCGCTTTCCCGCCACTGATCGGTTGGGTTGCAGTGACGGGCGATATTTCGACCTTGCCAATGCTGCTGTTTGGACTGATTTTCCTCTGGACGCCGCCGCATTTTTGGGCCCTCGCGCTGTTTATGAAGGCCGATTATGCCGCTGCCGGTGTGCCGATGCTCCCGGTTGTCGCGGGTGAGCGGACGACGCGTCACCAGATATTCCTCTACACATTGCCAATGGTCGCTGTTGCTATATTGCCATGGCCACTTGAGCTCACCGGCGATGTTTACGGGGTTGTTGCAACGGGCGGGTCAATGCTTTTCCTCGCGCTGGCCGCTCTTGTTGGTTTCCGTAAAACAGGCGAGGGCGACGTAATGAAGCCCGAAAAACGCCTGTTCGCTTATTCGATTGTCTATCTGTTCGTGCTGTTTGGTGCGCTCGCTGTTGATCGGCTCCTGATTGTATGACCGATGAAGAATCCCGCCTGAAGCAGCGTTCGCGTTCACGCGTAACTGGCCTACTGTTGATTGCTTTCGCTGTGTTGATTTTTGCGATTAGCCTCGTCAAAATTGGTGTTGCTGCATCATGAGTGTGTTGCGCACGGGCATATTGGCCTTCACGATGGCGGGTACCATGGTTGGCGTCGGTTATGCCGCCGTTCCGCTTTATAAGCTTTTTTGTGAAGCGACCGGATTTGGCGGCACGATTCAGCGCGTTGATGGTGATATCGCGCCGGGGCAGGGGATTGCGGGAAAGATCATGTCGATCCGCTTTGATGCCAACCATGCCAATGATTTGCCTTGGAAATTTGCGCCCGAACGTACCGTTGAAAAAGTGACGATTGGTGAGCGCGAAATCGCCTTTTTCAGAGCCAAAAACCTTTCAGACAAACCAATTACCGGTCGTGCTTCCTATAATGTGACGCCAACGCAAGCCGGTCAATATTTTAACAAAATCCAGTGCTTTTGTTTTACCGAGCAGACGCTTTTGCCGGGCCAGGAAATTCGAATGCCCGTCATCTATTATGTCGATCCGGGCATTATCACCGATGCTGACGCAAAAAGCGTGCAGGAAATTACGCTAAGCTACACATTTCATACAGTGGACGAAGCCGACAAGCCGAGCTAATTGATCGGTAAAGTACGGACGATATCAGAAGGAAGCAACGATCATGGCCGGTGCCAAAACCCACGACTATCATATTTTACCGCCAAGCCCTTGGCCAATTTTGGGAGCATTTGCTGCGCTGACAATGGCTGCCGGCGGAATCATGTGGATGCACGAACAGCCTGGTGGTGGCGCGATATTCTATGCTGGCGTTGCGGCTGTGCTTGCGACCGCATATTTCTGGTGGCGTGACGTTGTGCGTGAAGCACATGCAGGCGATCATACGCCCGTTGTTTCGCTCCATCTGCGCTACGGAATGATCCTGATTATTGCTTCAGAAGTTATGTTTTTTGTCGGTTGGTTCTGGGCATGGTTTGATTTCTCGCTCTTTCCTGTGCCGCTTGCCGTGGTTGAGGGGCAGGTTGAGATCCTCACGGATACGCTTGCGCAGTGGCCACCAAAAGGACTTGAAATCATTGATCCATTTGCATTTCCGCTCCTTAACACGCTGATACTGCTTTGTTCTGGTACAACCGTCACATGGGCGCATCATGCGTTGATAAACGGTGACCGTGAGGGACTTAAGAAAGGCCTATGGGCGACGATCATTCTCGGCGCTATCTTCACCACGATTCAGGCTTATGAATATGCGCATGCGCCCTTCGCTTTCAAAGGCCTAAACTATAGCTCAAGCTTTTTTATGGCGACCGGCTTCCACGGCTTCCACGTACTCATCGGCACGATCTTCCTGATCGTCTGCTTGGTGCGCGCTTACAAAGGGGATTTTACCCCACGCCAGCATTTCGGTTTTGAAGCCGCTGCATGGTATTGGCATTTTGTCGATGTTGTTTGGCTGTTCCTGTTTGTCGTCATCTATGTCTGGGGCGGCTGGGGCGCGCCGATCCACGGTTAATGACATATCAGGCCCCTGAAACCACGCAGGCTGCGATCAGGGGGCTGTGTCCGCGTTGCGGCGCTCGTGGATTATTTGCCGGAACGATACGCTTTGCTTCGCAGTGTAAGTCTTGCGGGCTTCGCTATGATCAATTCAATGTTGGGGATGGCCCGGCGGCGTTCCTGATCATGATCGTGGGCGCGATTGTGACGATTGCGGCGATTACGGTCGAGCTGAAGTTCGGCCCGCCGTTCTGGGTTCATATTTTGCTCTGGATACCAGTCACAGCAGCTCTGGTCGTCGGCATGCTAAGGATCGCCAAAGGCGCTTTGCTCGTGCTTGAATATCGCAACCGCGCGCGCGAAGGACGTCTCGTCGAATGAAACGGTTACCTCTTGTCGCCACGGTGATTGTTGGGTTGGCCGTTGCAACGATGATTGCGCTTGGCGTCTGGCAGCTTGACAGGCGAGGGCAGAAAGAAGCGCTGATTGCGCAATTTGCCGCGAACCAGTCTCGCCCATCAATCGCGTTTCCGGCAATCCCGATGGGGGACGAATTGCTGTTCCGCCGTGCCAGCGCGTTTTGCCTAGAGCCGGTGCGTGAGACGATTGCGGCGGGCTATAATCTAAAAGGCGAACGCGGCTGGCGGCATTTGGTTGCCTGCCGAACCGGCGCGGAAGGACCGGGTTTCACGGTTGACATTGGCTGGTCAGTCGGCTTTGAGGTTAGATCTAAATGGAAGGGTGGCGCGGTTGACGGCGTTATCGGGCCAATGCCTGATCAACGCAGCGTCATCGAACGCAGTGTGGCCGATAAAGCGCAGCAGCCATTGTTGCTCGTGGCGACGCGTGGAGGTGGTGGCCTGCAACCAAGCGCGCCCCCTTCGCTTGAAGGTGTCCCCAACAATCATCTCGCCTATGCAGTGCAGTGGTTCCTGTTCGCGGGGATCGCGCTTGGAATCTACGGCTTGGCGTTGTGGCGACGGCAGCGTAAATGAGTGTGCTGATCCGGGTGGCAACGCCAGAAGACGCATCACTGCTCCCAGATATTGAACGATCCGCAGGCCATCTTTTTCGCGAGATAGTAGGATTGGAATGGATCGCCGATGATCATGTCATGACGGTTGACCAGCATCTCCCTGCGATTCTAGCGAAATCAGCTTGGGTGGCGTGTGAAGAGGGGGCACCTGTTGGATTTTTAAGCGCTGAACGCACATTAGACATCCTCCATATTCGTGAAGTCTCAGTTCTTGCTAGTGTCATGGGTAGAGGCATCGGACGCAGGCTGATTCAGTCTGCGATTGCCGCTGCAAATGAGCTGGGCTTGTTTGCACTAACCCTTACTACCTTTCGTGACGTGCCTTGGAATGAGCCTTATTACCAGCGGCTTGGTTTTGGGACTTTGGCGGCAGCTGATCTTGATCAGCGACTTGCCACCATATTGGCTGATGAAGTTTGTGCGGGCCTGCCGGGGGATCGACGCTGCGCAATGCGGCTTAATCTTGTCCTTATGTCTTCACCGGGCTAACGGGCATCCCCATGCACTATATCAGCACTAGGGGAAGCGCATCGACGCTTGATTTTGAGGGTGCCACGCTCGCTGGGCTGGCGTCGGACGGCGGGCTTTATGTGCCGCAGGTCTGGCCACAGTTTAGCGCTTCAGAGATTGGGGCGTTGCGCGGCAAATCCTATGTCGAAACTGCTGTGGCCGTGATGCGGCCCTTTGTTGCAGAGGCGTTAAGCGAAGATGAATTGCGCGCGCTGTGCAACCAAGCCTACGGGCGCTTTTCGCACTCGGCCGTCACGCCGCTGGTGCAGCTTGACGCACAGCACTGGCTGCTTGAATTGTTTCACGGGCCAACGCTGGCGTTCAAGGATGTTGCGCTCCAGTTGTTAGGATTGCTGTTTGAAAAATTCCTGAGCAGTCGGGATACGCATTTGACTATTATCGGCGCGACTTCGGGCGACACGGGTTCCGCTGCAATTGATGCCGTTGCGGGTCGCGCGAAGATTGATGTTTTTATGCTCCATCCGCAGGGGCGCGTCTCTGATGTGCAGCGTCGCCAGATGACGACGGTTCGTGCGCCGAATGTCTATAACATCGCGGTTGAAGGCAGTTTTGATGATGCGCAAGCCATCGTGAAGGTGCTGTTTAATGATCCAGCATTTTCATGCGCCTACAATCTTTCGGCAGTCAATTCGATCAACTGGGCGCGGCTGATGGCGCAGGTCGTCTACTACTTCTACTCCGCCGCCCGTCTTGGTGCGCCCGAACGGCCTGTAGCGTTTGCGGTGCCAACCGGAAATTTCGGTGACGTTTTTGCGGGCTATGTTGCTGCAAAAATGGGGCTGCCGGTGGCGAAGCTAATTGTTGCCACCAACGTCAATGACATACTCCACCGCGCGCTCACCAATGGCGATTATTCAACCGGCACTGTTACCCCAACAGCAACGCCGAGCATGGATATTCAGGTCAGTTCCAATTTTGAACGATTGCTGTTTGACCTTTCAGGCTGTGACGGCGCGGCGATTTCCTCCATGATGCAGGGGTTTGAGGCTGAGCATGCGATGACGATCCCGGGCAACATGATTGGTGCCGCTAAGCCCTTGTTTGCAAGTGCGCGCGTTGACAGTGACGCCATGGCAATGGCTATGCGCTGGGCACAGGAGAAAGCGGGGCAGGTAATTGATCCGCACAGCGCGATTGGGCTCGCTGCTGCGCGCGTGGCTGATATCCCCACAGACATACCTGTTGTAACGCTTGCGACCGCGCACCCTGCCAAATTTCCCGATGCAGTTGAGCGTGCGACCGGGGTTCGCCCGTCATTGCCCTCACGGATTGGCGGATTATTTGACCGTGCGGAACAATTTGATGTGCTCCCCGCAACGCCAGATGCAATCAAGGCGTATGTTGCTGAGCGTGGCACGCGCGTGGTCGCATGACACCAATCACGCTAGTCGGTGACCCGTGGTCTGATTATGGCCTGATCGATTGCGGCGCTGGCCGCAAATTTGAACGTTATGGTGACTACCGCTTCATTCGGCCCGAGCCGCAAGCGCTATGGATGCCCGCGCTCGAAACATGGGCTGCCGACGGTGAATTCATTCCCGGTTCGGACGAGGATGGCGGCGGCCAGTGGCATCATCAGACCAAGCTGCCTCAGCATGGTTGGTCAAGTGAGTGGGAAGAGTTGACCTTTAATAGTCGGCCAACACCCTTTCGCCATCTCGGCTACTTCCCCGACATGGCGCCGGTGTGGCAGTGGATGCGCGGGAAAAAGCCAATAAACGCGCTTAATCTGTTTGGCTATACAGGTGTTGGCAGCCTTGCGCTGGCGGCCAAGGGTGCGGCGGTCACCCATGTAGATGCCTCAAAAAAATCGGTCGATCAGGCGCGCACTAATGCCGCGCTCTCAAACCTTCAGGATGCGCCAATCCGCTGGATTGTTGATGACGCGGCCAAATTTGCCGCGCGTGAGGTGCGGCGCGGGAAGCGTTATGACGGCATTATCCTTGACCCCCCCAAATTCGGACGCGGGCCGGAGGGCGAAGTGTGGCGACTTGAGGAGCATTTACCAGCGCTGATTGCCGATTGCCGTAAACTGCTTGATGCAGACTCGAAATTCCTGTTCCTTACGGTTTACGCCGTGCGGATGTCGGCGCTCGCAATTGGCGAACTTGTGTGCCAGCAATTTGCTGATCTTGGCGGCATCGTCGAATGCGGCGAACTTGGCGTGCGAGAGGAAACGCGCGGGCTGATCCTGCCAACTGCAATTTTCGCGCGGTGGTCGCGGTAGACGCTATTCCCGCATTGCCCGAATCGCAGCACCCACTGCAAATGGTTCAACCGCAAGCAGAAACATTGAGCAGGCCGCGATCAGTTTGAACGCGCTCGCGCCGGCTGGCTCAAGTGCCCCGGCCCCGAAAATCAGCAGCGGTATCGCGAGTGGTAGCAAAAGCAGCCCTGCGAGCG
>ERZ1292633.6506-Hain-H41-02um-R1-6506-length-10166-cov-4_pt1 | contig 10166 bp, 7 predicted proteins | sample MGYA00564406_ERZ1292633 | MGnify/ENA primary metagenome ERZ1292633 (study PRJEB36523, sample SAMEA6512639) | groundwater metagenome | collected 2019-01-08 | study: AquaDiva: Metagenomics assemblies of 32 groundwater samples
TTCCGCCACCTCCACCGCCGCCACCTCCTCCGCCGCCACCTGACGCTGTTGAACAAGCAGTGGTCACATAGGCACAGGCTGAGCTACAGGTGAGAGTTCCTGTATCAAATCCTTGGCTGGCACAGGTCGCGCTGTTCAAATCTGCGCCGTCACATGTTTCTGAAGCATCACGGAATCCATCACCGCAATAGAACTGGAACGCTCCTCCGCCGTCTTCCTGATATGAGGGGCTGGAAACGCGACCAGCATAAGGTTCAATCGCTCCTTGAAGCTGGTAGGTTGTGGAGTTCAGCATGCCGTCAGCGTTGGCGCCTCCGTCTGCCGATGGTGAGAGGAACCCTTGCTCAGGATTGATCTGATAACTCGTGGAGGACACCGTCGCGCCCGCACTCCATGGAAGTGCCACGAGACTCAGCGCCACGAGCAGGACTGGTAATTTTTTATATGGCATATTGTGGTTAGGTAGTAGGTTTTAGAGCCTGCCCTGAGCGACCGGAGGGAGTCGAAGGGTTGTAGGTTGTAGTAGGAAGGAGAGTCAAATCTCCTTCTAATCCCTACTCCCTACCACCTACTCCCTTCTTCAAAAGGCTCCTGAGTAAGCAATCGCGGCAACAATATTCCAGTCTTGATCAGAGCTTGGGAGAGCACCGAATGCATCAACGTACGTCGTGATGGCTGCGGACTCTGCTTCCAAATCGCGCTCGTCCTCACTTGGTGTGAAACCGTTCACCATGTAGTCGATGGCGACCCAGTCAGCGTCCTCAGATGGAAGACGGCCTGTGATCGTTCCAAACCAACCAATGGCTTGTTGCTCGAGCGTCAGTTCCGTTTCTTCTGATGCTTCTTCCTCAACCACCTCTTCTACCTCATCCACCTCCGCCACCTCTCCCTCATCCAAGAAGTCTGTGTAAGCAAGTGTGTGAATCACGTTCCACTCCATGTCTGTGGAAGGCATCTTTGCGTACTTGGCACCGAATATCACGAGTGCGGCTTGTTCTGCGGCGACATCTTGTGGATCTTCCTTGCATCCGCCGTAAGCGATGCAGTGCAGAGCGGACCAGTCATCATCTGAGGAAGGCATACGAGCATAGAACGCACCGAAGTAGACGAGAGCTTGCTGCTCAAGACTTGCTTCTGATTCTTCCTCAACCACCTCATCTACCTCTTCCACCTCCGCCACCTCTTCTCCTTCATCGCCTTCATCTAAAAAGTCTGTGTAAGCAAGCGTGTGAATGACGTTCCATTCCATATCTGTGGAAGGCATTTTTGCGTACTTGGCGCCGAAGATCACGAGCGCTGCTTGTTCAGCTGCGACATCGCGTGGATCTCCCTGGCATCCGCCGTAGGCAATGCAGTGCAGAGCCGACCAGTCGTCATCTGAGGAAGGCATACGAGCATAGAACGCACCGAAGTAGACGAGAGCTTGCTGCTCAAGACTTGCTTCTGATTCTTCCTCAACCACCTCTTCTACCTCATCCACCTCCGCCACCTCTTCCTCATCATCTGCTTCCGCAATCACATCAAGACCCAACAATTCTTGTCCAGCCGCGGTATAGGCAAGAGCGTGTACAGCCTGCCAGTCCATGGACGAGGATGGATTTGCTCCATACTTGCTGTTGAACTTTGCAAGCGCAGCAACTTCGTAGGTCAGATTGCGGTTGTCCGAGTCATAGCAACCATCATTAGCAATACAGTCATTGGTTTCCCAATCGTCATCACTGGATGGAAGACGTCCAAACAGTGCACCGAAGTAGACAAGAGCTGCTGCTTCGTCACTCTCGGTTGCACCACTACTTGAGTCATCGGATTCTTCCTCTTCTTCTTCGACCGCTTCAGACGCAACATCCTCACCTGAAATAGTAATCGTGGCTGAACCCAGGTCACCTGTGTCGAGGGTTTCTTCACCATCTGAAATCAATCGTGATGTGCTTTCCACTTCGATAGTGGCTGTCCCCTCTGAGAGAGCGTGGAACGTAACGGTGGCAAGCGTGCCAGAGCTCGTCACGGGTGTGCCGAACTTGTACGCGCCGTAGCTGAGAGTCCCTGCATCGTTGTCTGTGTCGTTCGATGGAGACAAGTTTGGAAACAAGCTTCCAAGATCAAACGAGGTGATCTCGACGAGATCTGGATCAAAACTGAGATCGACGCGCACGGTGTCGAGCGATTCGTCGTTAGCGTCGACGAGCACACTTAAACTAAAAGAGTCCCCTGTCTCCACGGATGTATTAGTTGGAGAAAGCGAAAGCGTGGCTGTGGTACCAGCATGCGCCGGTGAAACACCAACGTTCGCGATTCCCATCAAGAGTCCGAGGAAGAGGACGACAATCTTCTTCATAAGAAAAAAATTAGGGCGGTTAAATGTAAAAGTAAATCGATGGCGCTCAATGCCATCAAAAAAGTTCGAGAAAATTATAACATTAAGTGCTGTGAGAAAAAACAAGTGCCTGTGTATAAATCGTTCGTAATTCAAAATAAAAAAATGGAATTAGGAATTTGGAAGTAGGAAGTAGGAAGTAGGAATACAAAAAAATTAGAAGTTCGAATTTCAACTCACATTCCTACTTCCAAATTCCTGCTTCCTACTTCTTCTTTGACCACACCAGCATTGCCAAAAAAAGTAATCCACAGCCTAATTTTTACTGCTCTCTCCTGAATAAAAGCTGTGCTGTTTTAAGGAGAATAAGAAAATCAAAAATCAAAGATCGATTTTTTATGTAGTAAAGATCGTACTCAAATTTCCGCCGAGAGTCTGTCACAGAACGCGCATAGCGAAATTTTATTTGTGCCCAACCGGTAAAACCTGGCTTCACAAAATGACGCACGTGGTAGTGTGGAACTTCTCGCTCAAGCGTTTCGACAAACATCGGTCGTTCAGGACGTGGACCAACAAGACTCAACTCCCCTTTCAAGACGTTGATCATTTGCGGAAGCTCGTCAAAATGCGAACGGCGAAGAAAATTTCCAACACGCGTGACACGAGGATCATCCTTCGTCGCCCATTGAGCGCCGTGAGCCTCCGCGTCGACTCGCATTGTGCGAAACTTCTTGATCAAAAATGGAACACGATTTTTTCCTATTCGCTCTTGCGTATAAAAAATATCTTCTCCGCCATCAATCTTGATTGCTAGCGCCACGAGTAACAACAGAGGAAATGTGAGTAGGAGGACAAGCGAGGCAACAACGATATCAAACAGTCGTTTGATACGACGAGAAATCCCAGAATCTCGTTCTTGTACATTCCTGATGAACCACTGCTGATCGATCGTGGTAAGCGGAATCCTGCGAGCAAAAAGTTCATAGGCTTGAGAGAGATCGAGAAACGTTACGCCTGTTCCAAGGCACGCGTACAGACCTTGTAGATGATCGCCACTGACAAGAAACATCGGAGGAAGAACTACGACTTGAAGACCATGTTGTTTGATCTGGTCAGATAAGTTGTCCTGAGACAGCAACACGACACACTCATACCCATGCTGTTTCAGCAAGCCAATAGACTCCTGCAGCTCAATCCCATGTTCTCCCAATTCCAGAAGACCAATGTGCCAAGGAACGAGAGAGGAAATCCTCGCAAAAAAAAGCACACGCCACACATAGGCAAGAAAACCAAAGAGGGCAACGTGTGTGAGAAGGTTGGTCTTGGGAGTGATCTCCGTGAGCGTGGTCGAGTAAAAAAAGAGGACACCTGTGAGAAACAAGAGGGTTAAGGCAATAACATACCGCGTGAGAAACGACGGAGAAGATGGCGGCAGAGACAGGTCATAGAGATCCATCACGTAAAAAATAACAAGCCAAACGAAATAGAGAAAAGAGAAAGGAATGGCGTGCTCAAGAAAAAGCGCGATGTCAACATTGCCCCAGAAGCCAATCAAGAGAGCCAGCCACAGAGAAAAATAGAGCAAGACAAAGTCTCCAACTAACAAAGTTATTTTTCGAAAAATGAAGCCCATAATCTGTGTTAAAAACTAAAATGCCGCATCATAATAAAACCTGAAGAGTAGTCCCATTTCTTCTTTCTCATTGCGAAGGTCAGCCTCAAGATACGGTGTAATGATGTCAACGAGGGAGCTGTCCTTTTTCGAGTATTCTTCCAGTTGTTCATACGCAAGGTCAACTTGATTGGTAAGCTTTAACGTAAGTAAGTATCGAAGGATAGACATCCTAACGTTAGGGTCAAGATTGAGTGCTTGAGCCGCAAGACCGAGTGCATCTTGTTGTTTGCCTTGATCAATATAGATACCAGTAAGCGCCCAATATGGAAGTTGATTCCTTGGAAAACGTTCAACGGCGCGAAGGAGAATCTCTTCGGCGTTGATAATTTTTTCTATATCAAAACTGCGTGCCCATACCTGATACAAGAACCCCAAATCCAAATATGCTCGCAAAAAAACGGATGCTGTTCAATCGTATGCAATAATCCTTGCTCTGAAAGAATAATTTCTTTTTGTAACAGATTTTGAGAAAGTGATATTTGTTCATCTGTGAGGTCAAGGATAAACGTGGCGGTCTGCGCGGCAAGAAATGAACGACGGAGGTCGATCCCCTGCCGAGACACGCTCACTGCTTTCTCGTAGGCTGTCAAACGTTGCGAGAGAAGCGTCGCGGCTTTCACGTCCCACGTCGCCTTGTTGCCAAGCGCCGGCGTTACCACGAACCAGTAAAACGTAAACGGCAAGAGGATAGTCGCAACAATCGCGATAGCGAGCCGGCGTCCGCGATGCCCATCTGAAATACTCTGAACCGGCCGGACGTCGATCGTGGCGATGAATCCCAGCAAAACCAGCCACGACAGCGTGCTCGACAACGTGTCAAAAACGGTCAGACCCTGCACAACGTACGCCGCGAGAACAGAGGTGAATAAGGCGAAAACCGCCGGCGAAATGGCGCCCCGCTTGGTCGCGCGCCAGAGCTTGAGCACGGCGACGACAAAGAGACTCACGTACAAACCAAGTCCGAAAATCCCCGACTCGAGTCCTACGTCCAAAAATTTATTATGCGCCCGGTCAAACCAGAGCTCACCGCCACAGGCCTGCGAGCCAAGACAGGGATCGTAGTACGTTTGAAAAACGTCGGGATAACTCTCAAGCCCCCATCCCAAGAGCGGTCGCTCGAGAATTCCCTGCCACGCAATGCCCCAAAGGACGAACCGTGTTTCCCCGGATTCTTGCACGAACCATCGATGCACCGTGCTGTTAGGTTGAACGAGCAAGAAAGAGGCAACTAGGAACAGGATCGTAAGCGCCGAGAGCAAGAATGCCCCGGCTTTCCGCCGCAAGGCGCTCGCTTGGCTCCACACAAGCAGGAGGATCACAAACAGCCCTCCACCGCCCAGCATGGAGAGCTTGGCGGCTTTGGCGGTTGTGAGCAAAAGGGCAATGACGAGAATCACGGTGGCGGCGGTCGCCATCAGCCTGCGAGTCTTTGTGTACGTCAAAGCGAGATAGGCCGCCATGCCGATTTGAAGCAGAAGATACGTCCCAAGAAACGACGAGTTGCCAAACGTCGATCCGCCTTTGGATCGTGACAACAGTGCGGGGCCGTCCGGGAACAGAAGGGAGAGAAAGAAGATGGCCGCGACGATGAGCGCACAGACCGTCGACACCTCAAAAACACGCCGCCAGTCTTTTGCCTCGCGAAACACCGACACAAGCACGACAAACGCCAAGGCGAGGTGAAGCCACGCGAGCCCAGAGCCCGAGCGGTCGATCGACCCCCAAAAACTGAAAGACGGATTTGTTCCAAAAAAACTCGTGAGTAATAAAACGCCAATGTACGCTACGACGAGTACCGACAAGAGATCCGCGCGCGGCTTTTGACTCGCGTGCCGGTACGTGAACCAACAATAGCTCACGACGGTAAGCTGGGTGACGGCAAGAAAAAAATAAAGCTTAGAGTTGTTGGAATAAAAATAGAGGTAAGGCCACAACACAACGGGTGTCAACAACACAAAGAGGCACAGCAAATGGGAAAGGCTAAGACGGTTCTGTGCCTTAATAGAAGATGCCATACAACTGGTCAGGGTTTTGTTCCCACATCTGCGCGAGGATCGTTACTTCATCCTCCAGATCAGGAAATCTTTGTAAAATTTCCGCTTTCTTTTGTTCGTACGTAGTTTGATCGGCTGTAAGCCGGATGGCCGCTAGAAGACGCAGAGATGATTGGGGAGCTGAAGGATAGAGTCCGATTGCTTCCTGGAGTAGAGCCAACGCCTCCGCGACACGCCCTTGTTCCAGATAAACCGCGCTTAAAGCGGCATAGGTGTGTTGATTGCGAGGATTCTTGGCAAGCGATTCACTCAACACTCGCTCGGCTTGAACAAACTGTGTTTTGTCAAAATAATGAGCATCCAACTGATACAAGATCCCAAGAAGGTTCGCCGCTTTAAGATTATTGGGCGCCCTGGCGACCGTGTCGGAGAGACCTTGGATCCCAACAGCGAGTTCATCTTGAAATGGCTGGCTAAAGACCTGACGTTCCTGTTGGGAGGTACGTAAAATCCACTTCACGGTTTCAGCGGCCAAAAATACTCTACGATAATCTTGTCCGATTGGCGAACCGAAAACCTGGGTCTCATACGCTTCACGTCGCTCCCCTACTGTGCGTGCATTGACAACGAGCTGGGTTTGATTGGTCATCACAGAAAAGATAACGACGTAAAAAAATACGAACGGAAACGCAAACGAGACTAAACCTGCGACGATGCCAAACGACTTAGATAAATGACCTGGAGTATGAGATCGAATCGGTGACTGAGTCAGCACGTGAATATACGCGATAAATATAACTAAAAAAAACAACGAAAACGCGAGGTCAAATTCAGCGAGGCTCTGCACGAAATAAACAGCAAAAAACGTAGTGAACAAAATTGGAATGGAAACGGAAATTTTTGATCGACGATAGGCGTCCCAAACTCCCAAAACAGAAGCTATGAGAAGGACAAAGTAACTCAGTAACCCAACCACACCAGCCTCCACAAGCGTATCCAAAACCTTATTATGAGCGCGATCAAACCAATATCCCTCCCCACCGCACTCAGGAGAACCAAAACAGGGATCGTAGTGACTCAAGAACGCAACGGGAAAATTCTCCAATCCCCATCCTAAAAAAGGACGCTCTTTCCATGCTTCAAACGCTACGGACCATACCGCGAAACGCGAACCGGATGATTTCTCAATAAATGCTTGATGCAAATATGAATCTTTTTGTGTCAATTGGAAGAGGGCAAAGAAAAACAGGAAGCAAAGTAAGACGACGACGAACCTTCCAGCCATTTTTTTGATGGTTGATCGACCTTGAACAATCAACCACATGGCCACAAACAGAATCAGTCCACCAACCATGGCATACTTGGCCGCAAGAGCTCCTGTAAACCAAAGCACGATCAAGAAAAAAAGTATGCATGCTCTCCCAAACTGTCGAAGACGTTTCGTCTCGCCTGTGAAGGCCAAAATAGAGCTAAACATCAGACAAAAAAGCAGATAGATGCCAAGAAACGTAGAGTTCCCAAATGTTGAACCGTTTCGCGAATAGTCAAAAAACGTCGAAGATAGGCGCGTGAGGAGAAAGATGACTGACACAGTAATTCCGACCAAACTTGAGAGAAAAAATACATGTTGCCAGTCGTGTGTTGTCCGCAGAACGGAAGTTACGATAAGAAAAAGCGCGGCGAGATGCAACCAGAGCAACACTCCTCCCACGCGATCCGTATTTGACCAAAAACTCACAAACGGATCAACACCAAAAACAGATGCCAAGATAAGAATAAAAACGTAAAGAAAAAAAACGACTCCAACGCGACCAGTTCTGGGACGAAACTCTGGACGAAGGTATATCAACCAAAGATACGCGACGAAGATGAGTTCGATTATACCGATTATGAAGAATCCCTTAGTCGAATCAAAAAAAAAATCGAGCGGTTTCCAAAAAACAAGCGGGGTTAACAACAACAAATACACTCCGAATCGAATCAGTAAAAGAAGCTGTGAAATTTTTTTTGTCTCCTGAATTGTTTTTTCCATAGTAACCAACGCGACCTTCTCTGCATCTAGCATTGTGTCCTTTTTTTTAAAGCATGTAAAATGCCGTTGTTATGCAGAACCTAACCATTCTTATCACAGGCGGCGCGGGGTTTATTGGCTCGACGGTGGCCAAACGATTGATTGAAGAAGACTGTGAAGTCATCATCGTTGACAATTTTAATGCTTATTACGACCAATCGCTCAAAGAAGCCAGAATCGCCACACTCCTCAAAGATCTGCCATTTACACTCTACAGAAACGACATCCAGGACGCGACGATCATGCGCGAAATTTTTAAGAAGCACAAACCAGATCTCATTTGCCACCTGGGGGCTCAGGCTGGCGTGCGCTATGCCGCACAAGATCCATTCGTGTACGGCCAGTCAAACTTGATGGGCACACTCACGATTCTCGAACTCGCTCGCGAGTTTCAGGTGAAAGGCATCGTCATGGCCTCAAGCTCCTCTGTCTATGGCGACGCCGCACACTATCCGGTCAAAGAAACAGACGTTGCTGACCAACCGATCTCCCTCTACGCCGCTACCAAGCGAGCCTGTGAACTGATGGCGTACTCGTATCATCATCTGTACAATCTCCCCATCACTTGCCTGCGCTTCTTTACCGTGTACGGACCGTGGGGGCGCCCAGACATGGCGTTTTTCGCTTTTACAAAAGCCGCACTCGAAGGGAAATCAATCGATGTCTACGGCCAAGGAGAAATGTCACGAGACTTCACCTACATCGACGATATCGCGGACGGCATTGTGAAAGCCTTGGAAAAAAACCTGCCGTGGGCCATACTCAACCTAGGTCGAGGGGTATCCGAGCCTCTGATGCACATGATCGAGCTCATCGAGCATGCCGCGGGCAAGACGATCGAAAAACGCTTCCTCGACATGCAACCAGGCGATGTAAAACAAACATGGGCAGACATTTCCCAAGCCAAGACACTGCTTGAATGGAAGCCACTGGTCTCTTTGGAGGAAGGCGTTCCTGCTTTTGTCGCGTGGTACAGGAGTTACTATGGAGCGTGAAGGTAAAAAAACCATCGCTGTCTTTTTCACACATGGCGTTTCTTTAGAACTCTGGGATAAGCGCGGAATGTTTTCGCGTGAGGTTCATTTCTATCAGGAACTCGCAAGCCATGTCGGTGAGGTCTGGTTCTTCACTTACGGCGCCCATGATGATCGCTATCGAGAACAACTCGGTCTCAACATCCGCGTCTTTCCGAAACGACTCCCACTTCCAAACCTCCTCTACAGCTTCCTCTTGCCACTCATCTACTGGAAACAGATCAAGCACACAGACGCGATCCGCATCCACCAAATGGCTGGAGCGATTCCGGCACTCATCGCACACTGGATCTCAAGAAAACCACTGATCGTGCGCTGCGGATACCAATGGTCAACGTTTCTCAAGCACCAGCAGGCTCCTGCCATCAAACAATGGATGGTGAACGTGATCGAGAAAGTCACATATGACACAGCCACAACGATCATCGTCGCAACTCACGCGGATGCTGAATCTGTTGCGTGGAGATACAGAATCCCGCCACAAAAAATCCACGTCATCCCAAACTACGTTGACACCAATCTATTCAAGCCACTCGTGATCGAAAAAAAACCAAGATCGATTTGTTTTGTCGGTCGTCTTGAGCCACAAAAAAATCTGATGAATCTTGTGGCAGCCGTGCAAGGGACTAACGCACATCTGGTATTCTACGGTGAAGGATCTCTGCGTGACGAGCTTGAACAGCACGCTCAAGAACTCAACGTCCGTGCAAATTTCCGCGGCAAGATCGCCAACGACGAACTCCCCGCTGCGCTGAACGCGTGCGAACTATTCATCCTTCCCTCTTTGTACGAAGGCAATCCAAAAGTCTTGCTTGAAGCCATGGCGTGTGGACTTCCCGTGATTGGAACAAACGTGGAAGGAATCCGGTCGATCATCGAGGATGGTAAGAATGGCATCTTGTGTGAACCGAGTTCTGAATCGATTCGTGAAGCCATCAAACGACTCATGAACGATCCAGTCACACAACAACGACTCGGAGGATCTGCGCGTCAAACCATTCTTGAAACAGTCTCCTTATCCAACATGGTCCAGACAGAGGGCAACCTTCTGCACTCCATGAGACTATGACTCTCTACG
>ERZ1292633.2642-Hain-H41-02um-R1-2642-length-18101-cov-4_pt1 | contig 10165 bp, 10 predicted proteins | sample MGYA00564406_ERZ1292633 | MGnify/ENA primary metagenome ERZ1292633 (study PRJEB36523, sample SAMEA6512639) | groundwater metagenome | collected 2019-01-08 | study: AquaDiva: Metagenomics assemblies of 32 groundwater samples
TCAATTTATTAGTGCTAACCCAAACACAATTTGCATCCCAAACTGCGCGAGTATTTTGTGGGCTTGCGGCCGCTTGCCCATCAATAGGGCTGTTAAATGGAGTTTGGCTAATAAGTGTGGAGTTCACCCAACCACTTTGCGTGCCCACAGTAACAAATACCCAAACTCTGGCAATGCTGGTGCTTGGATCAATAAAAGTTTGCTGCTTGGTCGCCACCATACCAGTGCGAAATGGCAAGCGGGCGATAATTTGCGCATTGGGATTTGGCGCAGCGCGCAAATTAACTTGGCGCGAGGCTACATAATAAGTGGTGGCCGCCATTGGCGCGCCAGTTGCCGCAATTTGTGCATTGGGGTTAAGGACTTGGTTTGCCCCGACGTCGGAACTAACCGCACCTTGCGGCGGCGCACTCAAGCCAATTTGATTTGTGGGCGCGAGCGGCGCCGCTTCGGTTGGAATGACTTTGGCTTCGGCGACTGTTTTCGGGGCGGGTGGCGCTGGTGTTTTGGGGCGCATTGCAAAATATAAAAACCCACCCACCAAAAGCCCGCCAAGCGCAATAATCCCGATGTTCATGACCTTGTCGCCACTCATTGAACTAAGTGATGCGCCAAGTGATGACGCGCCAGTTTTGGTGCCACAGCTTGCGCAAAATTTGGCATCGGGCAGCACTTCCGCGCCGCAATTGGTGCAATGTAAGCTCATTTTCAATTCCTTTTCCAACCCTGATAGCTTCTCAAACTAATAAGCATAAATCAAGCGCAATATTTATCAGCAAGTGCCTTTTACCAGTTTCAACGCCAATTGACTCTGGTGGGTTTTGCCTACAATATTTACGCAATTGTGATGGGGTAATGGCATATGCGCGTGAATTGGAAAAATCATATTTTGGCTGCACTTTCGGTTGTTTTTTGTATTGGAAATGCAGGATTTGTTTCGGCGCAACCTCAAATCGCACCTGCCGCCACCACCACGTCCACCAAAGCCCCGCCCAGCGCCCATGATTTTTCTGTAAGGGCAAACCGCAGTTTTACAATTTCCCCCAATGGCAAAAAATTGGCCTATTTATCGGGCGAAGGCTCCACCGCCAAAGTATTTGTGATTGATATTGAAACCGCCGCCACCGATCAAGTGCCGGCGGGAAGCAGCGAAGTGACCCCGAAATATGTTGAATGGGCAAATGATGAATTTATTTTGATAACCCTTCAATTCTCCGTAAGGTTTGGCGATGCCGCGGAGCGAAACAAATCGGTTTATGGCATAGAAAGAATAATGGCCTATTCGACAATCACGAAAACCGCAAAAGTCCTTATGCCGCACACAGACCTAGAATTTAATACCGGCCTGTCAATTGAATATTCGAATTTTGGCGGTTCTGACATAGTGATGGGCGGATTTATTCCTGTTTTAGCGCGAGATGATGTTGATTCACGTTTGAAAGGTGACGATAGTAGAAATTGGCGCGCGGTTCTTTACACAACCGATTTAAGAACTGGGCGTGGACGCGAACTTGACCGCGGCACATATAAAACTGAAAGCTGGGTTTTTGATGCTGCTGGCAATGTGCGAATGCGCAAAGATATTGATTACCTCACTCGAATTGCATCATTTTGGATTAAAGATGGTCGCGAGTGGCGTAAACTTTTGGAATATACAGATGTTACTAACACGCCATTTGAAATCGAAGGGCTATTAGACGATAATACCGCCCTGGTTTTGGATTATGATGGCAATAAAAGAGTTGCCAAAAAACTGAACCTAACCACGGGCGCGCTTACCCCCGCTTATAGCGACGAGACCAAATCCATTTCAGGCGTAGCGACCGACCCCTTTACCAATGTCCCAATCGCACTTTTTTATGAAGGCCTTACGCCGCAAAGGCGTTGGCTCGACCCCGAACTTGCACGGCTGCAAAATGCCTTAAACCGCGCATTTCCGAATAAACACGTGTATTTAACCTCTTGGAGCCGTGATAAAAAGCAAATCGTAGTGGGAGTGGAAAGTGGCTCGCACCAATATCAAAACTATTTATTTGATAGCACAAGCATGCAGGCGCAATTATTGACAGAGCTTGAACCAAGTTTCGATGGGTTTGCTTTCCCGACCAAAGAATTGCTTAAATTCAACGCCCGCGATGGTTTGGAAATTCCAGTATTTGTTACCAAGCCAATTGGTGCAGGAACCCGCCGCTTACCAACAATCGTCATGCCGCATGGTGGCCCAGAATCGAGTGACGATGCAGGTTTTGATTATGTGGCGCAGTTTTTGGCAACTCGTGGATATTTGGTAATTCAACCACAATTTCGCGGCTCTACTGGCGATGGCATTGATTTTTCCAATGCTGGCTATGGCGAATGGGGCGGCAAGATGCAGAACGATGTCTCCGATTCCTTAAAGTGGGCGATTGAACAAGGTTGGGCGGATAGTTCAAGGGTTTGCATAGTTGGCGCATCTTATGGCGGCTACGCTGCATTGGCGGGCGCCACCATGACGCCCGAACTTTACGCCTGCGCCATTAGTTTTGCTGGAGTGTCCGATTTAGCACTAATGCAAATTAATCGCGAAAATAGAAGTGGTAAAAGTTCAGGCTCGGTTTCTTATTGGCGTGAACATATGGGGCTAACCCGTTTTGAAACCGCCAAAATCCACGCCATATCGCCAGCGCACTTGGCTCAAAACGTTCGCGCACCGATTCTTTTGTTGCATGGCAAAGATGACACCGTGGTCTTAATCAATCAAAGCCAAGTAATGGCAAATTCCTTGCGCCGTGCCGGGAAAACTTTCGAATTTATCGAACTTGATGGCGAAGACCACCATTTATCAAAACAAGCAACCCGCGAAAAATATTTGGTAGAAATAGAAAGGTTCCTTGCGCCAATTTTGCGGCCTGGGCAGTGAGTGTTGTTACAAAACAAACCTGCTTAAATCGGCATTTGCCGCTAAATCCGCCACGCGGCTGTTTACATAACCAGCATCAATAACCAAGCTTTCGCCATGTTTATCGGTCGCGGTGAAACTGATTTCGTCCAAAACCCGCTCTAAAATAGTGTGCAATCGGCGCGCGCCAATGTTTTCAACCCTTGTGTTTACTTCCACTGCCGCATCGGCAATTGCCGCTATTCCATCGTTGGAAAAACTAAGCGCGACGCCTTCGGTTTCCATAAGGCCGATATATTGTTTGGAAAGCGAGGATTCAGGTTCAACCAAAATCCTGCGCATATCATCATGGCTTAATGCCGATAGTTCGACGCGGATTGGTAAACGCCCTTGGAGTTCGGGTAGTAAATCACTGGGTTTGGCCACATGAAACGCACCCGATGCTATAAATAAAATATGGTCAGTTTTAATCGAGCCATGTTTGGTCGAAACTGTTGTGCCTTCAATCAATGGCAATAAGTCACGCTGCACGCCTTCGCGCGATACGTCGGCGCCTTGTCTTTCGCTACGGGCGCAAATTTTGTCAATCTCATCAATGAAAACTACGCCTTCACTTTGCGCAAGTTCGAGCGCAGCTTGAATCATAGTGTCCTTATCAATTAAATTGTCACTTTCTTCGGCGATTAGTGGCTCATATGCATCAATAATTTTGAGTTTGCGGGTTTTTTTGCGCCCGCCGCCCATGCCACTAAGCATAGATCCCAAATCAATCATGCCGCCCATGCCACCAGGAATTTCCATCATTTGCGGTGTGTTTGGCCCGGCTTCAAATTCCAAATCCACCTCATTGTCGTTCAAAAGCCCAGCGCGCAGTTTTTTGCGAAAACTGTCTTTTGTCGCCTCACTTGCGTTTTCACCAACCAGCGCCGCAAGCACCCTATCTTCGGCGCGGGCTTCGGCACGAGAGCGCACTTCTTTGCGGCGCAAATCGCGCACCAAATGAATGGCGGCTTCGACCAAATCACGGATTATTTGTTCAACGTCGCGGCCCACATAACCCACTTCAGTAAATTTTGTGGCTTCGACTTTTACAAATGGCGCGCCAACCAATTTTGCCAAACGCCGCGCAATTTCCGTTTTGCCAACCCCGGTTGGGCCAATCATCAATATGTTCTTGGGCGTGGTGTCTTCGCGCAATTTTTCGGGCAAACGCTTGCGCCGCCAACGATTGCGAAGCGCGATTGCAACCGCGCGCTTGGCCTTATCTTGGCCAATAACGTGCTTGTCGAGTTCGGACACTATTTCACGGGGGGATAAATCACTCATTATTTTGTGCTGTCCATAATTTCTATGGTTAAATTGCTATTGGTAAATACGCAAATATCGGCGGCAATTGCCATGGCTTTGCGCGCAATTTCTTCGGCTGATAATTCAGTATCCATTAGCGCGCGCGCTGCCGATAAAGCATAACCACCACCCGAACCAATCGCAGTTACATCATGATCTGGTTCCAAAACATCGCCAGTTCCCGTCAAAACATAAGTTCCGCTTGCGTCGGCGCATATCAACATGGCTTCTAAACGCCGCAAATATCTGTCGGTGCGCCAGTCTTTGGCAAGTTCAACTGCGGCGCGTAATAATTGATTTGGAAAGCGTTCCAATTTTTGCTCAAGGCGTTCAAACAAGGTAAAAGCATCGGCAGTTGCGCCCGCAAAACCAACAATGACTTTTCCATCAGCCAAAGTTCGCACTTTTTTTGCGCCATGTTTCATAATTGTGTTGCCAACCGAAACTTGGCCGTCGCCGACAATGACAAGTTTCCCACCTTTGCGAACCGCCAAAATAGTTGTGCCGCGCCAATCGGCGGCGGATTTTTCAAAATCGCTCATGGCTAGAAAATGGGGGCTTTATTGCTCGGGTTCAAGTCCAATCGGCTAATTTACGCAGACATCTTGAAATCAGGTTGCGTGATTGCAGGTTGCGTGTCGCTATTTGCGCTTGGTTCAGGGCCGCCGCGTTGCGCCCAACCTCTTGCAAATTCTTCAAAATCTTCGGCTGGCATTGGCTTGCCAAAGAAATAACCTTGGCCCAATGTCGCGCCGCGCTTTTTCAAAAATGCAGCTTGTTCGGCGGTCTCAACCCCTTCGGCGACAGTTTCATAATTAAGGCCGCCAGCCATCGCGATTATGGTTTCAATAAGGGCGGGCGCGTGTTTGTCCTTGCCCAAAGCGTGAATAAAGCTCTGGTCAATTTTGAACACATCAAATGGAAGGCTTGTCAAAGAAGCAAGGTTGGAATGACCGGTTCCAAAATCGTCAATTGCAATTCTAATGCCCTTAAGTCGCAATGGTTCTAACAGTCTTTGAACCCGGTCTGGGTTGCTCATGGCAATTGATTCGGTGATTTCAAGTTCAAATAGGCTTGGTGGCAGGCCAGTTTCGTTGAGAATGGCAATTACTTTGGCTGTGAAACCTTCGTCGTCAAATTGCGAAGGCGAAACATTGACCGCTACCCGAAGCGCAATCCCACGGCGCAGCCAATCGGCGCCGCGCCGCGCGGATTCGCGCATCACAATATCCCCCAATGGCCCAATCAGGCCAGACTCTTCGGCGGCAGGAATAAATTTGGCTGGGCTAACAATCCCATGTTTTGGGTGTATCCAGCGCACCAATGCTTCGCAGCCAGATATACGACCCGTGCCAAAATCAACTTTTGGCTGAAAATATGGCACAAATTGACCCTTTTCAATGCCTTGGCGGATTTCGTTTTCCAATACTAATTTCGACATTGCGCGTTGGTTTAGTTTGCGGGTGAAGAACACGATACGCCCACCGCCAGAGTTCCTAGTGTGAGACATTGCAAGTTCTGCAGAACGAACAACATCTTCGGCATTTTCACCGTCTTGTGGAAACACTGCAATGCCGCCGCTTGCACTCAAAACCACTCTATGGCCATCAATTTCAAAAGGTTGACGCAAAGCCGCCGCCACCAATTGCGCAAATCGTCCCGCTTGGGTTGGATCATTGACATCGGGAACAAGTATCGCAAATTCGGAGCCATTGGTTCGTGCCAAAAGCGCAGGGCGCGTCCCGCAAATTGCCAAACGAACAATCCTATCTGATGCACGAACCGCAGCTGAAAGCCGTTCGGCGACCATACCAAGCAATTCTTCGCCAGCGACATTACCCAAAGTACCCTGAACCCGAAGCAACCTATCGACATCAATTGAAATAACTGCACCTACATGGCGTTGCGCGATTGATTGTTTAATTGATTCTTCGGTTTCCTGCTTGAATCTCTCACGGTTAGGCAATTCAGTTGCCGTGTCAACAAACGCCATGCGTTGAATCCGCTTCATGGATCCATCAAGACGTTGCATCATCATGTTCATCGCGCGCGCCAATTCATCCAACTCATCATCGGTATCGATTTCAACGCGAGCACCCAAGCGTTTCAAATTGGTTTGTTGGGCAAAATCAATTAGTTCAGTGATGGGCGCAGTCATACGTCGGCTTATGTGCAAAAACGCAAGTGACGCGACAAGTAATCCAATGCCGCCAATACTTAGAACTGCGAGTTCAGAACCAGCTTTGCCCATACTTATGAAGGCTGTGATAGCCACAGCGACCAAAACGCAGAAATCCAATAGCACAAATACAATCGTTAGCCGCCCAAATAATGTGCGCCGAGCTTTTTCCACAAATCCCTTATATGGTTTTATTGCCAATTATTTTGCAGCCCAAATTGTTAAAGACATAATCATATGACCTTTTCTAATAGATTTATTAAGGTTGATAGCTTATTAAGAAATGCTGATTTTACTGCCATTAAAGCGGCATTTATGGTAACCCTTGGGTAAGTTAACTTGAGGGTCAAGTCATTGGCAAATAAGAGTTTTGGAGAGTTTATTTTGCGCAGCGCACAAGTTTCCCGCACCACTAAAGAAACGCAAATTTCGGTTAGCCTAAATCTTGACGGTACGGGTCAAGCCAAAATTAGCACCGGGATTGGTTTTTTTGACCATATGCTTGAAAGTTTCGCCAAACATAGCGCAATTGACCTTGAAGTCGATGCCAAAGGTGATTTGCACATCGACATGCACCACACGGTTGAAGACGTCGGCATAGTTATGGGGCAAGCGTTGAAAAAAGCTCTCGGCAATCTAGCGGGTATTGTCCGCTTTGGTCATGCTTATACCCCATTGGACGAAGCTTTAAGCCGCGCTGTGGTTGATGTTTCAAATCGCCCATTTTTGGTTTGGAATGTCGAATTTACGCGCGATAAAGTCGGTGAAATGGATACCGAATTATTCAAAGAATGGTTTGGCGCATTTGCCGGCAATGGCGGCCTTTGTCTGCATATTGAAAACCAATATGGTGAAAACAGCCACCATATTATCGAAAGCTGCTTTAAGGCACTGGCGCGCGCGCTTAAAATGGCAATTCAAATTGATGCCAATTTGCAAGGCGCACCTGCTTCGACTAAGGGTGTTTTGTAACAACTAACAAAAAGCCTTGGTAAATGCTCGCAGTAATTGATTATGGATCCGGAAATATTCGTTCGGTTTACAAAGCGCTTGTCGCAGTTGGCGCAGACGATGTTTGCGTCACAAATAATCCGGATTTGATTGGCAAAGCTGATAAAATCGTGCTGCCCGGGGTTGGTGCTTATGCCCAATGCATGAATGGACTTTCGAAAATTGAAGATTTAATTAGCACGATGGAGCGGCGAGTTTTGAGTTCTGGCGTGCCGTTTTTGGGGATTTGTGTCGGTATGCAGCTTTTGGCGAGTCGCTGCGTTGAGTTTGAAATCACAAAAGGTCTTGGCTGGATAAAAGGCGAAGTAACCAAACTCGAACCCAAAAGCCATGAATTAAAAATCCCGCATATGGGTTGGAATGAAGCAGTGCCGCACAATAATGATGTTTTTGATCGGGCATGGAATAGTCAGGCCAAAGACGTTTATTTTGTCCATTCTTATGCTTTTCGTGCTGCAAACTCCGCTGATATTGCTGCGAGTTGCCAATATGGCGCTGATATTTTTCCAGCGGCAATTGCCCGTGAAAACATATTGGGCTTGCAATTTCACCCCGAAAAAAGCCAAAAGGCGGGGTTGCAATTGCTGGAAGCTTGGCTAAACACCGAATAGTGAAACCAAATGAATTTATACCCTGCTATCGACCTTAAAGACGGCCAATGTGTAAGGCTTTACAAAGGCCAATTTGACCAAATGACTGTCTATGACAATGACCCCGCCGCGCGCGCCCGTCGTTTTGCCGAAATGGGTTTTCCATGGCTGCATATGGTTGATTTAGACGGTGCTTTGACTGGCGAAGGGGTTAATTCAAAATCAGTCATAGAAGTTCGCGCCGCCATAGACATAAAAATACAAATTGGTGGTGGCATTCGCAGCATGAAAGCAATTGAAGATTGGCTGGCTGTCGGCGTAACCCGTGTGATTTTGGGCACAATTGCCGTAAAAGACCCCGAATTTGTGAAACTTGCCGCCGCCCGCTTCCCAAACCAAGTCGCTGTCGGCATTGATTCCATCGAAGGCAAAGTTGCGACTCATGGCTGGGGAACGACGAGCGATTTAGGCGCAACCGAGCTTGCAAAAAGGTTTGAAGGCGCGGGGGTTTGTGCAATTATTGCCACAGATATTGCCCGTGATGGCACAAAAACGGGCGTCAATGTAAAGCTAACCCAAGATTTGGCCAATGCAGTGAATATTCCAATTATTGCTTCAGGCGGCTTGGCTTCGGTGGATGACATTATCGCGCTTAAAGCAGGCATCGGCACTAAAATCGAAGGCGCGATTTTGGGAAAAGCGCTTTATGATGGCCTAATTGACGCAAGCGAAGCATTGGAAGCCGCGCGATGACGCTTAAAGTTCGCATAATTCCGTGTCTTGATGTCAAAAATGGCCGCGTGGTTAAAGGGGTTCAGTTTGAAAACCTAATCGATGCTGGCGATCCAGTGGAACAAGCCAAATTCTATGATAGCGAAGGCGCGGATGAAATTTGTTTTTTGGATATTTCAGCGTCGCATGAAGGCCGTTCAACCCTCTATGATATTGTATCAAAAACCGCCGAAGTGTGTTTCATGCCGCTAACCGTTGGTGGCGGTGTGCGCAGCGTCGAAGATTTTCGCGCGTTGCTTTTGGCAGGGGCCGATAAAGTGGCAGTAAATACTGCGGCAGTTTTGGATCCTGACTTAATTACCCGCGCCGCGCTTCAAGTAGGTAGCCAATGTGTTGTGGTTGCAATAGATGCTCGAAAAGTCAGCCAAGTGCCGCCGAAATGGGAAATCTACACTCATGGTGGACGTAACCCAACTGGGATTGATGCGGTTGAATTTGCGCAAACTGCCGCCAAAAATGGCGCAGGCGAATTATTGATAACGTCCATGGACAAGGACGGCACAAAATCTGGTTATGACCTTGAATTATTGCGGACAATATCTGATTTGGTCGATATTCCAATAATTGCTTCGGGCGGCGTCGGCACATTGGACCATTTGGTTGAAGGAGTAACTATCGGCAAAGCCAATGCGGTTTTGGCGGCCTCAATTTTTCACTATGGCACCTATAGTCTTGAAGAAGCACGAAAAGCGCTTAAAGATGCTGGGCTAGAAGTGCGTAAGGGAATAGGCAATGAGTGAAACTATTGGGCAGGCTTTGGACCAATTATTCTTAACAATTGCGTCTAAACGCGGCAAAGACATTGGAAAATCTTATTCGGCGACATTGTTGAACGCGGGTCCAAAAAAATGTGCCAAAAAATTTGGTGAAGAAGCAGTTGAACTTGCAATTGCAATTGCCGCCGAAAACAAGGTCGAAATTGCCGAAGAAGCAGCAGACCTATTATTTCATTTTGCTGCTGCCATTATTGCTTCGGGCGTGGATGCAAATGAAGTCTCCAGAGTTTTGGCAAAACGGCGCGGAATTGGCGGTCTTGAAGAAAAGGCGTCAAGGCCAAAATGAAGGAAATGGAAATACGCCGCCCAAGACTTGAAGATGCACCAAGCCTAGCGCAATTTGCCGCCGCGCGCTTTTGCGACACTTTTGGCCATTTATACGATTCAGATGATTTGCAAGAACATTTAGAACAAAAATATACGGCAGATGTTTTCAAGGAATATATTTTGGAGAGTGAAATGTTCTTGGTCGCGGCTTTTGCCGAGAATGGTGAAATTGTCGGCTATGCAAAAGCGGGCAATGTTGAAGTCCCATTTGAACCACGCGCCAAAAATTGCAAAGAACTGCATCGGCTTTATGTGAGGGACGACA
>ERZ1292633.6507-Hain-H41-02um-R1-6507-length-10163-cov-5_pt1 | contig 10163 bp, 9 predicted proteins | sample MGYA00564406_ERZ1292633 | MGnify/ENA primary metagenome ERZ1292633 (study PRJEB36523, sample SAMEA6512639) | groundwater metagenome | collected 2019-01-08 | study: AquaDiva: Metagenomics assemblies of 32 groundwater samples
TTCAAGAGCCGCTTTTATTACAGATAAGATAATGTCTTATTTTGGACTAAATGGCAAAGCTTTTTTACCTTTTTTATCTGCTTTTGCTTGTGCAATACCAGCTATTATGGCGACTAGAACTATTGAAGATAAAGGTGAAAGAATGGCGACTATAATGACTTTACCGCTTATAACTTGTAGTGCCAGATTACCTGTATATGTTTTATTAATAGGAACTTTTATCCCTTCATATCAGATATTAGGTATTTTTCATAGTCAAGCAGTAGCTTTGTTTTTTTTATACTTTCTTGGAAGCTTTGTGGCTCTTATTATGGCAAAAATCTTCAGACTTTCTCTTTTTAAAAGTAAATCTAAATCATTTTTTATTGAAATGCCTATTTATCAAAAACCTAAATTAAAAATTGCGTGGAAACAAATGTATTCACAATCTAAAGTATTTTTAAAAAAAGCAGGAACAACAATTTTTGCTCTTTCAATTCTAATTTGGTTTTTATCTTCCTTTCCAAGAATTAATGAAACCGATTATAAAGATTTAACTCAAGAAAGAATAGCTTCTATTCAATTGGAAAATTCAGCTATTGGGTCTTTAGGAAAAGCAATTGAACCAGTAATAAAACCCCTTGGATATGATTGGAAGGTTGGAGTTGGTATTCTTATTGCATTTGGTGCAAGAGAATTGTTTGTATCAGGAATGGGTACGATGTATTCACTTGGAGATGTAGATGAAAATTCAAAATCATTAAGAGAAAGATTGCAATTAGAAAAAAATGTTAATACAGGTTTACCAACATTTAATTTACCTGTAGTTTGGTCTTTATTAGTCTTTTTTGCTTTTGCTTGTCAATGTATGAGTACTTTAGCAATAGTAAAAAAAGAAACTAAAAGTTGGAAATGGGCAGCTGTAATGTTTTCTTATATGAGTGTTTTAGCTTATGTAGGAGCTTTTTTTACAAATAAAATAGTAGCTTGGCTTTTAGTTTAGAAATAATTACTTAGTTATAATTAGTCAAAAGTTAAAAGTTAAAAGTAATCAGATAAGAAAATTGTTAATGTACACTTATAGCTAATTATTTTTCTCAAAACAATTTTTCTTGAGTCTAAAAAATTAAAAAAAATCACTTGACTTTAAAATAGTTTTATTCTATAATTAGAATTATTCTAAATTTATATTTAATAAAATAAGAGAGGTTTTAAATGTCTAAAGTAAAAATTGGTATTTCAGAAGAAAATTTGAAATTAGGTGGATTAGTTTTAAATAAAATTTTGGCGGATGAATTTACCTTATATGTAAAACTAAGAAACTATCATTGGAATGTAGTTGGTATTCATTTTATTCAGTTACATAAATTTTTTGAAGAACAATATGATCAAATAGATGGAATTATTGATGAAGTAGCAGAAAGAGCAAGACAATTAGGTTCTAAAGCTGTAGGAAATTTATCAGAATATGTAAAAATATCAAGATTAAAAGATGAAACTGAAGAAAATTTAAGTTCTAAGAAAATGTTAGAAAATATATTACAAGATCATGAAACAATGGCAACAAATTTAAGAAACGATATTGACTTATTTAATAATGAATATAAAGATGTTGGTACAGGTGATTTTATTACAGGTTTATTACAAACACATGAAAAATTATCTTGGTTAGTTAGATCTCATTTAGAAAATTAAATTTTTTATAGTGTTATTTTTTAGTGTTTTTTATTCACAAAGTATTGAATAAAGTTCAAAAATCTAATACTATATTATTATCTAAGATTCTATTTATTTTATGAGGTAGGAAATGTCTCAACAACTTTCAGGTAATCTTTCGATTTTTGCTATGCAATCAATGAGATCAATAGATAGTTGGATGTCAACCATACAAGCAAACCTTAATGGATCAACAAGAAATGCTTTTAAATCTACCGATATTTTTTATGGTGGTGGAGCAGTAAATGTTTTTAAAGCTCCTACTCAAACAGAAGCTGGAATACAAATAGGTGAGCAATCTCTTTCAGTTGGACATACTCAAATAAACTGGAAACAAGGTGAAACAGTTAGTTCTACACAAAATCAGCATTTTGCAATATTGGGAGAAGGCTTTTTTGTTGCAGTTGAACAAGCAAACTATGCTATTGCTGCATATAATGGTACAGGAATAGGTGCAACAAAAGGATATTTGATCAGAGATGGTGAATTTCACTGGGCAACAATACCGGGGGTTAGTAATCCATTAACAGGAATTAGTGAGCCTGTACTTGTAACAAAAGAAGGATTTATTGTTCTTGCAGATATATCTGATGGAGTTTCAACAGGTGCTTCTGATAATATTAATGCGGCTGTTACAAAAAGTATGTTTGAGGATCCCGTCTTAAAAGTAAGACCTAGTATTTTTGCACCTAGTTATGATGCTGCGGGAGGTACAACTGCACCAGCAACATTTGTACCTTACGATGAATTAAAATACTCTAGATATGGCTCTACAATATATGAAGCTCCTACAGCGACTTCTTATAAAACAATTGCAAACGGATCAGCAGGTGTTTTAGATAGTAGATCTCCTACATCAGTAGCATCTAATACATTATTACAACAATCTTATCTTGAAGCGTCTAATACAAATATAAACAAAAATATAACTGAACTTGCCACTCTTGGTAAAATATATCAAGGTTTTATACAGGTTATAAAAGTTTATAATAATACTCTTGATGATGTACTTACATTTGTAAAATAGTTTTCAAAAGAAAAAATCTATGTTAGTATAGTATAGTTAGAGTTTGAGTTAGTAAATTATTTTTAAAAAATATAATGAAGTGGGTTTCGCCCACTTCTTTGCTTTATTTTTGTTAATAATACCTTGAAGCTATAATTCGAGGTTAACAAAATGAAATTTTATTTCTAAAGCTTTGCTTTGGTGTTAATACAAACAGGGCCCCAGTACTCTGTAATTTATTATTATTTTTTTAGGGTGGTAAAACAGTGAAATTAGATCCTTCTTTTAGTGATGGTTTAATGACTATAGAAAGAGAAAGAGGCATACCTGTTAGTGATTTAAAATTAGCTATAGAATCTGCTTTTTTGTCTGCATATAGAAAAGAATTTGGTCTTAGAGAAAATATTTTTGTAAAAATAAATACAAAAGCAAACTCATTAGATATTTTTACAAAAAAACTAGTTGTTGAAGAAGTTTCTGATGCAAAAATTGAAATATCTTTAGAAAATGCACAAGAATTATTTCCTGAATGTGAATTAAATCAAGAAGTTGACATAATACTTGAAGTTACCAAAGATATAGGTAGATTTGCAATAAATGTAGCTAAACAAGTTATTTCTCAAAAACTTAGGGAAGCAGAAAAAAAACAGATTTATAATGAATATCATGATAAAAAAGGTCAAATTTAACAGCTTCAGTTCAAAGGCTTGAAAAAAATAATATTATATTAAAATTAGGCAAGCATGAAGAAGTTTTAACTCAATCTGAACAAATTCCAGGTGAAAAATTTAGATTAGGAGATAGAGTAAAAGTATATATTTCTGAAACTAATGTAACTGGAAAAAATGCTAAAGTAGTTCTTTCTAGAAAACATGAAGCTTTTATTCAAAGACTTTTTGAAATTGAAGTACCTGAAATAAACGAAGGAATAATTGCTATAAAATCTGTATCAAGAGAAGCGGGTTTTAGAACAAAAATGGCTGTTCAAACACTTAGAGGCAACACAGATCCTGTTGGAGCAATGATAGGAGCAAGAGGTGCAAGAATAAGACCTGTTCTTGATGAAATAAAAGGCGAAAAAATAGATATAATTAAATGGAGTAATAGTCCAATAGAATTTATAATGAACGCTTTGAGTCCTGCAAAAGTAATTTCTGTAAAAATTATAGATAAAGAAAGATCTAAAGCTTATGTTGTTGTTCCTGATGATCAATTATCTTTAGCTATAGGAAAAGAAGGGTTGAACGTAAAATTAGCAGCAAAACTAACGAATTTTAATATAGATATAGAAACTGAATCTAAAGCAAAAATAAAAGAAGTAAGTCAACATCAAAATGAAAGTGATGAATAAGAATTAAAAAGGAAGAAGTAAGAAGTTTCAAATTAAAAAGCCTCTTACTTTTTTTAGTTTTTAGTGATTTTTAATAAGAAAACTTACTAAAATTCTTCTCTATTCTCTCTACAATCCATTCCCCCAGCAGATCTAAGTGAACGTTCAGCGCCTGTTAAAGTTGTTTTTGTAGGAACATCTGAATCTCCCATCCAATAAACTTTTTCTACATCGTGTTTTTTCATATATGTTTCGAAAGCATCTCTTAGAGGTTTTATACTTGTATTGTTTGTCATATAAAATTGTCTATTACTTCCAGAAGTAGTTCCTGGTACTGCATTCATAAAGTTTACTAATTTATTTTCTCCTTTAATTACTCCTGGCATTCTTACAACTTCAATTCCTTTTTTCTTTAACTCTTTTTCAATTGCTCCCATAATTGGAGACATAGCTGTTTTCATAGCTTTAGAGTCTTTTATCATAGAATCTAGTTCTTTATCATCATCAGATCCTTTTTTTGTATGTTTCTTTGCTTCTTGTAAAATTTTTATATTTTCATCAAAATCATTTATAGCCATTTGTCCAGGTTTTAAAGGTCTCATATGCATGTCAATATGAAAATCTGCTTGTGGTACGTATGCTATTCTTTCCTTTGGAATACATAGATCTTTAGGGAAAATATCATCCTTTACAATTTCAATTTTTGCTAAGAACTCTTTTGCTATTTTTTTAGGATCAGAGCCTTTAGGAATACTATCAGATGATTTGAGCCTAGTTATTGTTTCTTGTATTCTTGTTGGTCCAAATTTTCCTTGTTCTTGCATTTCTTTAACTTTTTTATCTATATTATCAAATTCAGGAACTAATTTTTTATCTTTTGCATAATCAGCTTCTAATTTAAAAGTAGATATTATTACAGCATCTCGTCCTAAAGTTGCATAAGATTCGCCATTAGGCATAGTTCCAACAAGCATATTACCACCTTCATTATAGGTTCTAGTAGTAATAACTTTTTTTCCTATAGCTTCACCTAATTGAGAAGCTTGTTCCATTTCATTTCTTTCATTTACTGCACCTTGATCTGCTTCTCGATCTATTAGATTATTTGGATCTTTTTCAGACCATCCAACGGAATGACTACCTTCTTCTAAAAAATATGGAGAATTTGGAGTTATATAAGTTTTAGAGTAGTCTAAGGCTTTTGAAATTTCCTTACCTTCAGGTATAAAAGGAAGGGTTTTTAATTCACCATCTATAGTAAAAAACTTATTATCTTCAGCCCATTCTGCACCTGAATCGGGTGTTACAACTATTTTTAAATGATTATCAACAATATTTTTAGCTTCATCAGGGGATAACTTTTCTTTAGATTTTAGATCTTCAAAAATTCTATTTTTTAATTCTTCAGGCTTATTTTTTGAACTTGTTTGAATTGTTACAGAAAAATTTTCTTTTTTCCCTACAGCTAAAACGTCTCTTATATAGTCAGCATTTGGAGAATCACTATGTCCATAATCACCTGTATGAATAGTTTTAGTTCTTGATGAAAAATCTTCTGAAGTTGGAGCAGTAAGTGTTGTTGATGGTAAATACATATTTAATGAATTTAATAGTTTTCCTACTTTCATACTTGAATCAACACCAATTGAATTATTCATATCTAATAATTGTTTTCTAAAATTGGGTTTAGGATTAGCATCAGAAAGAAGATCCATAGATTTCAAAGTAACTTCTTTTTCATTTGGATTTAGTTTATCAAAATTAGTAAGAAAAGTTTGCATTCTATTTACATTTTTACTCTCAAAAAAATCTTTTATTTCAGTATTAGTATTTAATTTATTTATTCCTAAATCATCAAATTGTTTTTTCATATTATCAGGAATTTTATTTTTAAAAACCTCTAATTCTGATAAACTTTCAGGTTTAGATTTATCAAGAGAAGAAAGAATTTCAATTGTTTTTCCTTTAACTTCATCAGTTGAATTAGAAAAATCTTTTACAAAATCTATAGATCTTTTTGTATCTAAACGAGATTTTGATATATTTACTTCATTATTATTTATAGAACCTTCTTGCCCTTTAAGAACAATTGTATTAAAGTCTTTTACTGCTTTTGTATCAACAAAATTAAAATTTACGGTGGCACCTGTTTTTATAGAATTTTTAACATCACTAATTAGTAATTCTTCACCTTTTGAATATAATTTACCACCTTTAGCAACTTCTTCTATTTGCTCAAGAGATTTAGTTGTAATGTTTCCCGCTTTTTTGAGTGCATCTATAGTATCTTTTTCTACATTAGAATATGTACCATACATATTGGCTGGTATATTTCTTGTTTCAATTCCCATATGATAAAAAAGCCTTTAAAAAATTAACGTTAACATTATAAGTTATACCTTTGTTTATTTTTTTCTTGTTTAAAAAAAGGTTAAAAATAATTAAAAAAAGGATTGTGGTATTTACTTATAATTTTCATCTTGAGTTATTACAGCTAAAGTCCAAGAAAAATCTCCATCATTTGTTATGGAGCCACAATAAGCACATTTTGCAGATAAAGCATTTTTTTCTATTGGAGCAGCACAACTAGGACAGCTATTCATATCAAATTGATCTATTTTATCAACTTCAGTTCCATTTTTTCTTATAAAAGTCCAATATTCAGTAAATTTTCTTAATTTAGTTTTTGAACCTGCTACAACTTTTCCTTTACTTTCTGTATAATCAAAACATTCTGCAAAAATTCTAACGGTTATAGACTCATAAAATTTATCTAATTCTATTTTTACAATATCAATTTTGCTAATTTTTATCCCTTCAACCCTATTATTTTGATCTTTTTTAGCATAATTTTTTAACCAAAAATCAAAAGACTCATAAAGTCTATCTGAAATAAAAGGTCTTAAGGCACTTAAATTATTATTACTCCAACGATTATATAAATTAAAAAAGAAAGGATCAACATGCTTTTCTTTGAAATTTTCAATGTAATTATAAGAGGGGTCTATATTATTTTTTTCTTTAAACTTGCTAATATTATCACTTAATTTTTTTTGTTTAATTGTTGGTAAAGTAGTTCCTTCTTCTTGAACATCACTACCTAATGATTCATTTTCTAAAAATTGCTCATGTAAAATAGTCCTTTTTGTTTTTAAAGCCCATTGCATTTTACCCAAAACTATTTCAGAACCACAATAAGAACAAAGACCAGCATCAGTAAAATTATTTGCTCCACCACAACTAGGGCAAGATAAATTTTTCATTTGTTCTGGTTCTTTAGATAAAACAGCAGAATCTCTAACAAAACACCATTTTTCTAAGATAAGATATTTTATTTGATACCCAACATTATCTAATGTATAATTTGCATCAATTTCTACTGTTATTAAATCTTTATCATTAGTTTGAACAATATCAATTATATCAATACTACCAACTATAACAGATGAAACTTTTCCTTTTCCTGTCGATTGTTTTTCTAATTCTTCTGTATTTATAAATGCTTTTAAATTATTAAGCTCTTTTTTATCTCCATAGCCCATATAAAACTTATGGTATAAAGAATTAACAAAATCTAAAAATAAAATTCTTGAAAAATTTTCATCTTTTAACTTAATACTTTCAACTAAGAAATCAATCTCATCTGAAGATATATTAGACATTTCTTCCATATTATTTATATTTTTGAAATCATCATAAGTTGAATTATGATTAGAAAAAAATGCTTTTTTGGCTGCTCTATAAATACCTCTAATAATTAAGAAATTAATGTAAATAAAAGCTATTATAATTAAGAAAAAAATTCCAAAACCAATAAGAAGTTCATCCCAAGTGGCTTCTTGATAAGTTGGTGTTGAAGAGTTATCACTGTATGTGTTTGTAGAAGTTGTTTTTGTTCCTTTATATGATGGGGTATAACTATAATTTGATTTTTTATAAGAACTAGAACTTGATGAATAACTTTTTGATTTATAAGAACTAGAGCTTGATGAATAACTTCTAGTTGAACGAAAAGACGAACCACCACCAGGTCGTGCTTCAGATATATTAGAAAAATATATATTTTGAGTAATAAAATAAAATAAAAGTGATAAAATAAGTTTTTTTCTATTAATCATAAATTTATTTCCAAATCATCCGCTAATTCATTTATATCATTTTCTATTGGAGGTAAAAATTTTGAAAAAAGATCTTTTGTTTTGAGAAGTTCTTCAGTTAATATTTTAGATGATTCTTTATGTTTGAATACTTTTTCAAAATTTGAATTTATTTTTTTCCATTCTTCAAAAGGTATTGAGTTTTGAGCTTTTCTATCAGCAACAATAAAATGTTTTTTTTCAAATATTGAAAATAAAATAAAAACGCCTACTTTTTCTTTGGTATGATGAATTCCACCTTTTTGAAATAAAGCTCTTGCCATAATTTCAACATTTCTTTGAAGCATTTTTTTAGGAATAAAAAACTTAAAAACATCCTTTAAAATAAAACCTAATGTTATTCCAAAAAAGAAAGAAAAAATTGTTCCCATATATATTAAATAATCACCAAAAACATGATCATAAAACATAAAAAAGGTAAAAACTAAAAAAGATGTCAAAATACCAGAAACTAAATAAAGTTCATAATAAAAAGAAGACATTGGTTTAATTCCAACTACAATTTCAACTTCAGATGATAATTCAATTTCCGAAACTATTTTTGCTAATTCTTTTCTAAATTCAATAGTTAAAAAGGTTTGCATTTTTATAATAGATAATACTAGATAAAATTTTATTCTAAACTAATTATATCAATTAAAAAAAAAAATAAAACCTTTAATTAAATTTTCATAAAATTAAAGGTCAATATAATTTTTACTTATTTATCGTCTTTACTTATACGTTTAGATTTTTTAAGAGCTTCTCTAAGTATGTATTCAATATGAGAATTAACACTTCTAAATTCGTCAGAAGCCCACTTTTCTAAAGCATCATAAACATTTTTGTCTATCCTTAGTAAAAATTGTTTTTTTTCCGCCATTTAATATATTGTTCCAGTATTTATAACAGGCTTAGTTTCATTTTCAGAAACTAAAGTAACTAAAAGATTATTAACCATTATAGCTTTTTTATCATTATCTAATTCTACTATATTTTTCTCAGATAATCTCAACAATGCCATTTCTACCATAGAAACAGCACCTTCAACAATTGTTTTTCTGGCACTTATTATTGCTTGAGCTTGTTGTTTTCTAAGCATTGCTTGAGCTATTTCAGGTGAATAAGCTAGATGTGTTAGTTTTGCATCAATTACTTGTATACCAGCACTTTTTAATGATTTTGAAAGTTCTTTTTCTAATGTTTCACAAACTTGATCTGTGCTACCTCTAAGTGAAGTTTCATGTACTTCAGAATCATAAGGATAATGTGTTGCTAAAAATCTTATAGATGTTTCACTTTGAGTTTGAACAAAATTATTATAGTCTTCAACATCAAAAACGGCTTTTACCGAATCATAAATTTTCCAAGAAACAACACAAGCGATTTCTATTGGGTTTCCATTTAAATCATTTACTTTTAAAATAGGGCTTTCAAAATTTCTTACTTTTAAAGAAACTCTTTGACCAATTGAAAAAGGGTTTTTAAACCAATAACCATTATCTTTTATTGTACCTATATATTTACCAAAAAAAGTTAATACCATTGCTTCATTTGGTCTTATTATGCAAAAACCACCTAAAGAAATAATCATTAAAAATTTAATGAAAACCAAAGGTATCATTAAAAGAGGTGAAGTTTGATAGGCTATAAGTGATAAACCTAATAATATAATAAATACTGTTATAAATAAAAATAAGGCTAAAAAACCATTTATTTTTAAAGTTTCTTTTTCATTGTTAATGTTCATTTTTATTAACTCCTGCGATATTAATATGATATCATATTGATATTATAACATAGATTTTTTATTTTAGAACAAAAAACTAAATCACATAGTAATATCCCCTGTTTCTATTAACACAAAAGCAAAGTTTCATTGAATTTTATAAAAAAAAAATTGGTTTTAGAAAAATAATTAGGAATCTTATTTTTATTACTTAACCTGAGTTCGATAAATTTATATTATCAAATATAGTGATAATAGGTAATACAA
>ERZ1292633.6509-Hain-H41-02um-R1-6509-length-10161-cov-6_pt1 | contig 10161 bp, 11 predicted proteins | sample MGYA00564406_ERZ1292633 | MGnify/ENA primary metagenome ERZ1292633 (study PRJEB36523, sample SAMEA6512639) | groundwater metagenome | collected 2019-01-08 | study: AquaDiva: Metagenomics assemblies of 32 groundwater samples
GTCGCCGACCTGCTGCAGGCGCTCGGTTATCACGTGGACTGGATCGCCCCGCCGACCTGGGGCGACGCGATTTCCGTCCTAGGAAAGCTCACCTTCGGACCGGTGTGGGTGGGGGGGATGCTCGCGCCGGCCGTGATTGCGGTAACGATGGCGATCGTCCAAACGTCAAAACCTCTAAACGTCAAAAAGTCAAAAAGTCAAAACATCAAAAAATTGGAATCGCATGACGCACCGTTTGGAGAGGTGCATCGAGCAAAAGAAGGTGCGTCCGGGACGCACCCTACGAACGCTGATGGCGTCCGCTCCCTTACGGTCGCGGCTCTGTTTCGACGTGCGATCGCGGGGCGCAATGATCTTTGCGGGCTGTTGCTTTGTTGGTTGGGGGCGGCCTGGCTCGGGTTGATGGTGATCTCGTGGCTGGCGCATCCGGCCATGGTGGCGAGGTACGCACTTCCCGCGGCGGTTCCGGCGATTCTGCTGCCGTTGATCGTGGCCCATCGAATCGACGCGCGGGGGCCGCTGGTGATCGCGGCCGTGTTCTTTGCAGCGTCCGCGGGACGGTGGACGGGCCGATCGGAAAAGGTCATGCCTGGTTTTCGCGAGATGGTCGAGTTTCTAAACGAGGTTGTCGATCCGGATCGTGAGGTCGTCGTGTTAGCGATCGAGCGGACGACCTCGCCGGGCTGGGAGGAGATGGACCGGCTCGGTTTTGACTATTACCCCCTCCACCTCCCCCCTTACCAAGGGGGGATTCAGGGGGGTCGCCTCCCCCGCAATCATATCCACGACCGTCAGGGAGCGGACAGCCTCCCCACTCAATCAGATCCGCGCCCGTTAGGAAGCGGTTTGCTCCGACCCGCTCATCAGACCCGCGACCGGCAGGGAGCGGATTCTCAAGGGGGGATCAAGGGGGGTTCCGATCGCCCAATCTCCCAATCACCCAAGCGCCCGATCGAAATACTCTACCTTCGCCAAGGAAAACTCGATGGCGATCAGCCTGTCCTCCGCGACCCTCGTGCGCTGTGGTTGGTGGTGTTTCTGGCCGATCCGGAGCACGCCGTTGAGTCCGCAGGCCGGGAGATGGCCAAGATTCGCATCGACGATCGATCCTATCAGCAGCTTCTCTTCACGCCGTATCGAGTGATGCTCGTCGCGCCGCGTTCCGCCCCATAGCATTGCCCGTTTATCCGAACCCCAAGCGCCAGCGCGTGGCCATCCGTATCCGAACCCCAAGCGCCAGCGCGGGGTCTTGGCCCGTCGCTCGCGCTCCGGGTTCGGATTACGACACCCGTCCGCCGCGCACCCTCCGAACCCCAAGCGCCAGCGCGGGGCGGTGCCTCTCGTGCAGTCCCATCGCGATCAGGCCCAAGGCGGAGAGGGAAGAATTTGGCAGTCCTCTACTTTGAAGATCGGTGCGCGTGATATAGAATATTCTTTGATGCGAATCTACCTTGACGCTTGTTGTCTGAATCGCCCGCTTGACGATCAGTCGCAAGAACGCATCCGCTTGGAAAGCGAGGCAGTCCGGTTGATCATTGAATCGTGTGGCGGCGGCACGAATCGCTGGGTGTGCAGCGACGCCATCGAGTTCGAGATTCGCAGGAACCCGGACGAGGAGCATCGATCGATCGTGCTCGCCATGTTGCGTTTCGCGGATGAGCGATTGAATGCAGATGAGGCGTCGACCTCGCTGGCGCGGAGCCTGGCTCAGCATGGAATCGGCGCGATGGATGCGTTGCACCTCGCCCTTGCAGAAACGAGCGGCTGCGACGTACTCTTGACCACTGACGACGATTTTCTTCGGCGGTCAGCCGAAGTTCAACCGCCGTTACGGATCCGCGTGGAGAATCCCGCGCGCTGGGTACTGGAGACGGCTCGCAATGGTGCGTAAGAACATGACTCCGCAGGACATTCGCCGCGAGGGGTTGCAAGCCTTGCTGGATCGCCTCGGCCCGGCCGGCACAATCCGATTCCTTCAGCAGTACGAGTCCGGCTGCGGCGACTATACCGCAGAGCGGCACAAATGGCTGGACAGTCTGACGATTGACGAGATTCTCGAGGACGACCGGCGCGGGCGTAGTGAGAGCTAACCGGCGATCCCGTCTCGCTTCATCGCGTATGTCCGTTCATCAGATGCTATTTATGCGTTAGCCAAGCGCCAGCGCGGGGTCTTGGCCCGTCGCTCGCGCTCCGGGTTCGGATCACAGCACGGCCCTCGTGAGGACAGCGGTATCTACGCATCCGCCACGCGCCGCCGCATGACCATGACCGTTCCCGCTGCAACCGTCAGCGACCCCGTCGCGATCAGACCCCATTCGGAAAGCGTGGGAATGCATTGAGCGCCCGGCATCTTCAGATTTCGCGGGTCGTACGGACACGATCGTACGCGTCGCCGTCGAGGTTGGATGGGTCCGCGGTGGCCACGGTGGGGCGGTTGTGTCCCGCATTGCACACAGCGCCACGGTCGGTTCCGCCGCACGAGGCCGTCATTCGTACACGTCGCGCCTGTGCCCGATCCGGTAGACCAACACGCGCCGCGAGGAATCATCAATGCGGTACAATACGCGATAGTCACCGACTCGGATTCGCCAGCCGTCCCCTTCGCGGAGCTTCAGTTTCTTGCAGCCGACGGGCCGAGGATCAGTTCCAAGATCGGTCAGCCGAGGGTCGATTCGAGTGACGACCTCCTTGGGCAGCGCCGCGAGCTCGCGTGCGGCGCGGGTCGTCAGGAGCACCGCATAGTTCACAGCTTCCCCTCGCCCCGAAGCCCCTCGCGCACTTGATCGTAGGGCACTAAGCCCTCTCCCGCGCGAACGGCCTCGTCGAGGTCCGCGGCGTCGAGTTGGTCTTCCAGCGCGTCCAAAAGGCGCTGGTACTCCTCCAAAGTGAGGAGGACGGCCCGGCGCTCTCCTTGGTCGTCCACGACGTACTGCGGTTGTGGTCTCAAAGCGTCGTCTCCGTCCTCGCGGCAAAGAGAACGTCCCTTGGCAAGCATCTCCGTGTTGCGGCGCAGGCTATTATACCCCGGTGGCCATCGCCAAGGAAGCGGGGCGATCCGATTTTCCGACTACGCCGCCACGCGGCGACGGCGCATCACCACCACCGTCACCGCCGCGACCGCCAATCAGAGCCGCGAACGGAAGTGAGCGGACCAGTCGTCGCTCCCCCTGTACCCGCGCAATCCCGCGGTGTGCTCGTGTCGCTCCCGCTCCACGCTCTGATCCGTTACGCCGCCAGGCGGCGACGGCGCATCACCACCACCGTCCCCGCCGCGAGCGTCAACAGCCCCATCGCAATCATGCCCCATTCAGAGAGCGTCGCCTACTTCTTGATCGTGATCCAAACGTCGCGCGTGCCGCCGTCCGACAACGTAGCGACCAGTTTCCACGTCCCCGTGCTGAAGCCCGTCCGGGTGCTCAGGTTGAAATGCCACTGGCCGTCGGTCAGTCGGAACTGGTTTCCGCTTGTGGCCGCGTCGGTCGGCGTGGCGTCGATTGGTGGGTCGGAGTCCACGGCGTTGCTGTACTTGACCGCCGCAAGCGTGTGGACGCCGGTCAGCAGCGGGTTCCCGCACTGCGAGGCCATAAACTTCACCGGGATCGTGCTGCCCAGCCTGAACGCCCGCAGCGGGTTGGCGAAGCTGCCTCCGGTCGCGTTGGCCCCGCCGATGGGCGGCAGGAAGCCGACGAACCCGATGGTGTCTGCCACGCCGCAGCCGCAATCACCCGGCGCGCTCTTGTTCGGGTCGTTCGGACACCCGTCGTGGCAGTCGGGTGTCCCGTCGCCGTCGGAGTCCGTGTCGGGCACGCACCAGCCGCATCGGCTCGGGGCAAGGTTCGCTTCCATCGCATGGGGAGTTCCGTATTCATCGATGCGATGAAAAAAGAGCCTTCCCGCTTGCTCTGCAATTGCTCCCTCGCGATCATTTGCTGCCGTGTTGACGTATGGTCCGAAGTTAGTAATGTTGCCCCACTTGCCGATTGACGCATCGAACGTGGTGAACCACAGGTCAAGTCCGCCGTACCCACCTGGGCGGTTTGAAGTAAAGATAAGCAGACACCCGTCAGCTGAAATCCACGGCTCATCGGTTTCGAACCCGGGCGCTGATAGTTCGCTGACGAGTCTAGCGTTAAGGAACTGATCAGTCGCTGCATCGTAGTCAGCAACGTAAATATCAGAATAGTAGTACGTCCAGTACAGTTGCGAGCCGTTGAATGACGGCCAATGGTTCGCCCCCGAAATATTCGCACCAGGAACCAATTCGGGAGTTGCCCAGCTGCTGTTTACTCGACGAGAGCGATAATTCTGCCCAACCATATTCTGGGGATCGTAGGTCATGTAAGGCGAATTACCATCTGGGCTTAAGCAACCGTAACTCGATCCAATTCCTATACCGTAGTCGACCGCGCTGTCCCATTGCCCCGTCGTTGAGTTATAGGTTCGGCTTGCGATGTACGAGCTGGGCCAGCCTGCCTGCGTTGTCAACATGAACATCCCGTCTGGGCTGATGTAGCTAGGCCTATCGGAAAAGCCGAGATCCACTGCCGGACTGGTCACCCCTGGATCGGCCTTGCTCACGGAGAGCCAAAATGGCGTAAGTGTTCCCACAACCAGGAACAGCCCGACTGCGCGACGCGGTCGCAACTGAGGAGCGTTGTCAGACATTTTCATTCTCCTTTGGTGGGTATTGGGTGGTGCGGGGTCCCTATCTCTCATTCCATGCGCCGAGATTCTTCTTCGGCCTTGCGGAATGGGTTCGAATTTCCCAATTCGCGCTGATACGGCTGGGACCGGTGTTGAATCCGATTTCGATCGGAAACTGTACATACTGTCGCTCCCTTCCGCCGCCGGGGATGCCGGTCGGCATAAACAAAGATGATGCTGAACTTGTAGTGCCACAGCGTGGCACTTTCCGTTGCGGAGATCGGGAGCGAGTCGGCTGTCCGGCCCGTGACGAGAGCGACCTGATAAGGTGAGAATCGTCGCGCCGGGGACGCCAACCGATCAGCAACAATGTACAGATTACCCCCCACCCCCCTTAATCTGTCAAGCAAGCGGAATCAGGAAGATTTTTTTACGAATGTGCTGGACGGGGCGGTGACGAGCAGCAGGCAGGATTCACGACGATCAGAAAGCCTATCGAGGTCGGAAATTGAGACCATAACAGAACCGGGAGCGCAAGCGACCGGCCTTGGCGTTTTCGGCGTTCGGAAGTAGGCCCCGCGCTCGCGCTTGGGGTTCTGTTGGACGCTGCTAACGTCTTGCGCCAGAATGAGTTGCGCCACCCACGAGGCGTAACGCTACGCGGTGGAATCGCGTCCGGCGGATTCGAGGAGGGCGATCATAGTGACCACGCAAAGGCATTGCAGGAGCGCCGGCGCGGCGCTGGGACAGATGGGCGGGTTTCGTCCGTTCCACACGGCAAACCCGCTTGCGCCGTTGAGCAGGTCGAACTCACCAGGAATGTCGGCGGGCGCAACGAGGTTGCTGCGATCCATGTCGGCCTGCGCGTTCGTCAACGCGCGTTGCGGGGATTCAATCGGTCCGATCTTTTACCGTACCGTTGCCGCCGACGCCGAGGCGCCGGCGCAGGTGATCGTAGAACTGCAGCGCCACAGCATGTTCGGCCTTGATGACGTCGTCGGCGCCGAGTTGTGAAACGGCCATGCCTTTGGACGCATATTGCGTACGGGCGATGATGTAGATTTCGGGGCGGAGTCGGCGCGCGAGCGACGTAGCCGCAAGCACCGCATCTTCGTCGGGGATCGTCAGGGCGAGGATGGACGCGCTCGCCAGACCCGCTTCCATCAGCACGGACTCCTCGGATACGTTGCCGTGAAAGATGCGTCGTCCGAGAGCGGACTGCGTCGCCACCGTCGCGGAGTTTTTCTCGACGATCACATAGGGGATCTGCGCGCTGTCCAGCAGGTCGGCGACGCATCGTCCCGCAAGGCCGAACCCGACGATGATGACGTGCCCGGAAGGGTCGATCGGCGAGAGCGGCGGCGCGACGGGCACGACAACCAGACGTTGACCGTCGGACCAGTCGACGGCCTCATCCAGTTCCACCCTCCCGTCGCGGAAGATGGCCCCGCATGTGTTTTCGCCGGCGGTGTCCACGATTTGAAGAAAAGACGGCAGGGGGCCGCCGACCTGCATTCTCTCTTCTCCCCACCGAACCCGGAGCGCAAGCGACGGGCGGTTCTTTGACGGCCGATCAAGCCATGCCCGCATCACCGCCCCGCGCTTTCGGATTGTCGCGGCGCCTGCATTGCCGGCGGTCCATACGCGCTAAGCATGAACGCCGTAGGCCGCAGCCATGCCAATCCGCGACAGTCAATTCGCCGGTTTGGCGCTGAACTTGCGAACCGCCTGGGCGATCAAATAGAACGAGCCGGTGATGCAGATCAAATCCTCGCGGCTCACGGCGCGGAGAGCGATCTGCATGGCCTCGTCCAAATCCTCGGCGACCTGGACCATTTTCCCGGAAAGCTCCATGTATTGTGCGGCGAGCTCCGCGGGCTCCGCCGAACGCGGCGTGCCCGTCGAGGTGAAGATCACCTTGTCGGCGCCAAGCTGCAAGCGCCGGATCATGCCGGGAATGTCCTTGTCGCGGTGGCACGCGAAGATCACCACCATCGAATCGTAGGTGATGTTCTGTCCGATCCCCCGCATGAGGGCGTCGATGCTGGCCGCATTGTGCGCCCCGTCGATAAGAATACGCGGGTTTTCGTTGATCATCTGCATCCGGCCCGGCAGATTCACCCGCCCCAGCCCCTGCACCGCGAGCTGATCGTCGATCCGCAGACCGCGGCTCTTCAGCACGTCGAGCATGCCCAGCGCGAGCGTGCAGTTGACGGCCTGATGTTCGCCGAGGAGCGGCACCTGCACGTGCTCGAAGCGGCTGGTGGGCGTGGTCAGGCAGACCCGCGCATGCCGGCCGGCCGCCCGCGAAAACTCAAATCGATAGCTGAAGTCGACGTTCTCGTCGCAGTATCGCAGCGGCGCGGAACGGGACGCGGCGGTCTCGGACAAAACCTGCTTGACGTTGTCCCGCTGCGGAGCGCTGACGACGGGGACGCCCTTCTTGATAACTCCGGCTTTTTCGCGGGCGATGGCTTCCAGCGTGCTGCCCAGTTGGGCCATGTGGTCGAAGCTGATGCTGGTAATGCCGACAACCTCCGGCGTGACCACATTGGTAGCGTCTAGACGACCGCCCAGACCCGTCTCGACGACGGCGATTTTCACGCCCACGTCGGCAAAATGTTTGAACGCGGCGGCCGTCATGACCTCGAAGTAGGTCGGCGAAGGCACCTTGGCCTTTGCGGCGACGGCGGCGACGGCCGCGATCGCCTTGGCGAAGGCCGACTCCGAGATCATCGCGCCGTCCACCATGATCCGCTCGCGCACATCGAGAAGGTGGGGCGAGGTATACAATCCGACCTTGATCCCGCAGGCGCGGATCATTTCGGCCAGCATGTTGGACGTGCTGCCCTTGCCCTTTGTGCCGGCGATGTGCGCCGACTTGAACTTTTTGTGCGGGTTGCCGAGGGCGCTGAGAATCCGCCCGATCCGGGCCAACCCGAAATTGCTCGAGTTGTAGTTGGGGGATATAACCCGCTCCCAATTGACGAGAGAGTCCAAATAACTCAGGGCCGAACGGTAGGTCCGAATTTGGCGGCTGTCAGTTTTGGACTTGACGGCGGTTCGCTTAGGTCTGGTAATCGTGGTTCGGATCATCGGGGCGATTGTAGTCGCCTTTCACGAATCCGTCAATGCGGCAGAAACGGCAGACTTGATAGGATTCAACCGCCCCAACGGCATTCGTAAAAACCGTATAACCTATTGTAACACAATATATTACGATCGTTATGGACGGGCACGAGACGCCCCGCGGACGGCATCGTCACATGGCCGAAACTACAGGATTATACGCGTTATTGGCTAGCGGGGCACGGTTGAGACTGTCGCTCCTGCTGCGTAACCTCGTTGTAAGTAGCCTCGACGACAGCGTTCGTTGGCTCAATATGTAGTATGTCCGAACTAACCGTCATACAAGGCAGCAAATCAACGCTTGTGCGCGTGGAAGCCGGGCTTTTGTCCGGCATAGGGACACTCATTCGACGATTATTGGTCCGCGATTCGGGGTCAAGCTGCGCGGTTGTCAGCGATCGAACGGTCGCCAGGCTCTTTGGTCAGTTGGTCAGACGGTCGCTGGCGGAGGCGGAGCTGGCGGCGCACTTCTTCGAAATCGAACCGGGCGAAGCGTCCAAGAGTTTGGGTGCGGCTGCGAAGGTCTACGACTTTCTCGCGGCGGCGGGGGTCGGGCGCGACGGCGTAGTGATGGCGCTGGGCGGCGGAGTGGTGGGCGATCTGGCGGGGTTTGCGGCCGGGACGTGGATGCGCGGTATCCCATTGGTGATCTGTCCGACGACGATGGAGGCTGACGTAGACGCGTCGATCGGAGGGAAGACAGCGGTCAATACGGCGGCGGGGAAGAATCTGGTCGGCGTGTTTCATCCGCCCGTCCTGGTGGCGATCGATCCGAACTGTCTCGCGACGCTTGCGGCGCGGGACGTGCGCGCGGGGTTGGCGGAATCGGTGAAGCATGCGGTTGTTTTTTCGCCGGAGTTTCTGGCGTGGCATGAGACGCGGTTGGACGAAGTTGTTCGTCTGGAACCGGCTGCGCTCAGCGAGTTGATCGAGCGGAACATCCGCATCAAGAGCGACGTGGTTTCGCGCGACCCCGAAGAGCGAAGCGGCGAGCGAATGTTGCTCAACTTCGGACACACCATCGGCCACGCGATCGAAGCCCGCGCGGAGTTCTCGCTGCGGCACGGGGAGTGCGTGGGACTGGGAATGGTCGCCGCGTGCCGGTTGTCGCAGCGGTTGGGTTTGCTGGATGCGGCGGTTGTTGACCGGGTGACGGATCTGTTGGCGCGAGTTGGTCTGCCGACGCGGTTGGAGCACGCGATTCCCGCGGATCGAATCATCGAGACGATCGGTAGCGACAAGAAGCGTCGCGGCGGAAAGGTTCGGTACGTGCTTCTCGAGGGCATCGGCCGACCGGTGATCCGCGATGATGTCGCGCCGACCGTTGTTCGTGAGGTGTACGAATCGTTGTTGGCGTAGCGCGCCTTGCGTCGTTCGCCCGCAGGGCAGACCAATCGTGAGAATGACGCGTTTTGATTCGGCTCGTCCGCCCTCCGGGCGGGAATGGTAAGGGGGCCTCGTCTCCGGGGACTGAAGTCCCCGGCAACGCCCGTTCGCCCTTCGGGCGTAACCTTCTTCGTCCGTAGGACGAGCGCTGGTTGCCAGGGACTTGGAGTCCCTGGTAAGCAATCCACCACTATTCTTTTTTCTCTTTTGGTCTTTCCGCCCGGAGGGCGGGCGGCATTGCCTACGCATTCGCGGCGCGCCGCATTGCGATCCACCCGCCGACGCGAGCACCACGCCCAAAGCGACCTTTACACAAGTACGATTCATTCTCCGCTCCTTCCAAACCTGACCCTTCCTGCGCCGCGTTGCAACGCATTGCAAACGGCGCTTCTCCTCTCCCGCAGGCGAAATGCCGGGCCATGATGAAGCGGTCGCTTCACCGGCCGCCCGAAACCCGGATAACCGACACTTTAATCGGGGGGGGGGGGATGTCATGGGAAAATTGAAAGTGCAGAAAAATCCAAAAGTCAAAACGGCAAATAGTCAAGATATCGCAGCGAAAGAGCAGAAACTGGAAGCGTGGACGACCCCCCTGAATCCACCCTTGGCAAGGGCAGAGGCTGAACGGTCGCTTACGCACCCGGCTCTGATTGTGCCGCGGATGAACCGCGACGCTACGATCCGGTCCAGTCTTCGAGCATTTCGCGGATGAGTTCCATGGGGAAGCCGACGACGTTGGTGAAGCTGCCGTCGATGCGCTCGACGAAGGCGTCGCCGCGGTCCTGGATGCCGTAGGCGCCGGCTTTGCCCTGCCAGGCGTTCGTATCGAGATAGTCGGCGATCTCGCGGTCGCATAGCGAACGCATGGTCACGTGCGTGATGTCGTGGCGAATCAGACGCCGACCTGTAGCGGCGTCGAGGAGCGTGACGCCGGTGATGACGCGGTGCGTCGTGCCGGCCAGGGATCGCAGGATGGCTTCGGCGTCGGCGCGGTCGGCGGGC
>ERZ1292633.6510-Hain-H41-02um-R1-6510-length-10161-cov-5_pt1 | contig 10161 bp, 8 predicted proteins | sample MGYA00564406_ERZ1292633 | MGnify/ENA primary metagenome ERZ1292633 (study PRJEB36523, sample SAMEA6512639) | groundwater metagenome | collected 2019-01-08 | study: AquaDiva: Metagenomics assemblies of 32 groundwater samples
CGGACCGTCGCTTATGCTCTGGCCGCGCTCCTCGGATTGTTCCTGGCCCGCAAAGTGTTCAGCAACCGCTCGCTTTACGCCCTCCTGGGTCTTGGTGTTAGCATGTTTGCGGGAGCCATTATTGTTGAGAGTATTTGGTACGAAGTCCTCAGGCTCATCGTTTCAGAGCCAGTGGCGTTCTCGGCCTTGTTGCAAGCCTTTTGGACACGACTCCTGACATTCGCCATCACTGTGTTTGTCGCTTACTTCTTAAGCCGCCGTTCCGTGGTCTTCTTCCAAAAGCTCTTCTTTCTGCGCACATGAAATTCTTTCGCCGCCGCAAACCACCCTCTGATTCCTTGCTGTTCATGCACGGCGAGCATTCTTCGGTTGCCCGTTTGCGTGATCATGGGGAGAGGGAAGTGTTTGATGAGTGGATTGCCGAGACTCAGCGAGCGCCAGATGGTAAGCCTTCACAATTTCTTGGGGTCTCTGTAAAGCCCAGCCGACTCAAACTCGCGGCGATTGTTTTTCTGGGCGCCTTTTTATTGTTTGGCGCCAAGGCCGCTCACCTTCAAATTATAAACGGCGAAGAGTATCGCGAGCTTGCTGAAGGTAACCGTGTGCGCCTGGAGCTTGTTCCCTCACATCGCGGAATTATTTACGACCGTAATCAACGTGCCCTTTCCGAAAATGCTCCAGCCTTTCGTTTAACCGCTTCGATGCGCAATCTGCCAAAAGGGGAGCATGAACAGACCGTATTGTTCACACGACTTTCAGAATTAACTGGCGCCCCGATTGCTGAGTTTTTTTCCAATGCTGCCGAGGGCAAGGATCATCCCGACGAATCAGTCATTCTGCTCGACGAAATTGCTTATGATACTGCGATCAGATTGATGATTGAAGAGCGATCGTTCCCAGGTATCCATGTGGAGTCATCGACCAAACGTTTATACATCACGGATGCCATCCCAACGCTCTCTCATATTCTTGGCTACACTGGGCGCATTAATGCCGAAGAGTACGACGCGCTCCGCGCCACCGGTTATCGCTTGATTGATGACGTAGGTAAGTCTGGGGTTGAAAAGACGTATGAAGCAGAATTACGCGGGACCTATGGCCGGCAAGTGGAAGAAGTGGATGCCCTCGGTCGTGAGCTTAATATTATCACCAAAGAAGACCCGATTGATGGGGCTAACTTACAGTTGTCGATCGATGCCAACCTGACCGCCAAGATCGAAGAAGTGCTTACCAAGCGCATCGGTCCAGGCGGTCGAGCATCGGTGATCGTTACTGATCCGAGCAACGGCGAAATCATAGCGCTCGTTAGCTGGCCGTCGTTTAATTCCAATAGTTTCTCAGGAGGCATTGATACCGAAACGTATCAAGCGTTGCTTGATGACCCCAATAATCCGTTGTTCAATCGGGCGATTGCTGGCGAGTTGCCATCTGGTTCAACGTTTAAACCAATTGTGGCGGCAGCGGCTTTAGTGGAGGGGCTGGTGGATCGCAACACGTCGTTCTTATCTGTTGGTGGTTTGCAAGTTGGCCCGTACTTTTTTAAAGATTGGAAAGCCGGCGGACATGGGATCACCAACGTGACGCGAGCACTCGCTGAGTCGATTAACACTTTCTTCTATTACATTGGTGGCGGTTACGCTCAGTTCACCGGACTCGGGGTGGAGAAAATCGTCTCATACGCTGCGCGGTTTGGATTCGGAAGTGAGCTCGGGGTTGATCTACCTGGTGAAGCCGACGGCTTTTTGCCCAACAAGCGCTGGAAAGAAGAAGCCAAAGGCGAGCGTTGGTATATTGGGGACACCTACAACTTGTCGATTGGCCAGGGCGACCTTTTGGTGACTCCGCTGCAAATCGCCATGATGACATCGGTGTTTGCAAATGGGGGGACACTGTACAAACCGCACGTCGCTCACGCCTTTTTGCAAAACGGCACTGAGCGCTTGATTGAACCGGAGGTCATTAGTGAACATGTGGTGGATCAGGATGCTATCGACATTGTGCGAGAGGGGCTTCGTGAAACAGTGCTGTCTGGTTCTGGTCGTCGTTTGCAATCCCTTCCCGTGACTGCTGCCGGAAAAACCGGTACCGCCCAATGGTCAAACTCGCATCCGACCCACGCGTGGTTCACCGGCTTTGCCCCTTATGAAAGTCCCGAGCTCACTATTACCATCATTGTCGAAGAGGGAGGGGGAGGAGATGTGATTTGTGTCCCAATTGCAGAGGAAATTTTGCAATGGTGGTTTACCCAATTTAATGTCGCTCCGCCGCCTGTTGTGGTCGAACCAGAGACCCCGACGACAAGTGTGGACAGCCCACTTGACGGGCAAAATGCAGACGGATAGGATGTGTGCAAGTGAAGGCCGGTCCGCATAGAGCGGGCTGGCTCATTATTCGTAAGATTATGAATGACATCGTTTACGTTTCAGAAGAAGGCCTGGCCAATTTAAAGCAAGAATTGGAAACACGCCGCAAGGTCACGCGCATGGAAATTGCTGCGCGCATTTTGGCAGCCAAAGAACTCGGCGACTTGTCCGAGAATTTTGAGTATCACGTGGCCAAGGAAGATCAAGCGCAAAATGAATCGCGGATCATCGAAATCGAAGACATGATTCGCAACGCCAAGTTGGTGGAAAAAAAGTCAGGCGGATCGATTGGTCTTGGGAGTACGTTTACCGTGAAGTCGGGTGGTGTGGAGCGACAGTTTCAAATGGTCGGAGCGACAGAAGCTGATCCGTTGAGCGGCAAGATCAGTAACGATTCACCGATCGGCGTAGGCTTTATTGGCAAAGAAAAGGGCGACGAGGTCGAAGTCAATGTACCTTCCGGTGTGGTGAAGTATAAGATTGTCAGTGTTGAGTAAACGTATGATTGAAGAAGAGGGCGCACGGCGGCTGCGACTGGAGCAACTACGGCAAGCCGGGGTTGATCCTTATCCAGCCGAGGCAACGCGCACGCACATGGCCGCCGAGTTTAACGCCGTGTTTCGTGATTTACTTGCATCCAAACAACCGGCCACTGTGGTCGGGCGTATTTTAGTTATTCGTGCTCACGGCGGCATGACTTTTGTTCAAGTTGAAGATGAGTCCGGTCGTGTGCAAGTTGCCATCAAAAAAGATGCTATTGGTGACGCGCTCTACAACCAGTTTCAAGATCTCTACGATCGTGGAGATTTTATTGAAGTCACTGGCACGGCTTACCTCACCAAAACCGAAGAGCCAACGATCCTGGCTGACAGTTATCGCTTGGTGACCAAATCGTTGCTCCCGTTGCCAGAAAAGTGGCACGGGCTTACGGACACAGAAGTGCGTTACCGCAAGCGCTATTTGGATTTGATCATGAATCCCGAAGTGCGCGCGCGCATGATGGCTCGTTCGAAAATGGTTTCGGCGATCCGTAACTTTTTTGATGATCGAGGTTTTGTTGAAGTTGAAACACCTACCTTGCAACCCATTTACGGCGGCGGCTTTGCTCGGCCCTTCAAAACCCATCACAATGCCTTGAATGCAGATTTTTTTCTGCGCATTTCAGATGAGATGTATTTGAAGCGCTGCTTGGTCGGTGGAATCGAAAAGGTGTACGAAATCACTAAAGTGTTCCGCAACGAAGGGATTGACCGTGATCACAATCCTGAATTCACCATGCTCGAAGCGCAAGTTGCTTATGAAGATTATCGTTATGGCATGGATATTTTTGAGGAACTGTTTGAGTCCGTAGCTCTCTCTGTGTTAAAGACAACCGAGATTGCTCACGATGATGTGGTCATTAATGTGAGGCGCCCCTGGAAGCGCTATCGTTTGGTTGAAGCGGTCCAAGAGATTGGCGGTGTTGATCCAACTAAATGGAAGAATGTCGAGGTCGCGCGCAAAGAATTGGCGCCACGCATTCCAGCTAAGAAACGCGACGAGCTTCTGAAGTTCCACACCCTTGGGGAGCTGACCGCGTTTGCCTTTGAGGAACTCGTCGAGGAAAAACTCATTCAGCCAACGATTATTTACGATTACCCGATCGAAGTTTCACCACTTGCTAAACGTTGTGAAGATCCAGCATTTACTCAACGCTTTGAGGCATTCATCTTGGGGAGTGAAGTTGGCAACAACTATTCCGAGCTTAACGATCCTGTTGACCTTGAAAAACGATTCATTGAAGAGAAGCGCAAGGAAGAAGCCGGGTTCGACGAGGCGCACCAAACAGACAACGATTATCTTGAAGCGATTAAACACGGCATGCCTCCGGCTTGCGGACTTGGCGTTGGTATTGATCGCATGATGATGATGATGACCGGCGCAGCCAACATCAAAGAGGTTTTGTTATTTCCGACGCTTCGGCCAGAAGGGAAGTCAGAAGTGCAGGCGTTCAAACGCGCTGATGATATCTTCGGAGCGATTAAACAAAAACTGGAATCCAAAAAGATTGCCTACGTCACCAAACATCACGGCGATCAACCAGAAGATTCCGATCGGGCGATGGGTTTTGATCCGGCCCTGCGTCCGCATCACCAAGGCGCAAAAGCCATTGTGGTTAAAGGTAAGAAGTCAGGAACCTTCTTTCACTTTGTATTGCCTGACGATTGCAAACTCGATCAGAAAAAAGTGCAGGCATTGATTGGTGAGCGCTGGAGTTTTGCTTCGCGAGAAGAAGTAATTGAAGTCACCGGCTGTATTCCTGGATCAGTGCCGCCGTTTGGATCTGTTCTTGGTCTGCAAACCCGAGTGGACAAACACCTGCTTGAGAACAAAGAGATTTTCTTCAATGCCGGTAGCCTCACGGATTCGATCCGAATGAATTTGGAAGACTACCTGAAGGCAGAAGTTCCAGAAGAAGTGGACGCTGCAGAATAGTATGAAGACAGTCATGGTCTTTGGAACGTTCGATGGGGTGCATCCAGGGCATGAATACTTTCTGAGTGAAGCGAAAAAGTTAGGGGATCAGCTTGTGGTGGTGATCGCCAGGGATATAACGGTCGAGGAGCTCAAAGGCCGGCGTCCAAAGCGACCAGAGATTGAACGCCGCGAGGCGCTGGCGGAAGACCGCCATGTGGATCAAGTGCTCTATGGCGATCGCGAGCTTGGGAGTTATACTGTACTTCAGCAGATTGCCCCAGACGTGATTGCGGTGGGATATGATCAGCAGGAGTTAAAGCAGAGCTTAGCTAATTGGATCTCGGCCCGAGGCCTTTCTATCGAGCTCGTCGAGATCGCCTCGCACCGTCCTGACATCTACAAGTCCTCACTCCTTCCAGCTGCAGGAAATCGGCCAGGAAGACCATCAGCCTAATATGATTGATCCGAAACTGTTGCGCGAACAACCTGACTTGATAAAAGCGACTTGTAAAAACAAGAACGTGACCATTGATATTGATGCGATTGTTGCGTTAGATGCCAAGAAGCGCGAACTGCAAGGTCAGATTGATGAACTGAATCGCAGCCGCAAGGCCGCGGCAGAGGCGAAAGATATTGAAAAAGGAAAGGAGCTCAAAGTGCAGGCTGCGGAGATGGACAAAAAACTCGGGGAGATTGATGCTGAGCTCGCTCCGTTGCTTCTCAAAATTCCTAACGTGCCGAGCGACGATACGCCGGTTGGAAAAGATGAATCAGAAAACATTGTCTTACGCGAAGTCGGCGACAAACCGAAGTTTGATTTTGCTCCCAAAGATCACGTTGCTCTTGGTGAAGCGCTTGGTTGGATTGATAGTGAAACCGGTGCAGCGGTCGCGGGCGCGCGCTTTGTTTATTTAAAAGGAGCGCTTGTGGAGCTGCAGATGGCTTTGCAAAGTTATGCTATGTCGGTTTTGCTCAGCCCATCGAGTATGGAGCAACTTGTGGCTACGAGCGGACTCAAGGTTTCAGCAAAACCGTTCACGCCAGTGATTCCTCCACTCATGATTCGCGAAGACGTAATGCAAAAGATGGCTCGGCTTGAACCAAAAGACGAACGATATCAGATTCCTTCCGATGACCTGTTCCTGATCGGCTCAGCTGAACACACCCTGGGCCCAATGCACATGGACGAGACCATCGCGGAACAAGATTTGCCATTGCGCTACGTTGCCTACACACCAGCGTTCCGTCGCGAGGCCGGCTCATACGGCAAGGATACAAAAGGACTGATTCGCGTTCACCAGTTTGATAAAATTGAAATGGAGTCGTTCTGTCTCGGAGAGCAGGGAATTGCTGAACAGGAATTTCTTGTGGCGATTCAGGAGCACTTGATGCAACAACTTGGACTGCCTTATCAAGTAGTGATGACGTGTACAGGCGATCAAGGTGATCCTGACGCCCGCCACATTGATATCGAAACATGGATGCCAGGGCAAGACAAGTATCGCGAGACGCATTCGGCAGATTACATGTCTGATTATCAGGCGCGTCGACTGAATACGAAAGTGAAGACAGGGAAGGGGACTCATCTTGTTCACATGAACGACGCAACGGCTGTCGCTATGGGGAGAACACTGGTGGCCGTCATGGAAAATTATCAAACCGAGGATGGAAAAATTCGTGTGCCAGAAGTCTTAAAACCGTACCTCGGAGGAAGGGAAGTGCTTGATTAGTATGCAAGGAGCCAAGACGTGGGTAGAAATAAATGGCCAGGCGCTTCGATCCAATATCGCAGCGCTTCGTTCTTTGTTGTCGCCCGAGACGCAATACTCGGGCGTAGTGAAGGCTAATGCGTATGGACACGGTCTCGCTCAGATCGTTCCGCTCATGCTGGAAGACGGGGTGAAGATTTTTTGTGTCGACAGTGTTGACGAGGCGCTAGTCGTGCGGCGCATGGCTTCAGAAGCAGTGATCTTGATTCTTGGCTACACATTGCATGATCGCCTTACGGACGTGATTGAAGCCCGGGCCCATCAAACTGTTTACGATGCTGACACCATTCGGTTATTGAACGAAGCTGCGGGCAAACGTCACACCACCGTGCCGATTCATTTGAAGATTGAGACGGGCACGTTGCGCCAAGGTATTTGGAAGCAAGATGTGCCGGCCATGCTTGAAGTGATTCGCGCGGCAACGCATCTTGAGCTCCTCGGCGTTTCAACTCACTTCGCCAACGTTGAAGAAGCGGAAACTTCGTCGTACACCGATTTCCAGTTAGACGCTTTTGTCCAAGTCTGCGCGATGATCGAAGCAGCAGGATTTCGACCAACCTTTTTTCATACCGCGAGCTCAGCAGCAGTGATTTTGTATCCCAAAGCCCATTGCACCATGGTCCGGTCCGGCATTTCCAGCTATGGATTCTGGTCATCGCGTCAAACGCGCCATTCGGCCAGGCTCATGAACCGTCGCATTGAACTGGAGCCAGTCCTCAGCTGGAAAACACGTGTTGCCCAGATTAAAGAAGCGCCTATGGGATTGCCAGTTGGCTACGATTGCACCGAAATCTTGCGCCGGCATAGCAAGATTGCCTTGTTGCCAATTGGTTATTACGACGGCTATGATCGCGGGCTCTCGTCTATTGGGGAAGTATTGATCCGTGGTCAGCTTTGTCGTGTCTTGGGGAGAGTGTGCATGAACATGACCATGGTCGACGTGACCGAAGTGCCGCGCGTTGCTCTTGAAGACGAAGTCGTGTTGATTGGTCGCGCGGGCAAGAACCGCATGCGCGCTGATGATATTGCGCAGCGCATCAACTCGATTCACTACGAAGTCACAACGGGAATTAATCCACTCATTCCACGCATCGTTACCTAGGTCGTTATGGGGGAAAAGAAGGATTATCTTCGCAAGTACCATTTTCACCGCTATCAAGCGAAGCCGTTCCGCAATCCTTATTTTCAACGTGAGCCGAGAGGCAAAGGCGGCAGTGTATTTAACAAATCCTATTTGACCATGGTCCTAGCCGCCGTGGGTGTAATCGGGTTTATCTATCTGATCGGCTTTGCTAAGTTTTGGATGATCAAAGATGTTCGTGTCGATGGCTTACAGTTTATGCCAGGAACAGAGGTTGCCGAGCTGGCCGAGAAACAACTCAGCCGTCACCGTTACATTATTTTTCCGCAGCGCAACAAGTTATTTTTCTCTAAGGGGCAACTTGAGGACGCGTTGGATGAAGCCTATTCATTTGAGGAGCTAGAGGTCGGGGTAGAGAAGAGGGTCTTGACGATTCATGTGAAGGAGCGGGTGTCTGAAGTGCTCTGGCAGAGTGGATCGCTCGCTTTCTACACTGATGTTTCGGGCACAGTCATTCGCGAACTTCCTCCAGATGATGTTTCCCTTCTAACATTTCACGACACAACGCAGCCGACCCTCGACGGTAGGGTGGTGGAGGGGCCGTATCCAAGGCTCATGTATTTGCACGGCCTGCCACTCATTGAGAACGAGCAGGCAGATGAGGTGCATCCTGGCGATCACGTATTAAGCGCTGCAGGCATCGCTGGGATCATTGAAATTAATAATTTGCTGCAGGAGCGCGGTTTAATCATTGAGCGCTATGTGGTGGAGCGTACTGACAGCGTTTGGGCCCGTGCAGAGGCCTCTGAGGGCTTTGATGTGCTGTTTGATGCTGAGGGAGACATTGCAGCGCAGGTAGGCTATTTAACGGCTGTGTTGACTGAGGATGTCCCAGATCACTCTAAATTGGATTACGTGGACGTGCGCTTTGGGAATCATGTGTATTTCAAGAATAAGTAGGCTATTGTTTGTTTCTGTATAGTAGAGTCGTAAAAGGTATATTCTGCGAACCTAAGTTAAACAAAAAGACAAGCAGATTGGGATCCCCCACCCTGCCGTGTCTTTTATCTTTTAGTACCCAACCAAATATCCCATCGGGTCTACTGGAATTCCTTCTGAGCGCACTTCAAAGTGCAAGTGCGGCCCAGTAGAAAATCCGGTACTACCCACGCGCCCGATTTGATCTCCCCTGCTCACGAACTGGTCAGCCACGACGGTAAACGACGACAAGTGAGCGTAGAGCGTGGCTACACCATTTCCGTGAATGATCATCATGTAATTTCCGTACATCGAGCCAGTCTTCGTAAAGGCTACGTAGCCAGGTGCAGCAGCGTACACCGGAGTTCCGCTTGGTGCCGCCAAGTCGAGCCCTGAGTGCCCGCCAATAACTTTACGGAATGGATAACTTGGGTCATGGTAGCGCGTGGTCATCACAAAATCATCCACGGGCCAAGTAATCAAGGTGGAATCACCAAGGAGGTCGGAATCACTGATGCGCTCCTCAATCTCTTTTTGTAGGCCGATGAGCTGGGAATCAATGTACGATTGCTCCTGGCGCAGTTTATAGGCCAACGTGCGGTATTCAGCTTCGCTCGACTGGGTTTCAGCAAGCAAAATTTGTTTAGCGCCTTGGGAGTCTTCGAGCAAGTGCTGCTGGGTAATCATCTGAGCTTGCAAGTCCTCGAGCATGGCGAGCTTTTCTTGCTTAGCTGCTTTTTTGTTTTCAAGCGACAATCGGGCGTTCTGCGTTTCGTTTAATAAGTGTTTTAAGTCGTTGTTGACCGATTCTAACCGGCTGAGACGATCAAACAACTCAGAAAAGTTGTCGGTGCTGAAGATCATTTCGAGCGCGGTGGCGTCGTCACTCATCTCCATTTCCCGCAGAACCGACGCCAGCATCTTTTTCTGTCGGGCGACCGCTAGGGTTTGCGACGTAATCTCTAAATCCAAAACGCGGACTTCGTCGTCCACATTGTCGATCTCAAGTTCGGTCGCTTCAATATCCAGTTCTAGCTTGGCGGCCTTGTTTTCTAAAATGGCAATTTCGTTGTCGAGTGAATCGGCCTGAGCTTCTTTTTGGCGAATAGCGTCCGAATACTGATCCAATTTAGCATTCAGCTGATCCAGTCTCGCCTCTCGGGCAGTGATCTCATCGTTTAAGGCGTTGATTTCTTCCGTACTGGTCGTTTCCGCCGTGGCGTGAAGGGAAAAGAGCCCCAGCCCCACTGCCGCGAGGATACTGAGTACAATAGATTGTGAAAATGTCCTCCGCATGTTGTTTACCCTAGCTTTTGAATAGCGGTATCGATGCGTCGCAAAACTTCGTCTTTGCCTAGCGCCCAAGCGAGCTCAAAGGGTCCTGGTGACTCGGCCGAGCCAGATAACGATACGCGTAGCGGCCACAAGACGTTACCGTTTGAAAGCCCCTTCTCCGCAATGTGAGCCTTGATCGCTTCTTCTAGGTTGGCCATCGAGGCGAATTGCGATTCGT
>ERZ1292633.865-Hain-H41-02um-R1-865-length-33768-cov-5_pt2 | contig 10161 bp, 11 predicted proteins | sample MGYA00564406_ERZ1292633 | MGnify/ENA primary metagenome ERZ1292633 (study PRJEB36523, sample SAMEA6512639) | groundwater metagenome | collected 2019-01-08 | study: AquaDiva: Metagenomics assemblies of 32 groundwater samples
GGCAACAAAACTGCCCAAGAAAAAGAACCATTTAACCAGCCACCCGCCCAGCGCGGATATGCTGAGTTTCTTTTCCATTTTAGCGCCTAGGTTTTGCAAGCCCAATTGGTTGGCAAGCAAATCAACTTTGATGACTTCTAAGACTTTGACGATTAGTTTGCTTAAAAAAATTGCCAAAATCCAGCCGACAATTAATACAATAATTGCCGCCACCAGATTGGGCAGGTATGTTAATATTTTAGAATAAAGATCTCCCAAAGCATTAACTACCATTAATTGGTAAGTTGGATAATTCATTATAATCCTTTCGTTAGTATATTTTGTTTTTTTGTTTTTTAATATTTTCTTAAGACCGACCGCCTCTTTTGTTGAGGTGACTTAAGAAATGTCGTTATTTTAGTAGATGTAATAATAGCAGTATCTGCGCTATCTGATTTTAATCCGCGTATCTGTGAACTATTCTCCCAAAATTTGCATATGGACTTCCCGGCTTCGGCCGCCGTCAAGTTCAATAAACATAACGCTTTGTTTGGCGCCAATAGAAAGTTGGCTTTTCTCAATGGGCAAGCTTTCCGAAGACCCCAGTAAAAAAGCTTTCACGTGGGCGTGTCCGTTACTGCGTTCGTTTGGAGCCACATTTTGTCTGACCTCAAATAAGTCGTGGCTATAACTTTGGTCTATTGGTACCAAACGGTAAAGAGTTTTCATAATATCTTGCATTAGCAATGGTTCATTATGGTTTATTCTGATGGCTGCGGTGGTGTGCGGGCAAAAAACCGCTACAATCCCGCTTTTCACGCCGGAATCTAAAATTGCTTTTTGTACATGGCTGGTAATATCAACTATTTCAAACTGCTTTTTTGTTTCAAGAAGAATTTTATTGAAATGTATTTTCATACTCAGTATATCATCTTCCAATTACAAACGCCGTTTGCGCACGTAATTATTTTATTGTGAATATATAATAAAAAATAAGTTTATTTTAAATATTTAAATAGGGCGTTTGTCGTATTGTTCTTTTTGTTTCAGAATTTAGTTTAGTTATACAACCAAAATTTTCATCAGTTTTTCCCAAATTTTCTTAAGTAAAGTAAAAGAACAAATTGGAAGTTGTATTACTGAGCATGCGATTATTATACCATAAATTGCAAGTAAATAAAACAAAAAACCATCCCGCTCTTTCAAATCAATAATTTGTATCAAAATTAGTCAGTCCTTATTGGATCTGATAAATAGGTATATATTATCGACAAGAAAGGGCGGGGTGGTTTAAGTTTGTAATGAGAATTACAGGATGGCGTCTTTGGCAGCTTTGGCTACGCGGAATTTCAGAACGGTTTTGGCCGGAATTGAAATGCTGGCGCCGGTGGCTGGATTGCGACCCATTCTGGCATCGCGGTGCTTCTTTTGCAATTTGCCCATTCCTGGGATTACAAATTCACCTTCTTTTTTGGTCACGGCATAGGCCATTTCTACCATGGCATCCATGAATTCGCTGACTTCTTTGCGGGTTTTACCGAGCTTGTCGGCTAAGGCCTGCAAAATTTCTGACTTTGTCATAATTTTGTGTCTCCATTTTTTTAATAATTTGTGTAGACGTTTAAATCTTAACTAAAAAACCCAATAAAATCAAGGGTTTTTTCCAAGTGTCAAGAGAATTAAGGGATGTTTCGGGACATCAGAATAAATTTTTGGTATTTTACCTCTTATTTGTGAGGGTTTTTCAAATGCTGTTTAAAAACTGCAAGAAAAAATATAATAAATCTTAAATAAATATCCACAGGCCTTTATGGCAAAATTAGTATTCCATCACCAAAACTTAAAATCTAAAATAATTCGCAACAGACCCTTAACCTGCGCCATTTAGTGGAAAAAAAATTTAGCAACTTCAATTAATCCCCAAATACCAAGGCCAATAAAAGCCAGGCTTCCTATAAAAGACACCCATTCATTGCGAACAATTTTGACAGTAGCATCCGGGTTAATAAATAAAGCAATATTTAAGAGCATGTGAGCGCCAATTACTCCCAATGAAAACCCAAAGACATTAATAATATTAAATAGAGGTACGTATCCGGCAAAATCATCAAGTCCTAAAATAAACGGTACGCTAAAGGAAAACAGTAAAAGTTTTTTCCACGGAAGCGCTTGGCTGCCTTTTAGTTTTTCGCCTAAATCCGGAAGAATTTTTCGCGTAATTGGTTGGGTCAATTTTACGGCAAATGTTAATCCTTTGTTTATTATTGAGTAGGTATAATGTTTAAGTTTGCCGCCGCTTTCCCAATTAGAAAAGTGTTCCAAAGAAGCAAAGGCCAGTTCGAAAAGCACAACAGAAGCAATAAAAATCATTATAGCCAACAGCCACTCCACCTCTTTAAAGAATGTCCAAATAATTAATACCGCAATGGTGCCAAGTCCGTTGCCTAAAGCGGTGCCTATTTCTATGGCAATGCGGTTTTTCCAGCCCGGATTGCTGGCCATTAGCCGGCCCATAAAAATTGCAAAATCCACGGAAGTTTTTAAATAAATGGTGCCGCCTATAAGGACATCGTACCATCTTATTTTAAAAGATATATGCTCGGTTCCGGGAATTAAGTTTAGTCCAAAAATAACACCAAAAAATATTCCGTACAAAACCAAAAAAACCACAACGGTAAGTATGAGTGGAATTAGTTGTTGATGTAAAAGATCTTTTTTAGGTTCAGTTTGCGGGTTGGTATTTAATGGAAACATGGAAAGGTAAATAGATTCTAATTATTTTAGAGTTAAGTTTTGTGTGGCTCGGGAGTAAGATATAATTTTTACCCCTGTGGGGAAAACACCGACTAAAGGGACAATTTCTATCGGGTCCTCATAACCCCGTTTATGCAATATATAGTCCTCACCACGCGCTCTGATTAATATTCCGGAATGAGTAATGACTCCCTTGGTTGTTTTGTTGCAAATTATAGAATTTGGAGTTAAGTGCTCGTCAGGGGAGATGCCTTCTAATAATTTGGATAATTCCTCTGTTTCAACTCCACGTGGGGTGTTAATTAAACCTGCCAAATATGATGAAGTGCCATGGCAATTAATATTTCGGTGGCCACTTTCAATTATTTTATTAATTTTAGCTAAATATTCCGGACCTAATTCTTGTATACGAGAAATATCAATTACCCCTCGGACTTTTCCAAAGAGTTCACCGGCTACATACTTTAATCTTTCTATAATTGGTCGCCCTTCTTTCATAATAAATATTTCTTTCCTTTTAGTTCAACGGGGAAATAATCATCCGAATCATATTTTTCATACCCCTCGCCGTAGCCTAAATCTTTCATTAGTTTAGTGGAAGCGTTGCGTAATTTCAAGGGTACGGGCAGGTTGCCCAGATTTTTCGCGTCTTCCTGGGCGGCGCGCAGAGCATTATATGCACTACGGTCTTTTTTGCAATTAGCCAAATAAGCCACGCCATGGGCTAAGTTTATAGCGCATTCCGGGTAGCCGATTTGCTGGCAGGCGGCAAAAACCGCATTGGCAACCACTAAAGCCGTAGGTTGAGCCAGCCCTACGTCCTCGCTGGCAAAAATTACCATCCGGCGGGCAATAAATTTCGGGTCCTCCCCTGCTTCCACCATTCTCGCCAGATAATAAATCGCGGCGTTAGCCTGACCGGCGCGCATGCTTTTTATGAACGCGGAAATTATATTATAGTGTTCCTCGCCTTTTTTATCGTAGCGCAGAAATTTTGACTGCAAAGTATTTTTTAGGTTTTCAATTGTAAGTTTATCGTACAGGCTTAAGCAATTATCTATCATGGTCAAAGCTTGGCGCGCATCGCCGTTGGCAAAAGCTACAAGCCATTTTATGGCTTGAGTATTTTTACTCTCCCCCTTTCGGGGGAGAGAGTCTCCGCCTTTGGCGGAGGGAGAGAGGGTATTTAAAGCACTTGTAATTATTTCACCCACTTCTTCGCCGGAGAGTTCGTTTAACACAAATACCCGGCAGCGGGAAAGCAGAGCTGGGATAACTTCAAAGGAGGGGTTTTCCGTGGTGGCGCCGATTAGTGTAAGTTTGCCCGATTCTACGAAAGGTAATAAAAAATCCTGCTGGGCTTTGTTAAAGCGGTGTATTTCATCCAAGAACAAAATTTTTGGCTGACCCATCATAGTGGGTTTTTCTACAATCTGTCTGATGTCGTCTTTGCCCGCGCTTACGGCCGAAAGTTCGTGGTATTCGGCATTAACCGCTTTGGCGTAAATTCTGGCCAGCGTGGTTTTCCCTACCCCGGGCGGGCCCCAAAACAAAAAACTAAAAAGATGGCGATTTTCTATCGCCTGCCGTAAGGGTTTACCCTCGCCTACCAAATGCTTTTGCCCGACAAATGTGTCTAAGGATGTAGGCCGAATTTTATTGGCTAATGGTTCCATGGGTTTTGGTAAAATATTTATCTTTAATCCAAATGATAATTAGCCAAGCAATTATTACTGGGAGGATGTATTTTAGGCTTAAAACTAAATTTAACGCTTGTTTGCCTAGAAAAAAAACCAAAATGCCCCAGAAGGCATTCCAAAATAAAAGCACTGGCAGGCTTTGTAAGACAAATTTTAAAAAATTCATTTTTAGTATTCCGGCTGAAGTGGAAATTAGCGCTCCTATATTGGGGTGCCAGTAGCTTAAAATTATCGCCTTAAAGCTGTTTTTTTCCAGTTTACTTTTTGCTGTTTCCAGTTGGGTAGAGAGGCCGAATTTTACCAAGAGTTTATACCAACCATATTTCCCTAAGATATAATTTACAGAAAAAGCGCTCCCAAAAGCCAAGGTGACTAGAATTATTACAAATGCAGCTTTTGGAATGTTATTGCCCGAGGCTAATACGCCTAAAAACACTACTAACCCCCCGGGGAAATAATTGCCGGCAATAAGCACTCCTTCTATGAAAGCGCTTGCAAATACAATCCAAAGTCCATAGTGGTTTATAAATTGGCTAACCACTGCGAGCAATTCATCATCTTTTGGCAGTTTGAAAAATATCCAAAGTAAATTGTAAATAAGGCTGAGCGCTAAAAGCGAAATTGGAATAGCCGCAAGTTTAAGTAGATTTTTCATTTTTTATCCGGGAGTAGTTAGCTATTTTTTTAAATCCCCTTGGCTCTTAGTACTGTAAGAACGGTTTGGCCAATAATAGTAATATCTTTTAAAATAATTTTCCAACTGGGGTTATTTTTGCAATATAAAATATATTCCATGTCCACTTCGCTTTGTACGGGTTTGGTTGGAGAATCTTTTTGTGTCTGGAAAGGACCGGTAAGCCCGCAAGTAAATAGGTATCTTTGGAATTTGCCGGTTTGGCCGTCTTGCCATGTTACCACTTCATTGGAAGGCCGTGGTCCCACCAAGGTCATGTCCCCTTTTAGCACGTTATAAATTTGAGGCAATTCGTCCATATAAATTTGCTTGAGGAGGCGTCCGGTGAGGGTGAGGTTATTGTTGTCGCCTTCCAGTTCTTTGGTTTGGACAAAGCCGTGTTCTTTAAAATAATTTTGGCTGGCTGTGGTTTTAAAAATGCGAAATTTTAAAACTTGAAACGGCAAGCCTTTGGAGATTCTGGTTTCCGTGTAAAACAGCGGACCGCGGCTGGCAACGGAAAATATCTCTTCTATATAGAATAAGATTAATATAACCACAATTAAAGGCGATAAAATGGCCAAAATAATGAAGCTAACAATTACGTCAAATACCCGTTTTATCATTGGCAGATTAACCGGGGCAAAAGGCAGTTTGGTCTTGGCGATTTCAGCAATATAGTCCATTTGGAATTTATAGTATCGGTTAATTATCTTATAGTTTATTATAATAATAGCGCAAACATGTTTTTAATTACGATTCTACGCGACTCTGTAATTACAGAGTCGCGTAGAATAAGCTATTTGAGGTGTAGATAATGGAGTCTTTTTTTCTCTGGTAAGCGCTCAATGGCGTAGCGCAGGGCTGTGCGCGGCATTGTGAGTGCATTGTCATCCAGAAAATCCGTGAGAGTTTTTTCGCTACAGCGTTTGCCGATTTCTCTGAGCATCCAGCCAACTGCTTTGTGAATAAGATCGTGCTTGTCTGTCAATAACATTTTAGCAATGGCAAGCGCATCTTTGGAACGGTGATTTTTTATAAAGGCAAAGGTTGCCAAAATGGCAATTCGTCTCTCCCAGAGGCTCTTGGATTTCGCGAGCTTAAAAAGAATGGCTCGGTTTTTGTCTATTAAATATTCCCCAACTATGTTTGGTGCGGATAAATCCACTAAGTCCCAGTTGTTTATGTGTTTGGTATGGGAGATGTAAAAGTTGTAGATTTTTTTTGCTGTCATTCCGTCTGCCCGAGGCGGACGGAATCCATTTTTGGATCCTGAAACTAGTTCAGGATGACAAAAACTCCCAAACATTTTAACCAATATTAAAAGGGCGATTAATCTTTCTTCATGGAATTTTGATTTAAGCAACACATCAACATCGGCTAAGGTTAAATCCCGCCAGTATTGCTTGACCATCTGGCGCTGATTGGGCACCATAATTCCTAAAAATACATCCCCTTCTCCGTATTGGCCTTTGCCGGTTTTGGAAAATCGCGCCAAAATTTTCGCTTTTTTGGGGTTGGCCAGTTTTCTTATTTCGAGTTTTAATTTATGCAAGGGCATAAAATAAGTATAACAAATCCGGCATAAAAAAGCGCCCCTCCGGGTTTACCTTACCCCGTCCGGCGTGGCACTGAGGGTTCCGGCCGGCCAATCTCCCACGTTTTTACCGATGCAAAAAGTTAGGGTATAAGTAAAGCCATCATCATCAACATTGTACCAATAATTATTCCCTTTTTTATGCTTGTTCAAAACCGCCGGCCTGGATTTCCCACAGTCTTTGATATGTCCCTTCTGTGGATTTGAGTAGTTCCTCGTGGCTCCCTTGCTCGGTAATTTGTCCGTTTTCCAAAACCACAATTCGGTCCATTTGCATTATGGTGGAAAGGCGGTGGGCAATGACAATGACGGTTTTTTCGCGCATTAAATTTTTTAGCGCGTCTTTAATTAGCAGTTCGCTTTCGCTGTCTAGAGATGAGGTGGCTTCGTCCAGCACTAAAATGGGCGCGTTTTTTAAAATTGCCCTGGCAATAGCCACGCGTTGGCGTTGTCCGCCGGAAAGTTTAATTCCCCGCTCCCCCACCAGGGTTTGATATTTTTCCGGAAAGCTTTCAATAAATTCATGGGCGTGGGCCAAGCGCGCCGCCTGCGCTACTTCCGCGTCAGTCGCTTCCGGCCTCGCGTAGCGAATGTTATCCGCTAAGTTTCTATGGAATAAAATCGGCTCCTGGGGCACTAGGGAAATGTTGGCGCGTAATGAGTCTTGAGTGGCCTGTGAAATATTTTGGCCGTCTATGGAAATTTCTCCGCCGTTTAGGTCTAAAAATCTTAACAACAATTTTACTATGGTCGATTTCCCCCCACCGGACGGGCCGACGAGCGCGACTTTTTCTTTTGGGGCTATATTCAGGTTAAATTCATTTAACACTTTTACCCCCCGGTGGTATTGAAAGGTGATGCTGTTAAATTTAATTTCACCGTTTGTTACATTTAGTTTTTGAGCATTGTCCACGTCTTGAATTTCGTGCGGGGTATTTAAAATTTCCGTCATTTCATTGGCATCGGCCAAGGCCTCGTAAGTGGCGCGCATATTTTTTCCGGTATTCCAGAGTTTGTCAAAAATGCGGAACAAATAGGCTTGGATTAACACAACATCACCCACCAATAAATTACCTTGGCTCCACATAGCTAGCGCCCAGTAAATGCCGGCAAATTCCAAAGCAATCATCATAACGCTTTGGATTAAATCGCCCCAGGTTCCTAAGTCCCAGCTTTTTTTACGTAAAATAAATTGTGTTTCTGTTACATTAGCAAAACGCGCATTTTCCCGTGCGTAGCCGGTAAATAATTTTACGTTTAAGTTATTGGTAACGCTGTCGGCTAATTGCGCGGTGGTTTTGGTGTCGGCCGCCGCGCGTTTTATGTCGTACGGTAATTTATAGCGGGCAAAAAAATAGGAAAACATTAAATATACAATGCACCAGAGCACGACAATAAATCCAAATGTCCTATACTGCCACAGTAATACGGCGGTAACCAAAGATGTGTCCACCAAGGACCTGCCCAGGTCGTAATATAACTGGTCGGACACTATTTCAAATGACCGTTCGTAGCGTTTAACTTTGGTAATTAAACTGCCGACAAAACTGTTGTTAAAAAAATTGTAGGAATGTTTTTGCAGATATTGGTAACAGGAGTTGGTTAAATCGGCCATGACCCGGGGCTGTAAATAGTTGTTGGTAAAATTGTGAATCCGCCATAAAATAATTCTGAATAAATTTAAAGCCAGAATAATTAAAATAATTTTCACCGCTTGGTTAAAAATTTGCTCCGTCCTCCCGCCGGCAAGTAAATTAAACAAGTCGCGATAAAACAGCGGGGTGTAAGTTTGCAAGCCTTCCACGACAAAAATCCCGCCAATAATTACAACCGTCTGCCACTTGTAGCGCCAGGCATGTTGCCAAAAAGTCTTTAAAGTTTTTTTAGTTTGGTATTGCATACAATGCTGATTAAACTCGTAAATGGGCGCTTCCCCTCCCTGGACGGGAGGGGTTAGGGGAGGGTGTCGCAGTCACTCTAAGCTTTATTTGTCGCTAGTTTATTTAATTCTATTCCATTTTTGCCTAAAATACAAAGGTTTTTGACATTGTTTGGAATTTGACAGCATCCAAATTTTTCTATAAATTGGTTTTATGGATAATCAAGAAAATCCAACTTCTCCGGGGGTTATCCCGGAGAGTATTCGACCAGGGCTGTCGGAACAGACCGCCCAAGAACTTGAGGCCGTCAAGGCTCGTAAAGGTTCACCGAAAGGGAGCAGCCCCAAAGATTGGGCTGTTGGCCTGAAGCCCTACCAGCCAGAATAGGACAGGAGGAATCACAAAAATGTGCATGTACAATCGCCGTCGGCCAGATTTTTTGGCTAGCGAAGAGGTTAACAACGCCGGCGCAGTGCCGGCTCAACCGCAAACCGCAAAGCAAGAAGTGCCTCCCGTAATGGCTGTAGAAGTCGTTAATGTGGGTACTATCATTGGTTCAACAGCGAACCGCTGGGGTCATCCGTCTGTTGGCCCTGATGTCGAAGAAGGCTGATCCCAGTCACCCACCCGCAGTAGTGAAATGAACAAAGCCGACTAACGTCGACTTAGTTCTAGACAGAACGCTTTGGCGCAAGCCATTGTTGTAATGTCCACTGCTGCGGGTCGGACATTTTATTTTTGTATCAAACTTCCCCCCGTCATTTGGTCGGGTTTTTTTATTTGTAGGAGTTCTAGGATGGTGGGGGCAATGTCGGCTAGGGAGCCGTTGGCAGATTTAAGATTTATGATTGATGATTTAGGATTTGAACTGGCAAGGATAAACGGAACTTGGTTTGTTGTGTGGGCGGTGTGGTTTTCACCCGTGGTTATATCCACATTTACTTCGGCGTTGCCGTGGTCTGCGGTAATTAACGCTGTGCCATTTTTGCTCAGCAATTTTTCCACCACGCGTTTTAATTCGCGGTCCACGGTTTCCACGGCAATAATTATCGCCGGCTTGTTGGCGGTGTGCCCGACCATATCGGCATTGGCAAAATTAATTACTAAAAAGTCATCCCCCGCCTCTATCCGTTCTGTGGCTTTGTCCGCGATTTCCCGCGCGCGCATTTCCGGCGCTTGGTCGTGAGTATTTATATCCCGTCGGCTTTCCACCATAATATGGCGCTCGTTTTTATGCGGTTCTTCCCTGCCGGCATTGAAAAAATAGGTAACGTGCGGATATTTTTCCGTTTCGGCAATGTGCGATTGGAAAAAGCCGGCCTGGGAAATTTCCGCGGCCAGGGTGGTTTCCGAATCGCTTGGCGGAAAAGCCACTAAAGATTCAAAGGATTTGTCGTATTGGGTTAAAGTCACAAAACATAAATTGTGGCTGGCTTTTCGTTCCAGTACTTTTTGGCTGAGCTGGCGCGCGCGATCGGCGCGGAAATTAAAAAAGAAGACGCCGTCATTTTTTTGCACCTTATGGTCGCGCCCGCTATCATCTAGCAACACCACCGGTTCCAAGAGCTCGTCTATTAC
>ERZ1292633.6511-Hain-H41-02um-R1-6511-length-10158-cov-4_pt1 | contig 10158 bp, 6 predicted proteins | sample MGYA00564406_ERZ1292633 | MGnify/ENA primary metagenome ERZ1292633 (study PRJEB36523, sample SAMEA6512639) | groundwater metagenome | collected 2019-01-08 | study: AquaDiva: Metagenomics assemblies of 32 groundwater samples
CGCCGGAAAACCCGCCGCCGATGACGCAGACCTCGGCCGTAATCTCGCCGGAAAGCGGCGGATGCGCCGGCGCCTCATGCGCGCTCGCCGCGTAATAGGATCGGACGTGATCGAGCGGCTTGTGCATGAAAGTCAGAATGTCTGGAGATAGCTGTCATACTCAAAATCGGTGACGCGCTTTTCTGCTGTCGCCATTTCCTGACGCTTGCAGGCGGAAAATACGCGCGTCATCAGTTCGCCGAATATCGGCGCCACAACCGGTCCGTTTGCAAAGGTCTCAAGCGCCGCTTTCCAGCCGAGCGAGAGTTTGGGCGCGTCCGATTTGTAAGCGTTGCCCTCAAGCGCCGGCGGCGGCGTCAGTTTCTTCTCAACGCCGTGGAGGACGCCCGCCAAAATCGCAGCGAGCACGAGATAGGGGTTGGCGTCGGCGCCGGAGATGCGGTGTTCAAAGCGGCGATTGGCGCCCGTGTCGCCGGGAACGCGGATCGCAGCCGTGCGATTCTCGTACCCCCACGTCGCTCGCGTCGGCGCGTGCGAGCCTTCCTGAAACCGCCGCCAGGAATTCATATGCGGCGCAAAGAAAATCATCGCCTCCGCCGACGTCGCAATAAGCCCGGCGATCGCCTGCTTAAAGAGCGCGCTCCCTTTGTCGCCGTCGCCGTCAAAGGCGTTGACGCCGGTCTTCGTCAGCATGCTCATGTGAACGTGCATGCCGTTGCCGGGAAGATCGCCGAAGGGTTTCGCCATGAACGAGGCGAGAAATCCGTGCCGCGCCGCGACGCCTTTGATCGCGCGCTTTAACAAGATCGCCTGATCGGCCGCGCGCAAGACGTCGGCTTGATGTTTGAGGTTCACTTCGAACTGGCTGGGTCCCGCCTCGATGACGGCGGTGTCGAGCGGCAGGCCCTGCTCCTCGCAGGCGGCGTAGAGCTCGGTGAAAAAATCGGAATAAGCGTCGATCTCGCTCATCGCATAGACGCGCCCGTCAACGACGCGGCGTCCGTTGAACTTGTTGGGCGGCGTCAGCGGCCGCCCGTTCTCGTCCGATTTTCCGGAGAGGAGATAGAATTCAAGCTCGAGGGCGGCGACGGGGTGAAGATCATGGCCGGCGAGGCGCTGTTGCAATTGCGCGAGCAGCTGGCGCGGATCGGCGAGGAAGGGGGAGCCGTCCGCTTCGCACATCATCATCAAAGTCTGCGCGGTCGGTTGCGCCGCCCACGGCACCCGCTGCAATCCCGGCTCCAACGCTACGCAAACGCCGTCGCCGTCGCCGGTATCGACAACGAGGCCGTTGTCGAACACGTCCGTCCCCCACACATCGACGCCGATCAGCGAGCGCGGCAAGCGAAGCCCGCCTTCAAAAAGCTTCATCGACCCCTTGGCGGGGAGGCGCTTGCCGCGGATGACGCCGTTGAGGTCAGAAAGAAATGCATCGACGAATTTGACGTCGGGCGACGCGGCGAGGAAAGCGCGCGCGTCGCTCGCGAGTTTGCTGGATTTGGGTTCGGCCATGGTTTTCTCTTCCGCAGAAAGGCGTCAGGCGCCTTTGACATCGCGCAGGGTAAGATCAAGCGCCCGTTTTACAAGGGCGAACAGCTCGTCGATCTCGCTGTCGCTGATGATCAAGGGCGGGCACAAGAACATCGTTTCGCCGACAGCGCGCATGACGACGCCGGAACTGAAACAATGCCCGCGGCAAATGACGCCCGTCGCCCCGGAGGCGGAATAGCGCTCCTTCGTCTGCTTGTTTTTCACCAGCTCGATCGCGCCGAGAAGGCCGACGCCGCGCGTCTCGCCGACAAGCGGGTGCTCCTGCAGCGCTTTCAGATGCGACTGGAACCGCTCGGACGCGGCTTTGCCGCGCGCGCCGACAAGCTGTTTTTCTTCCAGCAATTCGATGTTCCGGATCGAAACGGCGCAGGCGACCGGATGGCCTGAATAGGTGTAGCCGTGCGCCATCTCGTTGTCAGAAGCGATGATCGGCTTTGAAAGGCGCGGCCCAAGGGCGACCGCCGACATCGGGATGTAGCCGCTCGACATGCCCTTCGCCATCGTCATGATATCGGGCGTGAAGCCGTAAGTCTGACAACCGAACCACGACCCGGTGCGCCCGAAGCCGCAGATGACCTCGTCGGACCACAAAAGGACATCGTATTTGCGGCAGATCTTTTCGATCTCCTGCCAGTAGCCTTCGGGCGGCGTCATCAATCCGCCGGCGCCCATCACCGGCTCGCCGACGAACGCCGCGACATTTTCAGGCCCCAGCTCCAGAATTTTGTCTTCAAGCGCCTTGGCGCAGCGCACGCCGAAATCGCGCTCGCTCTCGCCCGGCGCGCCATACTGATAATAACAAGGCGTCGGCCCGATATGGTGAAAGCGCGGCAGGGGAAGGTCGAACATTCCCTGCATGAACGGCAGGCCGGAAATGCTGGCGCCGGCGACAGTCGAGCCGTGATAGGCGCGCTGGCGGCTGATGATCGCCTTCTTCTCCGGCTTGCCCATCAGGTTCCAGTAATACCAGATCAGCTTCAGCGCGCTGTCATTGGCTTCAGACCCTGATGACGAGAACAGAATCTGATCGAGCCCCGGCGGCGTCTTTGTCGCGATAAGCGCTGCAAGCTCGGCCGCATAAGGCGTCGTCGTCTGGAAGAAGAGATTGTAATAGGAAAGCTTCTTCAGCGTGTCGTAAGCGACGCTCGCGAGCTCTTCGTCGCCATATCCGACCTGCACGCACCAAAGCCCGGCCAAGCCGTCGAGAATTTTGTTCCCTTCGGAATCATAGATGTAAACGCCTTCGGCGTGGGTGATGACGCGCGGGCCTTTCTCGCGCAGATCATGATGCGTCGTGAACGGATGGAGATGATTGGCGCTGTCAAGCTCGCGAATGTGCTGCGTATAGTTCGAAAGTGTCATGGGGTGATCCGGAATTGCAAAGCGGGGAGGGTGAAACTCAAACGTTGGTCATGAGGAAGCGGACGTCCCAGGGACTTAGGACCGCAGATCTGTGTTCGTATTCGGCGCGTTTGAGAGCGCAATAGGTGTCGACAAAGCTTGCGCCGAGGGCGTCGCGGAGCGGCTTTGACTTCGAGAATGTCTCGACGCTGTCGATCAGCGATTTAGGGAGCGGCCGCTCGCGGTCCTGATAGCCTTCGCCGAGATATTCCTCGCGCGGCTCAACCTTTTCCATCATGCCGATATAGCCGCAGACGAGCGAGGCCGCGACGCCGAGATAGGGATTGATGTCGGCGCCCGGAATGCGGTTTTCAACGCGCCGCGCGTCGGCGCTCGACGCCGGAACGCGCAGGCCTACGGTGCGGTTTTCGCGGCTCCAGTGCGTGTTCGTCGGCGCGCTCATATACGCCTCGAACCGGTTGAACGAGTTTGTGTACGGCGCAAGCAGCGGCATCGCCGCCGGCAGATAAGCCTGCAGGCCGCCGATATAGTGCCGGAACAAATCGCTGTCCGATCCGTCGGCGTTCGCGAAAATGTTCTTCTTCGTCTTTGAATCGATGACGCTCTGGTGCATGTGAATGGAGCTGCCGGCCCATGTCGCATAGGGCTTGGCCATGAACGTCACAAAGAGATTATGCCGAAGCGCGACCTGCCGCGTCAGACGCTTGAACAGGAACATCTGGTCGGCGACGTTGATCGCTTCATTGTGGCGGATGTTCACCTCGAACTGGCAGGGTCCGTCTTCGTGGATGAGCGTGTCGAGATCGACGTGCTGGATTTCGCAGAATTGATAGAGCTCCTCCCAGAGCCGGTCGAATTCATCGATGGCGTCGAGACTGTAGACATGCTGGCCGAATTCGAGACGGCCCGAGCGGCCTTCCGGCGCGCGCGGCTCCAGGATCACGTCCTTGAATTTCTCGATCAGGTAAAATTCAATCTCCGGCCCGACGATCGGCGTCCATCCTTGTTCTGCAAAGAGATTGACGACGTTGCGCAGGATTTGCCGCGGCGCGAACGGCGTCGGCGCGCCCTGATCGGTCGTTGAATCGCAGATGAGGCAGGCGGTCGGATCGTTGCTCCACGGCGCAAGGTGCAAGGTGGAAAGATCCGGCTGCATCACAAGATCGCGCTCGGTCGTTGCGACGTGATCGCTGAATTCAATCTCGCCGTGCACGCTGATCGCATAGACGGTTTCAGGAATCCGGAGGCTGCGATTCTTGTAGCCGTTGAGAAAGAGCGCAGGCGTCATCGATTTGCCGCGCGCCGATCCGGTGATATCCGGGACAAGACACGCAACGTCGGTGACGCGATTGCGCCGGAGCCAATCTTCGAGTTCGTTAAAGTCCATTGTTTCCGCCTTGAGGGCGCCCTTTCCGGGAGCCGCTCGTGCCCGTTCACTCCCGCCGGTGCGGCCCGCAAACGATCGCCAGACCCCCATGAGGGAAGGCGCCGGATGGACGGTGCGCCAGTTGCGAACGAGAACCGGCGTAAGGAGAATGTGATCACAAATACAGGGCCGGATGCGGCTTGGCAAGCGGGCGATAAAACCTTGCAATTTCAACGATTAAGGAGGATGGTAACGCGCTCGCGCCAGCGGCGGACGAGCGCGGACGAGGTTATTCGGCAAGGACCTTCGGCATGGCCGGAAATGCTTTCGGCGTGGGGGCGGCGGGTGAACGCCGCGCGGGAATTTAAATGACCGTCAAAGCCAGGAAATCGCCGCCCGCAAAATCGAAAACGAAAACGCGCAAACGCGCGCCTGTCGTGCATGAAGAAGTCTACGCGCGGCTGCGGCGCGCGATCATCGACGGACAGCTTGAACCGGGACGCTCGCTCTCGGTGAGGACGCTCGGCGCGCAATTTTCGGTGAGCGCGATGCCGGCGCGCGAAGCGATCCGGCGGCTGGTCGCGCTCGGCGCGCTCGAAGTGACGCCGACGCGGCGCATCACGGTCTCGCGCATGACGCCGTCAAAGATTGAGGAGCTGACCGACGCGCGCATCCCGCTCGAAACGCGCCTTGCCGTGCGCGCGTTCGAGCGCACAGCAAAAAAACCCAAAGCGCGCGCGGCGCTGATTGCAAAACTTTCAAAAATCGATGCGCGCCTCGACGCGGCGATCGAAGCGGGCGATGTCGCCTTCTATTCAAAAGCTAATGCCGAATTTCACTTCGCGCTTTATACCGCCGCAGAAGCGCCCGTACTGCTCGGCGTCGTTGAAGGATTATGGCTGCAGATCGGGCCGTTCATGCGCGTCGTCGTGGCGCGCCTTGGCACCGCAGACCTTGTCGATCAGCACAAGCAAGCAATCGATGCGCTGGTCGCGGGCGACGCAAAAAAGCTCGAAACCTCAGTGCGGCTTGATATTATCGAGGGCATGAGGATGATCAGCGACGCAAGTTCGAAGCGCTAAGGCGCGGAGAAAAAAAGAAGAAACCCTCCCGTCGCTTTGCGCAGGCCTCCCTTTTCAAGGGAGGTAGAAGAAAGAAGCGCCCCTTCCTCCCTCCCTTGAAAAGGGAGGGCTTTCGCGCACGGCTTCGCGAAAGCGAAGACGTCCTCGCGCGAAAGGGAGGGTTCAAACGCGCTAATTCGCCGGCGCTGAATAAACCTTTTCGCCGGCAAACCAGGTCTCAAGCACTTTCGTGTCGCTGATCGCACTCGCATCTCCAGAGCCGGCGAGCGCGAAAATATCCTGATTGAGGATGATGAAATCGGCTTTCTTGCCGCGCTCGATCGATCCGGCGACGGCGTCTTGCTTCAAGGCCCGCGCGGCGTTGATCGTATAGGCGTCGACCGCGTCGTAGATTGAGAGCGCTTCTGCGGCGTTCATTTGTCCGGCGCCGTAGATGTCGCGCGCGACAGCGCCTTCGATGTTGACGAAGGGGCGCGGGTCGCGCGTGTCGACCGGCGCGTCGGAGCCGGCGATGATAACGCCGCCGGCTTTGCGGATCGATTCGGCCGGGTAGACGTTTCTCATGTAATAGCTCTCCGGATTGTAGATCCCGTTCGGCCCATCGACGCGGTCAATGAAGGGGAGAACCGACAAATCATATTCCGGATCGACAATTGCCCAGGCGAACGTCAACGAGGCGTAGGCGCCAAGCTTTTTGAAGCGGGCGATATCTTCAGGCCGCACCAGTTGAAGATGCGTCACGATGTGCCGGGTCTTCGATCCGTGATCGCTTTGCGCGTTTTCGATAGCGTCGAGCGCGGTCTTCACCGCGCGGTCGCCGATCGCGTGAATATGGAAGGTGAAGCCCATCTTGTCGCCGAGATTGACGTAATCGCGAATGACGTCTTCCGGGTTTTGAAGGACGCCTGCGTTTGTCTCGCACTGCGCCGGATGAAATCCGTAGCCCTTGATGAAAGCCGCGGGGTCGGCGGGCTCGCCTTTTTCGGCGGCAGTCCTTGCATTGACGCACGCCGGAGAATCCCGGTCGACATAGCCGGTGACGCGAACGCCGTTTTCATCCTGCGCAAATATCGGTTGCAGGTAATCTCTCGAAAGCGCGGCGTTCGGCAAGGTCGGCGGCGTGCTGAGCGGATCGCCTTCCATGACGCCGTCGGCGAAGAGTTTGAGATAATCGGCCTTGATGAGCGGGGAGCCCGCGTATTTCTCGCGAAGGGCGCTCGCTTGCGCCAGCAACGCTTCGGCGTCGAACGTTCCGTCGGGTTTCGTAAATTTGCTCGGGTTGAAATAAAGCGCCAGCGTTGCGCGCGCGTGGAACTCGCCGCGTTTCAGCAATTCGTCGTAGATCGGCAAGGTTTCAGGCCGCGCCGCCGCATCCATGAACGAGGTGATGCCGCGCGGCAGGGTCACTTCCATCATCCGGTCGCGGCTCGCGAGGCGCTTGTTCAGCTCGGCGCGCTCCATCGCTTCAACGTCCAACCGGTCGTAGATATATGACTCGGTCAGTTTGCCGTTCGGCTCCCCGCCCGCATCGACGCCGACATATTGCGCGAGGTCGGCAAAGTCCGCCTTCAAGGTTTTCGCCGAGAGGCCCGTGACTTTTCCGCCAGAGTTCTTCGCCGTCGCCAGCGCCAGCGAGTTCACCGCGAAATGGTGGCCGTCCGTGCCTTCAAGGAGAACCGGATTTTTCGGCGCCGCCGCGTCGAGCGCCGCTCTGATCGTCTTGAACTTCTTGCCGGGTTGATTGCCGCGTTCAAACTCCCAGAGATCGATATAAAGCCATTCGCCCGGCGCCGGCGAAAAACGGTCGATGCACCGCGCGACGAAGAACGAGAGTTCCTCCAGCGTCATCGGCTGTTTGTTGATCGAGCAGGTGTCGACCTGCATCGCGCCGACCGGATGAAGGTGCGCGTCATGAAGACCGGGGAGGACGAGCCTTCCTTGAAGGTCGACGGTCTTTGTCTCAGCGCCTGCAAACTTCGCCGCTTTGTCAGCGCTACCTGCGAAAACGATTTCATCGCCTTTGACCGCGATCGCCTCGACGAAGGCGCGGTTGCCGTTCGCTGTGTAAATTTTGCCGCCCGTCAGCACATAGTCGGCGTCGCCGCCGGCGGGGGCGCTCGCGCAGGAGGCGGCGAGGGCGAACATGGCTGAGGCGAGCATCAGTTTTTTCATGGGAGCTTTCATCGCGAGCGGCGCCGGGCTGGCGCGGCCGCGAGTATCAAGCGATAGTGGCGGAAAATTCAAGCCGCGCGCGCATCGCGCCGGCGAAAGGTTTCGGGAACGGTGACTGCCGCGTCGGATCAAAAGACGAAGGAGCTGCTGCGACGGGGGTTTGCAGCGCTCCAGCAGGGAAAAGCGAGGGACGCCGCCGCCTTTTGCCGCGAGGCGATCGGCGCCGACCCTCAAAATCCTGACGCGCACTTCCTCGTCGGTCTCGTCGCGCTCGACATGAACGATCTGAAAACAGCTGCGCGCGCCTTCGCCTCGGTCACAAAACTCGCGCCCCGTCACGCGGCGGCGTGGGCGCATCTCGCGCGGCTCTTTATGCGGCTTGGCCAGCCGGCGCGCGCCGAAAAAGCGCTGGAAGAGGCAAAACGCGCCGGCGTTCACGACGCGCCGGTCGCCGATCTCGTCGGCGTTGTGACTTCGATGCTGGGCGATCAGAAGGAAGCGCGGCGCTGGTACGAGCAAGCCTGCAAGGCCGCGCCCGGCAGCGATGAATACGCGGTCAATCTCGCGACCTCCTGCATGTTTCTCGGCGATAATGACGAGGCGAAGGCCGTTCTTGGCGAGGTTCTGAAGCGCAACGATCGCGTTGCGCAGGCGCAGTGGCTTTATTCCTCGATTGAGAAGGCGAAAAACCCGGCGCGCGGCGAAATGCTGATGGCGCGCGCCTCCGGCGAAGGCGCGCAGGCCGCCGCTTTTCTCGCTTACGCTGCGGGAAAAGAGTTTGAAGACTGCGAGGCGTGGGAGAAAGCCTTTGAGGCGTTCGAGACCGGCGCGCGCGCCAAACGCTCGACGATCGACTTTGACGAGGCGGCCGAAGAAAAATATTTCGCAGCGCTAGAGCAGGTTTTCAACGACGCATGGGCGGCGTCGCCGCGCGCAGGCGCAGACGATCCCTCGCCGATTTTTGTGATCGGTCAGCCGCGCACCGGCACCACCTTGATCGAGCGGATTATCACCAGCCACACGGACGTTGAATCCGCCGGCGAGCTGCAGCAGTTCCGCCTCTCAGTCCGGCGCCTCGCCAAGGACGGCGGCGGCGACAAGCCTCAAGCCGAACAGGTCGCGAGCTGGTCTGAAATCGATCCTAAGCTGCTCGGCGCTGAATATCTGCGCGTCTCGGCGCCAATGCGCGGCGGCGCGGCCCGGTTCGTCGACAAACTGCCCGGCAATTATCAATATGTTCCATTGATTCTCGCGGCGCTTCCGAAGGCGCGAATCGTGCATCTGACGCGCGATCCGATGGACAGCTGCTTTGCGAGTTTTAAGCAGCTCTTCGCCGACGCCTATTTCCATTCCTACGACCAGGGCGAAATGGCCCGGCATCATGCGCGCTACCGCCGCCTGATGGCGCATTGGCGCCGGCTTTTCCCGGGGAGATTTCTCGATATCTCCTACGAAGAAACGGTTGCGGATCTGGAGCCGAATGCCCGCCGGCTGATCGAATTTCTGGGGCTGGACTGGCAGGATCGCTGCCTCAGCTTTCACGAGCGGGAAGGGGCGGTCGCGACCGCGAGCGCTGTGCAGGTGCGGGAAAAGCCGCACATGCGTTCGGTCGGGCGGTGGCGGCGCTATGAAACCCAGCTGGCGCCGATGCGCCGGGAGCTCGAGGCTTCCGGAATCACCTGAAGACTGCCGGGCGCGATAATTCGTGATCACAAAAACCGAGCCAGCGCAGCGGCGTCCGCTCGCCCGTATTTTCTCGCAAGCATTTGATATATCAGGATAAAAACGATCCTGGCGACTGTTCTTTATTTGTCACAACCGCCAGCGGATCGACTGTCGCCGGCGATAATTTGTTGTCGGAGAAAAAAACGCCCATTACAAATTTTGGGAGATTGATCCCGTGCTCACGGGGTTTTCGATAATCGTAGTCAAGGAAGGGCGACGCGATGACCAAAAACAACATCAAGCGCATATCGAAAAAAGCCATGCTCGCGGGGAGTTCGGTTTTGTCGCTCTCCCTCGCGGGGCTGACCGCGCCCGCCTTCGCGCAAGATGACGAGATCATCGTCACCGCGCAAAAGCGCGCTGAATCAATTCAGGATGTGCCTTTGGCGATCACGGCCTTCGGCGGCGAGTTCGTTCGCGACGTCAATCTCGATGATGTCAAGGATCTGGTGAATTTCACGCCCGGCGTCACTGGCAACACCTTCGACAGCTTCATCGACTACATCAACGTTCGCGGCATTTCGACCAACGATTTCGGCGCCGGCGGCGACCCCTCGGTGCCGTTCTTCAAAAACGGCTTTTATCAGGGTCGCAACGGCGCTGTCGTCACGACGCTCTATGATATCGAACGCGCCGAAGTCCTGCGCGGACCGCAGGGCTTTTTGTTCGGCCGCAACGCCATCGGCGGCGCCATCAACGTCATCACCGCGCGCCCGAAACTCGACGCCTTTGGCGGCTATATCGATCTCGATGTCGGCGAGCGCGACCGCCTTGTCGGCGAGATCGCGCTGAATATTCCGCTCACGGATAAATTCGCGGTTCGCATCGCCGGCTATGGCGGCAAAGAGGACGGCTATGTCGACAACGCGTTCTTCCCGAACGCCGACAAGCTGCTCGGCT
>ERZ1292633.6512-Hain-H41-02um-R1-6512-length-10158-cov-3_pt1 | contig 10158 bp, 10 predicted proteins | sample MGYA00564406_ERZ1292633 | MGnify/ENA primary metagenome ERZ1292633 (study PRJEB36523, sample SAMEA6512639) | groundwater metagenome | collected 2019-01-08 | study: AquaDiva: Metagenomics assemblies of 32 groundwater samples
ATTCTTCATCACCCGGCGCAGCTGCCCAAAGAAAGATGCCCGCCACATCTCCGGAGCGGTTTTCGGAGAGAACGGATCGAAGAATACCGCATCAAAGTGGTTTTCCGGCAATCCTTTCACGGTTTTCCTGGCGTCGCCAAGAATTATTTTCACGGAAACTTTCCCCAGCCTAAATTCCAGGTCGTCGGGCGTCAATTTTTTGTAGTAGGTAAAAAATGAGATCGGCGGATGCACTTCTTGGATTTTAGAGATGATATTGCAGTCGTATTCCAAACCGACCACTTCTATCCCGCAATGAGGATTCTCTTTCAAGGCGACGCTGATGGCCAGGGCTGAATTATATCCCATGCCGAAACAGACGTCCAGGATCCTGATGCTGCCGGTCTTGGCCAGTTCCTTAATTCTGCAGGGAATAGCATATTTGTTCCAGGACTCTTCTACTGCGCCGACCATAGAATGATAACTCTCGCCCACTTTTTCATTGAGAAAAGTCTCGGTGTTGTCAGCAGTGATTATTTTCCTAAGCATCGTGAAATCTCAGCGATGATCCTGCTCATCTTCAAAAAGTTTTTGCTCTAATGCTGATTGCTGTCGTGCTGATCTTTCCCATCGCCGGCCGAGATAGAGACAAGTTAGAGAAAAGCCGGCGTATAGAACTGCTAAACAAAAACCGGTGTAGTCGTTTACAAATGAGTCGCGCTGATGAGCTTGATATCGATTAAAAATATCAGTCAATGAGCCGGAAAAAATACCATAATCAATAATACTAAAATAACCTGCGGACATACTGCCGATAACCAGCGAACCCACTCTAGCTATACTGCTATCTTTTTTTAATCTCCTCACTTCTTCGCTTTCGATAGGAAAAGAACAATTAAATTCCTGCTGCTGGCGCTCATTCATGGTTAAATCTTCTCTGCTCTTCCTTTTCTTACCAATAATTCCGCCACTTCCGGAAAGATTTCCGTCTCTTCGCCATGGCCGAAAGGACCATACACTTTGAGATCTTTCCACACAAAGCTGGGCGTAGGATGGATGAACCTTACTCTGGCCAGAGGATGGTTAAGTTCTTGATTATCCGGCCCTTTATTACCTGATCCTTGGTCCGATTCCTGAGAATCTTGTTCTTCAGAATCCTTCACTTGATTATTATGTTCTTCCTGCGCGCGCTGCAATTCAGCCTTGATCTGCTCTTTTTTCTGCTCTAAAGCGAGATCCGCCTGCTGCTGCCGGCTGTCGATCGACGGCAGCTCGCCGCGAAACAGGTTCAACAAGACCCCTCTCCGATAATAATCCAATGAATTGAGCACTATGTTGTAAAATTCCTTCTCTTCGCGCAGCATGGCGCTGGTATCGATGATGTCAGAGCCGGTCCTGCTCCGGTTCATGGCGATGTCGATTATTTTTTTTTCACGCTTTTCATACAATTCCTTGAGAATTCTCCTGATGCTGCGCAGCTCATATTCCAGTTTCTCCTTTTCGCCGGCAGTAAAATTGTTATCTCCGCCGCGTTTCGCCTCCAGAAGAGCCATCTTTTCCCGCAGGTAACCGGCGACGTCAAAGAAAAAAGAGACATCCAGCTTCTGCAGATCTTCTTTTTTCTTCTCATTGCGAAGAATATCGTACAAGGTCTCTAAAGTTATCTTTATGTTTTCCATGGCGGAGAGTATCACTTATGATTAAACTACAGTTATCCTACAGTATCTTACAGTTACCAGCCCCTTACGCATACCAATAGCTACTCATCTTTTAAAACTTTATTGCAGATTTAAGCTATAGTTCATTTCACCACCGTTTGATTACGTCAAGCAATAGATTTATAAAACTACGGCAAAAATAAAATAGCATGGCCAAACTGCAATACAGCACCTTATCCTTCCTGGAGAAGGAAGGGAACCTGCAAGTGACCCTGCTTAGATTATTCTATACTGCTATACCCAAAGAGGAAGTTGAGAAGATCGCTCCCTTCTCGATCCTCGAAACCAACAGCATCGAATTTGCAAAGATCAGCGAGGAAAAAGCGGAAACGAAATTCTCTTTCCTGCTGGCAAAATATTTTGCTGGCCTGAAAAACAGGCTGACCGGCAATCCGGCGACCTATATCCATAGAAATTCCGGCATCCCCCTGATCGGCAATGTGGCTTTCGGCATCGTGTACAGGAATTCGTCTATAATCGAGATCAAGCCCATAACTTCCTGCAACCTAAACTGCGTCTATTGCTCTATTTCCGAGGGGCTGTCCAGCAAGAAACACGATTTCGTGGTGGAAAAAGATTATCTGGCCGAAGAACTGCAGAAAGTGATCGATTTTGTGGCCGAGCCGATAGAAGTGCATATCGGAGTGCAGGGCGAGCCTTTCCTTTACGCCGACATCGAAGCATTGTTCGCGGACCTGCAGGCGATGAAAAATGTCCAGACTATCTCCATCGATACCAACGGAACCTTGCTCAGCAAAGAGATCATCGACAGGATCTCTAAATATACCAAAATGCAGTTAAACCTGTCTTTAGACGCGGTCGATGAAGAAAAAGCTAAACTCATCGCCGGAACCAAGAGCTATAACGTAAACCAGATCAAGGAAGTCATCGCCTACGCCTCTAAGAAACTGAAAGTCATCGTCGCTCCGGTCTTAACTCAGGGATATAATCAGGAGGAGATGGAAAAGATCATCCGATTCATCGGATCGCTGGAAGTCCAGCCCATCTTGGGGATACAGAACTTCCTCAAATATAAGACCGGCAGGATTCCGGCGGAAGAGATCTCATGGGAAAAATTTTATTCCCTGCTGGAAAACTGGGAAAAGAGATATAAGATCAAATTGAAGCTGAGCAAGGAAGATTTCCATATCCGAAAAACCAAAGAGCTGCCCAAACCGTTTGAAGAAGGAGAGGTGATCACGGCCGTGCTTAAATGCCCGGATAGATTTCCTAACACTTCCATCGCCGCGGCCAAAGGAAGGAATATTTCGGTCCCCGGCTGCCCTTTCCGGCAGGAAAAGAAAGTCCGGCTGAGCATAGTCCGGGACAAGCATAACATATTTGTGGGAAGAGCGATTTAATTATCACTGATAAGTCGTTACAAATTAGAAAGATTTATAAAGTTCCCCGAGCATTTTAGCTTATGGCAAAAAGAGCAGTTATACCTCCAACGAAATCGCAAAACTCTTTTAGATGCCGGACTATTGCCCATAGATTTTTGGATCTGGAACGGGAAGAAGGTTTTCCGGTCACTGATGCAGAATACGAAACATTAGATGGGATCATTGCGGAAGCAGAATCAAAACTAAAAGTAAAATCCCCAGACTCAAAAACAAAAGCGGTAACCGCTCTCCGAAATATCCATAAACTATTATCTAAAAAAGGATTTAGATATCAAAGCTTAAGATCATTATCCCAAGCATTAAAAAGCGGGGGATCTAACTGCATTACTTCTTCTTTTATCTATAAGGCGATTGCCGAAACACTTGGTTTGCCGATCGTCTTTTCGCGGGCTCCGGCCCATCTTTTCATACGCTGGAGATTCAAAGATGACCACATTAACTGGGAAACGACTTCCACACCGGCAGGCGAGTGTTCGGATGAGTATTATAAAAAAATATTTTCCCTGGCACAGTCAAGCATAGCTAAAGGCGTTTATCTTAACGACCTGACAGAAACAGAAACATCCGGGCTGCTCCAGGCCCATATCGGTTATATGCTGCATATGAACAAAGAGATTAATCGGGCAATAGACCATTATAAAAAAGCCCTAGTTTTATATCCTAAACATGCTGAAACCCATCATAATTTTGGAGTAGCCTTGGCGATGAAAGGAGAACATTGCGCGGCGATTGAAGCATTTACCACCGCGATTGAACTTCACCCCCTTTCCAGAGATACCTACAACAAAAGAAGCATCGCCTATCATAAAATAGGAGAAAAAGAAAAAGCTATTGACGACACTTATGCCGCATTTGAACTGCAATGAATAACGCAACTAAATACCAAATCCTCCGCTCCGGCGACTTGGAACTTATCGTAACTCTTATTTCTGAAGAAGAGATCCTTGAACATTTCGGAGAAGAATCATTTGAGCATCTGGCTTATGAACATATGCTGGCTGGCCGCCTAGCTAAGGAAATACAATCGAAAAAATATATCATCCCGAAGCACCACGAAGATCCTGCCGCTACCCGCAACGGCCTTAGGGAGTGGATAACCAGGTTCCACAGATATAATAAAATGGAACTTCCCAAAAGATTCCATAAAAAAAACAAACCACAGCTATTGGGAATGTACTATGGAATGTTAGGCCATTATCAAATTAAAGAATCAGACATCCTTTCCAGGGATTATTCCATTTAAACTAAAGATATTCAACAAATAATAATCGTAATAATAATAATAATATAACTCCTATCAAACTAATAATCCCTACGTTTTCTAGCTCTTATAACTACAGAATCAATTAAATAATCGGCGGGATTAGTCTTTTCCGGCAATGTATTTTCAGGGGTTTCCTTATTTATAACGTAAGATGATGCCGGAGTTTCGCAATCAGAGCGTGGTTCACTATCGCAGAATTCATTTGCGCCCAGCATGGCAGTCCGGGCATAATTAAGCAGAGATTCTTCAACTGCCCGTCTAAGAACCGCCTTATCTTTATAATCTACTCCGAACCATTTCAATGAATCAAAAAAAGTTTGCACGTTATAACCTGACAGCTTTGTGGCCGCATCATATAACTGCGTCCGGAATTCAGCATCATCCATCTCCTCAAACGATTGGACGTAACTTTCTATACCAGAATCAGGTATCGCATCGATGCCCATATCGTGTTTGATGCAGCCATAGGAATATCTAAAACCTGTTCCTAAAGCTAAAGCCCGGATTACCGCTGCTACTAAGCCGCTCCCAGCATCTTCAGCAGAACCGCTTTCGGCTAAATCATCAAATTGAGAACGATAAATGTAAGCAAACCTGAAATTATCCAAGGCATCATCAGGTAGATCACGAAATGCCTGTAACAGCATCATTCTTTTACGAAAATAGCACCAGACCATTTGTTACGCAACAATCAACGTAAATTTATAAATTTTCCCGGCTAAAATACGATTTTCTCACGATCAAACCGAAGACAGTTTAGCGAGCACGAATTCCCTCAATTCAGCAGGCCAATGCTGCTCTATTTCTTTCTGATCCTTCCTGCATTCATCAAAAACATCTTTTCTCATAGAGCCGCTGTCGATCAGCTTGATCAGCTCTTCCTTTACATAGATCGACACCTGTTTCAAGGCCCAGACCTGCATCTTCATCTTTTCATTATGGCCGCCCTCCTCCGATTCCTGTTTCTTCTGCAGATCTTCCCAGAAAGAATTATATGAAAATTCTTCCTGTTTCTCTTTCAGTATCTGCTTCCCTTCCTTCAGCGCGATCTTGGCCGTGACCATCTCATGCATCCTTTTCAGGAATTCCTGCTTATCTTCGATCTTGATGACGTCGCTGTAACTTCCGGCGATCAATCCGAAGGCAAAAGGGCTGGGTATATCAGTATGCGCCTCGACGATTACAGTTCTCCCGGAGATGAATTCGTCGAACACTTTCTGCGCATTTTTGTAGTCCATCAAATCTTCCAATACTTCTCGTCGCGCTTCTTTCAGGATAGGAAAATTGTTGCTAATCTTCTTCACGGCATTAAACAGGATCTTACTGCCTACCTGCATCCGGCCAGCATTCTTAGTTCGACCTTGGTACTGACGCAGGATCATCAGCGCGCGGACCGCACAATGACGGAAACGCCTGCTTAACACTTCACTTTTTTCAATCGCATTCTCCAGGACAATCCTGAAATCCTCCTGTTTCAGCGCTTCCAGGGCTCGGACGGCATTGAAACTATGTTCGGCGGACAGATAAAAACCGTTGTCAGTAACGCCTATCTCCACATCACGATGTTGGGACCGCCCGATGACATATGCCAGAGCTCTGGAAAGGCAATCATTCACCCTCCTTCCGAAAAGCGTCTGAAAAATTATGTAAGTCCTTCCCCGATCTGTGTACGTCTCCACGACGATCTTTCTGTCAGAGGGTATATGGCTGTAATGAAATTGCTCGTAGAAATAACGATAGATGCTGTAAGCCGCTTTTTCATCGACGTAAAGATATTTGTTTACGAATCCTAAGATTTCCGTCTCCGATCTTTTAGCCGTGAATTGTTCTTCCATAAGCCTTCGGAAATGGTTTATCTCCTGAGCTAAGTCAAATGATAACGGCAGCATCTCTGAAAACCAGCTGGGGACTGTCGGCGGCCGGTTGACGGAAGCGCTTACCTGCGCGGTCATGCCCCGTGAAAACTTGAACATATACACATTTCCGCCTAAGACAAACACATCTCCTGGACGCAGCCTTTCCAGAAAGCCTTCATCTATCTTTCCCACGATCTGTTCGCCGATCTTGACGGTGATGTAGCTTTCTTCCGGGATGGTCCCGATGTTGGTCATATAAATTATTCTCGCAAATCGACCTTTTTTCCCGATATCGCCGGTTTCCTTATCGTGCCATATCCGGCTGTACACGTGCCGTTCTTCCAGATCGACGTACTCTCCGGAGAGATATTTGATCACTTCAAAGAAATCCAGCCACGGCAGGTCTTTATAGCAATAGCTCTTGGTGATGAGATGGTATAGTTCGCTGATATTTATCACTTCATTTATCGCGATGCCGTAAATCTGCTGGGCAAGAACATCTAGAGCATTGACGGGAATATGGACTTTGTCGATCTTTTTTTCCAGCGCTGATTTGAGCAGCAGGGCGCATTCTACCAGATCGTCCCGATCCATGACGATGATTCTCGCCTTGACCGTGGAATTAAGATGGTGCCCCGCCCTTCCGGCCCGCTGCAGGAATCTCGCTACCGACTTAGGACTGCCCAGGCAGATCACCAGATCGACGTATCCGATATCTATCCCTAACTCTAAAGAAGTTGAAGAAACCGCTACCTTCAGAATGCCTTCGCGGAGGGCCTGTTCCGTGGAGAAACGCACTTCCTTGCTGAGACTGCTGTGATGCGCGGCGATGTTGTCGTTATATGACTGGGGAAACATTTCCTTCAGCGTGTGGACAACCCGTTCGGTAGCTGACCTGGTATTGGTGAAGATGATAGTGGTTTTATGTTCTTGGACCAATTGATGGATCAGATCATACATCGCTTTATGTTTTAGCATATATTCAGTCTCCACCAAACTTTTTACTGGGCTTAAGACTTTCAGGTCCATCTCTTTAAGGAAACGGATATCCACTATGCCGCAATCACGCCCGGCGCCGACTAAATACTGAGCGATGTCTTCCAGCGGCGCAATAGTAGCGCTTAGCCCTATCCTTGATAATCCCGGCGAGATTTTTTGCAGGCGTTCCAGGGTCAAGCTAAGATGCACCCCTCTTTTGTTTTCTGCCAGCGCATGGATCTCATCTACGATAAGCCACTGCACAGCGGTAAGCTTCTCTTTGAATTTGGGAGAATTGAGCATGATGGCTAATGATTCCGGCGTAGTGATCAGGATATGCGGAGTTTTATGCAGCATCTTTGCTTTCTCTGCGGCAGAAGTGTCTCCCGTCCTCACTCCCACCCGAATGCCCAGATTTTTGCCGGCAAGCTCGTCGATCTCCCGGAGAGGTTTAAGCAGATTAACCTGGATATCATTGCCTAAGGCCTTAAGCGGAGAGACGTAAATGCAGTACACTTTATCTTCCAGTATCTGCTTCTCAGAAGAATCTACCAATTCGTTGATGATGGAAAGGAAAGCCGTAAGTGTTTTCCCCGATCCGGTGGGAGCGGAGATAAGTATGTTTTTTCGTGAATGGATCTCCATGATCCCGTATAATTGCGGCAATGAGAAATCTGGAAACTTGCTGAAGAACCACCTATTAAGAAGCGGGTGGAATATCGATCTGATATGTACAGATTTATATGGTTCGGTGATCGCAGTCAACATGGTAAGAAAACATCTATCTGTTCCATCATATATTTTCAGAAGATTATTTATAAGGGTTGCGGTGAAGGAACTTCAGGCGAGTATCTTTTCTAATGGCGATAAAAAACGCCCGTGACGTTCCCGCTCCCGGATGGTATCCGCTTCTAATTTTCCCTCTTTTAGCAGGCGAACAAGCCCCCGGGCCAGCGCTTTGGCGTTATTCATGTGGTGCGCGGTTATATTTGGACCTTCAAATTCCATTTGCAGCTGTTCAGACCATCTGAATCCTGCTTGGCCGAAATCACCCTCACAACGGGCAAAATACAGCAGTTTGCCGGTAGCGTATTCAAAATTTAAGGCATAAGAACGCACGTTCCGCGCCAAATAACTCTTTCCTTCCCAGACATGTATCTCTGCCGCAGGATTTTGTTTGAGGTACTTCTCGCTTTTAGGTCCCGGCTTTAGTTCTTCATAATCAAAACGGCGGTGGTAAATAGAAAAGAGCGTCGGGGAAGCATCCCGGCATAATAGCTCCATACGGCAAAGAGACTCCTTACCTTCTTTGTAGGGCAGCCATATATCCCATGTTTCCGGCATATCGGTGAATAATTGAAGCGCTTATTAAAATTTTATGAATCTTTTATGCATTGCTACGGCAAAATATTTATAGTCATCTTTCTTGATACGAAGATGGACATGAAACTTATCATTCTGGGGCCGCCGGGGAGCGGCAAAGGCACGGTATCGGAAAAATTATCCAAGAAGTTTAAGCTGTTCCACCTGTCAGCCGGTGAAATCTTAAGGGAAGAAGTCGATAAAAAGACCCAGCTGGGCAAAGAGATAAGGCTCTTTATAGATAAAGGCAACCTAGTGCCGGCAAAACTGGTCGTGGAATTGGTGAAATTGGAAATCGGAAATAAAAAAGATTACCTTCTGGACGGGTTTCCGCGTTCATTAGATCAGGCTAAAGAGATAAAATCATTGGACATCGATGCCGCCATCTATCTGGACCTGCCGGAAAAAGCCATTATCGAACGCCTTTCTGAAAGAAGGCTGGATCCGGTAACCGGCAGCACTTATCACCTGAAATATCTGCCCCCGCCGGAAAAGATCAGAAAACGTCTGATCCTGCGCAAGGATGACCGCCCGCAGATAATCAAACAACGGTTGAAAGTATACCAGCAGGAAACCAAACCGGTGATAGGATATTACCGCAAGAAAGGGCTGCTTAGAAAAGTTGATGCCGGCGGCAGTCCGAAAGAGGTATACGAAAAAGTAGAAAGGATCGTAAAACAGCTGTCGGCATGATGTATTGACCGCAGGATGATTAAAATCAATCCAATAACAGCAATGCCCACATCAGACCTATTCCGGTGATAAAGGCGATTATCTGCAATATCGATTCTTTCCAACCGCATTCTTTATGCAGTTCTGGAATCAAGCTCGACCCGGCGATGTAGATAAAGCCTCCGGCAGCGAAAGGCAGTACAAACTTAAGAAAGACTTCGCTCTGCATTCCCAGAACTAGACCTACAACCGCGCCTAAAACGGCGGCAAGAGCAGATAGAAGATTAAGCATCAGGGCTTTCTTTTTTGAATAGCCGGCATACAGTAAGACGCCGAAATCGGCTAATTCCTGCGGCACTTCATGAAGGACTACCGCTATGGTCGTAGCGATGCCGGCAGGGACGTTTACCAGATACGCGCCGGCTATCACTAAACCGTCAAGAAGATTGTGCAGAGCATCTCCAGCCAGATTCAATATTCCGATGCGATGCTGATGCGGCCCGTGATGCAGGTGAAAAGTAGGAACATAAGAAGGATAAACATCGCAATGGTGCAGACGGATAAATTTGTCTAAGATAAAAAATATCAAGACTCCTCCCAGAACCGACAGAGACACCAGAATGGTGAAACCCTGTTTTTCCACCGCTTCCGGAAGGATATGCAAAAAAGCCCCGCCCAATAACGTGCCGGCAGAAAGGCTTACCAATGTCAACAGCAATTTATCCAATTTTTTCTCGGACAATAAGATAGAAACAATCCCCAGAAGAGAAACTAAGGAAACTACTATTACGCTGACAAAAACATAAACCGAAGTTAGAACCATTTTATGGAAAATGATAATTTTGTTTATATACTTTACTGAGAGATTATCTTCTGTGTTATCCCGAAACTATTTCCCTACGATAGGTTTTTAGGGGTTATGAAAC
>ERZ1292633.6514-Hain-H41-02um-R1-6514-length-10152-cov-5_pt1 | contig 10152 bp, 8 predicted proteins | sample MGYA00564406_ERZ1292633 | MGnify/ENA primary metagenome ERZ1292633 (study PRJEB36523, sample SAMEA6512639) | groundwater metagenome | collected 2019-01-08 | study: AquaDiva: Metagenomics assemblies of 32 groundwater samples
TCACGCCGCGGCCTCACGCCGGCTTGTGGTCGGCGAGACTCTCTGGCTTTTTGATGGGCGTGGAGGACTCGTGCGCACCACACTCCTTCATATATCAGCGCACGGACGTGCGCTCGATCTGCGCGTCGAAGAGCGACATACTGAACCGCCTCCGAAACCGGCGATTCACCTCGCTTGCGCCCTGCCCAAGGGCGATCGCCAGAGCACACTGCTCGACATGGCCACCCAGCTCGGCATTACCGAGTTCACGCCGCTGGTTTGCGAGCGCAGCGTGGTGAAACCCGGCGCGAACAGCGCCGAGCGGTGGCGGCGCATTTGTCTGGAAGCCAGCAAGCAAAGCCGACGGTCCTATCTGCCGATCTTGCATGCGTCGGCCACACCTCAGGAAATGGTGGCGCGCGAAGCGGGCCGGGCGAACACCGTTTGGATCGCCCATCCTTCGGCGGCGGCAGTCGCGGTTTCACGCGCCGTCGAGCAAAATGCCTCGGCTGACGTGACAATACTGGTCGGACCCGAGGGCGGCTTTACGGAACAGGAAGTCGAACGGGCAACCGGCGCCGGCGCGCAACCAATCGCGCTGGGATCGGCGATCCTGCGGATTGAAACGGCGGCGGTGGCGCTGGTGGCGGCCTTCTCGCTGGCCGTCGGGTCACGCACACCCTAGACAGGGCGGCGAAAGGCGGAGATCACCGGGCCGAGAAGCTCATTATCGGTGGATACCGGCTTCTCGGCGGCGCGCGGCTCCTGGATAATGAGCGGTTCGGGCATGTGGATGCCGAATCCCTGCGCATAATCCACGCCCATCTCCCGCAGCTTGGCGAGTATCCGGTCATTCTCCACGTACTCCGCCGTGGTACGGATGCCCATCACATGGCCGATGCGATTGACCGCCTCGACCATGGCATAGTCCACCTCGTCCTCGATCATGTCGCGCACGAATGCGCCGTCGATCTTGATGAAATCCACCGGCAGGTTCTTGAGATACCCGAACGACGACATGCCGCTGCCAAAATCATCCAATGCGAAACAACAGCCGAGCGACCGCAGTGCGGCGATGAACTGGGTGGCACGTTTCCAGTTGGCGATGGCCGCGGTTTCCGTAATCTCAAAACAAATCCGGCGCGGAGACAGACCCGAGGCGTGAAATTGCCCCATCACGAAGTCCAGAAACCCGTCATCGCTGAGAGACTGGCTGGATAGATTGACCGCGAGACACTCTTCCCGCGGATGGTCCGCCAGCCATTCAAAGGCGGTTTTCACCACCCAGCGGTCAACCGTGCTCATGACACCATAGCGTTCGGCGGCGGGGATAAACGCCATGGGCGGCACCAGTTCCCCCTTCTCGTCGATCATGCGCACCAGCACTTCGCGATACGGAGGGGTCGCGGATGAGACGGTCAGCGGTATCACGCGCTGGTAATAAAGCACGAAGCGGTTTTCATCGAACGCCTGCATGATGCGGGATACCCACTCCATTTCCCCGTGCCGGTTGGCTATCTCGCGATCGTCGTCCTGGTGCAGCCAGATACGATTGCGGCCTTTTTCCTTGGCCATGTAACAGGCGCCGTCGGCGGCGCTCAGCACCGTGGAAATCGTGTCGCTGCGGCCATGGATGCCGACAAGACCGATGGAAACCCCCACGCGGAAGGTCTTGTCCTGCCAGGCAAAGCGGAATTCCTCCAGCGACTGAAGCAGCTTGTGCGCAATCTGCTCAGCCTGCCGGAGGGAACAGCCTTCGAGCAGGATACCGAATTCATCGCCGCCAAGGCGCGCCAGCGTATCGCTGTCGCGGATCAGGGGGTGCATGAGTCCGGCGACCTGTCGCAGGAGCTCGTCTCCCGCGATATGACCGCAGGTGTCGTTGATTACCTTGAACTGGTCGAGATCGAGGTAGAGCAACGCGTGACTCTTGTTCTGCTCCGTGGCGCTCGCGAGCAGCCGTTCGAGCAGCATCTCGAGTTCGCGCCGGTTGACAAGCCCGGTCAGTGGATCATGGCTCGCCTGCCAGCTGAGCTGGTTCTGCATGCTGCGCCGTTCAGTGACGTCGCGGAATACAAGAATCGCGCCGACGTCATCGCCGTCGCTGTTGCGGATCGGCGCGGCCGTGTCCTCGATGGCCAACTCCTTGCCGGAACGGCTGACCAGCAGGGTATGCTTGTCCAGGCCGACGATAGGGCTGTCGAGAACACCGAGCATCGCCGGATGTTCCAGCGGCTTGCGCGTGGTTTCATTGATGATGCGGTAAATCTTGCTCAACGGCTGGCCGCGCGCCTCTTCGCTGCGCCAACCCGTCATCTGCTCGGCCGCGGGATTGAGGTAACTCACCTTGCCTTGTGCGTCGGCGGCGATCACGGCTTCACCCACGGAATGCAGGGTGATCTCGGCGTGTTCCTTTTCCTGCGCCAGTGCGCTTTCAATAAGGCGCGTACGGTGGATCACATACCAGGCGATCAAAACGCCGCAGGCGATGACGGAAAAACCGAGTAGCAGCATCATCGTCAATGCCTGCCGGTATTCCTGCGAGGCCAACGCCACCGCCGCTTGGCTTGCCTGCCGCCCGTGACTGACCATCTCATCGAAGTGGGACAATATCTGCCGTTCGAGCGGCAGATCTTTTTGATGCATCTCTTCTCTCACTCCGACAAGATCCTCATGGATGATCTTGTCCACCAGATTCACCTGCAGCGGCTGGGTCGTGCGAATCAGTTCGAGAATTTTCTCCAGGACATCCTGCTCCTGCCGGTCGAGACCGGTTTGCACCAGTTGCTCACGCAAGCGGATGAATTCGCCCGCCATGTCGGTGAAACGGGTGAATTCGTCTTCCCTCTGGAACGCATCGTCCATGAGATACATGGCATACATGCTGAGGGAGCGCTCGCGCACAATGTTGCGCATCGATAACAGCAGGTCGATTTTGGCGTTATGTTTGTGGGCGATCAGTTCCATATGATGGTTGATCGCCGCCATGCGCGTGAGGGCCACGCCCGCCAGCGCCGTCATGAGCGCCAGCACCAGGACGAATCCCGAAGCGATGAAGTATCTGGAATTGTGCCGAGTCATTATTGAATCCGGGCGGGCGGACGGCCCTTGTTCTGGTTATTCGCTGACAACGTTGAACGGCGCGCTGGCTCCGGCGATATTGGCCGGCGTCATTTCGCGCCAAATCAAGCTGTTGTCCCCTTCCCTTTGTGGCAAGAAAGCTGCAAGAGACATGCCAGCAATGTGGTTTTTGTGGGGAAGCTCGGGAAGCAGAACATTGAAAGAAAAGAATAATTTACGGGGCGTGACGATTCAGGACACGGCTCTCAGCGCCATGGAAAAGGCCGATAAAGCGACGACGTACGCCGACACCTGTCGCTTACCGTCTGTTAATGTCCGAATAGCCCGGAATTTTCGCCGGGGAACCGGAACGGCTCAGGCGTTATAGACCAGATTGACCAGGCTGAAATAGGCGTCCATGTTGACGTCGCCGAAACTCACTCCGGCGCCGTTGTCGGCAATGCGGCGGATCTTGGCGGGGATACGATGCTGCTTGGTCTCGCCACCGGCGGTCAGGGTGATCCCCAATTCAACGGGGGCATTGAAATAAGGCAGTCCTTGGGGCATGCCTTCGATAAAAGCGCCGTTCAGGCTGATGTCGCGCACCGTGCATATCATCACCTGCGCCTGGTAGTTCAGTACCGCATCGATCACTACCGGTACCCGTTGGCTGTCACGTCTTTCATTCATTGTCTTAACTACACTCCCCTTGCATAACCGGCGGGCCTTTCGGCGCCGGAGTCCCACAACTGGCGGCCGTGGCGGTTTTGTTATTAAAAAACCTGTATTTAACAGCTATAAAATACCCGTTTAGGCCACGGCTGTCGACGGCAGCATGTAACAGGTCGCTGCCGTTACACTTTTACCACCGGTCAGCGGCGCCTGGTTGTCAAAACACCCCTATTCCGGGACCAGCCAGGATAGGCCGGTGCGGGCGGCCGGATGCTGCCGCAGCACATCGAGGAGTTCCGGCAACAACCGGCGCAGCGTCTCCTCCAGCTTCCAGGGTGGGTTGACCACGACCATGCCGCAGCCGTTCAGGCGGAAACTGGAATCTTCGGGATAAGGGGCGAATTCCACCAGCAGCATCTTGCGAATTCCGGTGGCCGCCAGTGCGCGATGGAATCGTTCGATCGGGGGACGGGCCTTGATGGGGTACCACAGGGCGTAAATGCCGGAGGACCAGCGATCATGCGCGACTTTCAGGCCTTCCGCCACCTGCTCGTATTCCCTGTCTGATTCGTACGGCGGATCGATCAGGACCAAGCCGCGTTTTTCCCTGGGAGGCAGATACGCCTTCAGGCCGGCGTATCCATCCTGCCGCTGCACCACGACCTGCCGGTCGCCGGAAAATCTGGCTTGCAACAGCGAGCACTCATCCGGTTGCAGTTCCAAAAGCACCATGCGGTCATGGGGCCGCAGGAAAAAACGCGCGATCGCGGGTGAACCGGGATAATAATGAAGCGCGCCGTCGACATTGCTCGCGCGCACGGCGGCAAGATAATCCGCCAGTTCGGGCAGCGGGTTCGAGTCCCACAAGCGTCGAATGCCGTCACGGTACTCGCCGGTTTTCTGCGCCGCCTCGCTGTTCAGGTCATATCGGCCCGCGCCGGCATGCGTATCCAGGTAGCAGAACGGAGTGTCTTTCCGGTGCAAGGACTTGAGCAACAGGGTAAGCACGATGTGCTTGAAGACGTCGGCAAAATTGCCGGCGTGGAAAGCGTGGCGGTAATTCAAGGTAAATGACCTCTTAAACCGACTCCCCTTCCCCCTGAAGGGGGGTGAGGCGGAAACAGGAAAATGTCCAGCGGACCTTTTCCCCGCCGAACGGGTGCGCATGAAGTTCGCGCACCCTGGGCAGGAACAAATGGGATGGGGTCGCTGCGCATATCGCGCCGAGTGCGGGCTGTCTTACTTTCCTTCCTTCAGCCACCCGGCCGCGCGTTCGGCGAAATAAGTCAGAATCGCGTCGGCCCCGGCGCGCTTGATGCAGAGCAGGGATTCCAGCACGCAGGCGCGCTCATCGAGCCAGCCATTTTTCGCGGCGGCCATGAGCATGGCGTATTCGCCGCTTACCTGATAGACGAAGGTCGGCACCCCGAACCGATCCTTTACGCTTCGCACGATATCGAGGTAAGGCATCCCCGGCTTCACCATCACCATGTCCGCGCCTTCCTCGATGTCGAGCGCGACTTCGCGCAGCGCTTCGTCCGAATTAGCCGGATCCATCTGGTAGCTGTACTTGTTGCCCTGGCCCAGATTGGCGGCTGAACCCACGGCGTCGCGGAACGGGCCGTAGAAATTCGAGGCATACTTGGCGGCGTAGGCGAGGATGCGGGTATGAACGTGGCCGGCTTTTTCGAGCGCGTCGCGAATCGCACCGATACGCCCGTCCATCATGTCCGAAGGCGCGACCACGTCGGCTCCCGCCTCGGCGTGCGACAACGCCTGCCTGACCAGCACCGTCACGGTGGCGTCGTTCAATACATAACCCGTGCCGTCGATAAGCCCGTCCTGACCATGTGAGGTATAAGGATCGAGGGCGACATCGGTAATGACGCCGAGTTCAGGAAATTTTTTCTTGAGCGTGCTGACCGTGTGCGGCACCAGGCCCTTGGGGTTGTACGCCTCCTTGGCCTTGCTGTCTTTCTTCGACGCCGGCACCACCGGAAAAAGCGCGATGGCCGGTACGCCCAGTTTCAGGAGCTTTTCCGCCTGCTTGAGCAGCAAATCCGGCGTGACACGGCTGATGCCCGGCATGCTCGGAACCGGTTCCGAACGGTTCTTGCCTTCCATGACAAACACGGGCTGGATGAGGTCGTCCGCGGTGAGGCGCGTCTCGCGCATGAGCCGGCGTGAAAAATCATCGCGACGCATGCGCCGCATGCGGGTACGCGGGAATTTTCCTGTTTCACTTGTCATGCTGTCGCTTGCCACCGCTGGAGGGTTTTTCCTAATGCTAGCCTAGTCGTCAGCCGGGTGAAATGATCTAAGTAGGGGCGCGATTCATCGCGCCCACGGGCGGGATAAATCCGGCGCCCAGTGCCCGAGGCGAACGCTCCTTCGGCAATGGGCGCCCGTAGCCGCAATGAGCAATGTTTCCATGAGCGCCACTGCCGCCGTCTCCGAAAGAGCTGCGCCTCGAGATCCGGCGGCTACCCCTACAGAAAACGGCCTCGTTACCGGAATCGGGAAGCCCCTGGCTGATCATGACCCACGCGAAAGCCGGAAGAACCATTAAAGCGCATGGGCCGACGGTACCGGCCCATGCGTCGTTACCTGACCGGGAATTACTTGACCTTTTTGGCCTTGGCAACCGGTTTGGGCGCTTTCTTCGGTTTTGCCTTGGGAGCGGGTTTTTTCACTGCCGCTTTCTTGGGCATGGCTTTTTTTGCCACGGGCTTGGGCTTCGCCGCCGGAGCCGCCGCCTTGGCTTTGGCTGAGGGTAGTGCCTTGGCAACTTTGGCCGCGGCCTTGGCGGCGGCGGCCTTGGCCACCGCCGCGGCCTTGGCCTTGGCCGCCTGCCTGGCCGCGGCCGACTCGATCTTGCCCATTACATCCGCGAGCGGACGGATCTGGGATTCGATGATATCCGTGACATTCTTGAAGATGGCGCTCACCGCGCCCACGCCGCGGACGGTGCGCAGCTTGCCCTGGGCCTTGTAATAGTTGACCAGCGGCGCCGTCTGCTGCTGGTAAACCTTGAGACGGTTGGCAACCGTTTGCTCGTTATCGTCAGAGCGGTGCGACAGCGCACTGCCACATTTATCGCACTTGTTGGCGGTTCTCGGCGCCGAGAAATAGATATTGTAGATCGCACCGCAGGAGCCGCAGGTACGCCGGCCGGTCAGGCGTTTCAACAATACGTCGGTATCGACGTCCACCAACAGCGCGAGCTGCAGCGGCTGGCCGAGGCGCGCGAGCATCGCATCGAGCGACTGGGCCTGCGGGATATTGCGCGGAAAACCGTCGAGAATGAAACCGCTCTTGGCATCGGGCTTGGCCAGGCGCGCCTGGATCATGCCCAGCACGACATCGTCCGTGACGAGCTGGCCGGCGTCCATGGCCGCTTTGGCCCGTTTGCCCAGGTCGGTGCCGGCCGCGACTTCGGCCCGCAACAGATCACCGGTAGACATTTGAGGAATTTTATACTTTTCAACCAATAACTTAGCTTGCGTTCCCTTGCCGGAACCCGGCGCTCCCAATAGCACGATTCTCATGGTTCTCTCGCTTTAAGTTCCTGGTGGATGGCGTGATCGTCGGATTTTTCCCTAGTTTAATCGCCGGGGCGCGTAAACTACAATTTTGCCCACCCCGGCGTCAATGGCCCCCTATAAATGCGGCCTATCGCCCGATTGATGTTTCCAAATGTTCCAAGGAGGGAAAGTTGGGTAAGCTCGTTCCTCCAGAGTGCCCCATGCTCGAAAAAACCCGTGAGATGGCTCCCTATTATCCAGTCCGATGAATATTCCGGATTTCACTGACAGTGAACTTTGGGCGGTGCGCAACACGCTGAAGGAGCGCTATGGCAAGGAGGTCGAGCCGCAGCTCGCCGATACCGAGGTGATGCTCGGCGGCGAGACCGGCGGCATGGCCTGGTGCCCGACCCTGTTCTGGAGCGCCAAGGGCGCCAACTTTGCCATCGTGAAACTCGGCTCCCAGCGCTACCGGGCCTATTTCTATTATCATCCGGAATACCAGCTCGGGACCGGCATCGACAGCCACGATAATATCGGCGACTGTGTCGTCAGCGTACTGCAGGTGGAAGCCGATCATGTCCGCAAGCAGAAAATCAGCAACGATCAAAATCCGGCGAAGACCGACGAGGCCGCGCCGGACAAACCGGATACATCACCTTTCTTCTGGGGAGACTAAGACGTATGGCGAAAAGTAAATCCAAAAATGCGTTCTACGCCCAGTCGGGCGGCGTGACCGCCGTGATCAACGCCTCGGCCTGCGGCCTGATCGAGACGGCGCGCAAGTACCCGAAGAAAATTGGCAAGGTGTACGCCGGCCGCAACGGCATCATCGGCGCACTGACCGAAGACCTGATCGACACCAGCAAGGAATCCGTCGCCGCCATCAAGGCGCTGCGCCACACACCTTCGGGCGCCTTCGGCTCCTGCCGCTACAAGCTGAAGAGCCTGGAACAAAACAAGCGTGAATACGACCGCCTGATCGAAGTATTCAAGGCGCACGACATCGGTTACTTCTTCTACAACGGCGGCGGCGATTCGGCCGACACCTGTCTCAAGATTTCCCAGCTTTCCGGAACCATGGGTTATCCGATCCAGGCGATCCACGTGCCCAAGACCGTGGACAACGATCTGCCGATCACCGACAACTGCCCGGGCTTCGGTTCGGTCGCCAAATACATCGCCGTCAGCACGCGCGAAGCGAGCTTCGACGTGGCGTCCATGGCCAAGACCTCGACCAAGGTGTTCATTCTGGAGGTCATGGGCCGGCACGCCGGCTGGATCGCCGCCGCCGGCGGCCTCGCCTCCACCCCGGACACCGAAATTCCGATCGTGATCCTGTTCCCGGAGGTCGCCTTCGACAAGGAAAAATTCCTCGCCAAGGTCGACGCCAACGTCAAGCAATACGGTTACTGCACCGTCGTCGTGTCCGAGGGCGTGAAAAGCCCGGACGGCAAATTCCTCGCCGACCAGGGACTCAAGGACGCCTTCGGTCACGCACAACTCGGCGGCGTCGCGCCGGTGGTGGCGGGCATCATCAAGGAAGGCCTCAACCTCAAGTATCACTGGGGAGTCGCCGATTACCTGCAACGCGCGGCGCGCCACATCGCCTCGAAGAGCGACGTGGACCAGGCCTACGCCATGGGCAAGGCCGCGGTGGAGCTGGCGGTGAAGGGCCACAATTCCGTGATGCCCACGGTCGTGCGCGTCTCCAGCAAGCCGTATAAATGGAAAGTGGGTCAGGCACCTCTGAACAAGGTGGCCAACGTCGAGAAGATGATGCCCAAGGACTTTATCACCGGCGACGGTTTTGGCATCACCGCCAAGTGCCGCACGTATCTCGAGCCGCTCATCCAGGGCGAAGATTATCCGCCGTACAAGAACGGCATGCCGCAGTACGTGCGGCTGAAAAACCTCGCCGTGAAGAAGAAGCTCGGCGAGTTCAAGTTGTAGTTTTTTGAACCGCCAAGGAATACAGAGATAAATTTTATTTTCTCTTGGCGATAAAAGTTCTTATGACATTGGAAAAGGCAATGGAATTGCTCAAGGTCCAGGCTGATTTCGGCGGGTTTTACAACGCCAATTCGGCCAAGCTGATACTCGCCGAAGTCAACCGCGAACACGGCCAGGCGGCGGTGGACCGGCTGGTCCGCGAATTGAATCTCGACAAGGTATTCGGCTTCGAAGCCGGAATGCATTTCGAGGGTGGACTGGTAATTAAAAAGTGAAAGTTCCGTCGAGATTGATTTTTATCAATGTGGCGATTCGTTCGATTCAGTTACTTTCAGTGCTCTTTCATTATTCACAACGCGCCATGCGGCGCAGCAACGTCCAACTTGCAGGAGAAAACACATGTCTGACAGTCTGATCTTTGCACTTGCCTGCGCCGCCGCGGCCATTCTCTACGGCGTGGTGTCCATCAAATGGGTCCTGGACAAACCCACCGGCAACGATCGCATGCGCGAAATCGCCGCCGCCATCCAGGAAGGCGCCTCGGCCTATCTCAACCGCCAGTACACCACGATCGGCGTGGTGGGCGTTATCCTGTTTCTGGTTATTTACTTCGTGCTCGACCCCCGCACCGCCATCGGCTTCGCCATCGGCGCGATCCTCTCGGCCGCGACCGGCTATATCGGCATGCACATCTCGGTGCGCGCCAACGTGCGCACCACCGAGGCGGCCAAGGACGGGCTCAACCCGGCGCTGCAGGTTGCGTTTCGCTCCGGCGCCATCACCGGCTTGCTGGTGGTCGGCCTCGGGCTCCTGGGGGTCGCCGGTTACTACGCCATTCTCAAGTATCTTTCGCCGGATGCCGCGCAATCCAGCCTGATCGCGCCGCTCGTGGGACTCGCCTTCGGCGGTTCGCTGATCTCGATCTTCGCGCGTCTCGGCGGCGGCATCTTCACCAAGGGCGCCG
>ERZ1292633.6516-Hain-H41-02um-R1-6516-length-10151-cov-4_pt1 | contig 10151 bp, 8 predicted proteins | sample MGYA00564406_ERZ1292633 | MGnify/ENA primary metagenome ERZ1292633 (study PRJEB36523, sample SAMEA6512639) | groundwater metagenome | collected 2019-01-08 | study: AquaDiva: Metagenomics assemblies of 32 groundwater samples
CCAATACTTCATTTTTGGATATTGATGAAATCGCTGCCGTGACTTCAAGACCAAGTGATGTGGTCGGCAATCATTATTTTTCGCCCGCCAATGTTATGCCATTATTGGAAATTGTTCGCGGAGCCAAAACTGATAATTCGGTTCTTAGCACTTCTTTGGCACTGGCAAAGAAAATGGGCAAAACCCCCGTCGTATCTGGGGTTTGTTTCGGCTTTATCGCAAATCGGGCAATGTCCAAACGCTCCGAGCAATGCAATATGATGATATTGGAAGGCGTTTCACCCGAATTGATTGATAAAGTTGGCTATGATTATGGCTTTGCAATGGGGCCATTCAAAATGGCGGATTTGGTTGGCCTTGATGTAACCGGCCGCGATTCAAATGAATTGACAGTTCGCGGCGAATTGGTTCGCTTGGGTCGATTGGGCCAAAAAGGCGGCGGCGGTTTTTATGATTATGACGAAAATCGCAACGCAATATTATCGCCGATTGCGATGGAAGTTATTAAAGACGTGGCACAAAAACTTGGCGTGGTGCAAAGACCAAATCAGAGCGAAGAAAACATTTTGGCGCGGATGCTTTATCCAGTTATCAATGAGTGCTCCAAAATCGTCGAAGAAGGCATTGCTTACCGCCCATCTGATGTCGATATTGCTATGATTTTTGGCTATAATTGGCCAGTTTATCGCGGTGGGCCGATGTTTTGGGCGGATTTAATCGGGCTTAATAATATTGTTCAAAAACTTGAAGAATTTGCAAGCCTTTATGGCGAAGCATTTAAGCCATCAGATTTACTGTTGAAATTAGCAAAAGAAAATGCAAGTTTCGCTTCGTTAAACAGGAAATAGAAGTGAACGAGAATTTGCACCAAGAAGCATTAAATCAAAGCCCCGCAGAAATAGTCAAAACTTTAATTGATTTGATGGCGATTGAGCAAATTGATGGTGATATTTACCGTGGGCCAATAACCAATGAACCGTGGATGCGAGTTTTTGGCGGCCAAGTTGTATCGCAAGCATTGATGGCGGCATGCCATACGGTCGATGATGATCGCCTGCCACATTCATTGCACGCCTATTTTGTGCGCCCAGGTGACCCCAAATTGCCAATTATTTATGATGTTTCGCGTGACAGGGATGGCAAAAGTTTCAGCTCGCGCCGGGTTGTAGCAAAGCAAGGAGGAACCCCAATATTAAACCTCTCATGCTCTTTTCAAACCCAAGAGGAAGGGCTACATCATCAGTTCTCCATGCCCGATGTTGTGGGCCCCGAAAACCTTAAAAGCGAAACCCAATTAGTGATTGACGTGCTTAATGGCCCACCTTCTTATAGCCAGCAATCAGCACTTGCCAATCGCCAACATTTGTTGCGCCCGAGGCCGATTGAATTTCGCCCAATAAATCAAGATAGATATTTGAGTTTGAAAAAAGGCGAACCAGCACATTGTTTTTGGTTCAAAGCAATTGCGCCACTGCCACGGGATCAAAACCTCCACCGTGTTTTATTGGCTTATGCTTCGGATATGATGCTTTTATCTACCGCGCTTTTGCCGCATGGAGTTAGTTGGCATCAGCAAAAAATGCAAGTCGCAAGCCTTGATCATGCTTTGTGGATGCATGAAGATTTTTGGCTTGATGAGTGGTTGCTTTATGCCTTGGAAGCGCCATGGTCGGGCGGCGCACGCGGTATGAATCGCGGATTGGTTTATACTGCGGACGGCAAATTGGTCGCAAGCGTTGCACAAGAAGGGCTTATTCGGCAGCATTCAGAGGCTTGATAATTGGCAATATTGCTGCTCTGATTATTTTTTAGGAGAAGCGCATGAATCGCCGTGAAATTATGGGTGCCGGAATTGCCGCCGCAAGTGCGATTGCCACCAGCGACATTGCGCGCTCGCAGCCAAGTGCAAATAGTGAAATTACCCGCATTGCTTGGGGGTCTTGCGCTCATCAAAACAAGCGCCAGCCAATTTGGAATGCAATTGCGCAAACCAATCCTGATTTATTTCTGTTTATTGGTGACAATATTTATGCCGATACCGATAATCCAGCAATTATGCGCGAAAAATATGAAGCCCTAAGGCAAAAGCCCGAATTTGCACGGTTTAGAGCCGCTGTGCCAATTCTCGCCATGTGGGATGATCATGATTATGGCTTGAATGATGGCGGTATCGAATATGTGATGAAAGACGAAAGTCGCAAACAATTTTGCGATTTTTGGGACGTTCCCGCAGACAGCCCACGCCGCACTCGCGCCGATGGCATTTATACTTCCGAAGTTTTTGGACCCGATGGCCGCAAAGTTCAAATTATTTTGCCAGATTTAAGATGGAATCGAACGCCGATACTTTCGACTTTTACCGATAGGCAATCATATGAAAGATGGGCGCTTACCCAATTTAGGCAAAGCAAGCCAATCCCTGGGCCTTATCTTCGTAACCCCGATGATGCGGCAACAATGATTGGCAATTCACAATGGGAATGGCTTGAGAATGAGTTGGAAAAGCCAGCAGATTTGCGAATATTTGCCTCGTCCTTGCAAGTCATTGCCGATTTTCCCGGTTGGGAAGCCTGGATTAATTACCACCGCGACCACCAACGGCTTATAGACGCAATACGGCGGCACCGCGCCAATGGCCTTATTTGCCTTTCGGGTGACACTCATTATGGCGAAATTTCGAAATTGGATGTCAATGTTCCGTATCCAATTTGGGATTTTACTTCATCAGGCATTACCGAAGTTTGGCCAGTTATTCCGCCCAATAGCCGCCGAATTGGCGAGGCTTACCGCGATAGAAATTTCGGACTAATCGAAATCGATTGGACCAATAATAATGTCAAGGTCTCAATTCGCGGCGAAAATGGCGCGGTTAAAATTGAACAGACAATTAGCCTAGGGAGCCTGCGCGTTCCGAGATTCTAAGTTTCTGCGACAGGCAGCAAAAGACAATCGACGACGCAATGCGCCTCAATAATGATTTTTAACGTGGAGGCATACGGATTGCTCCGTCTAGGCGTATGGTCTCACCGTTCAAATAATTGTTCCTTATCATTTCCAACGCCAGCGAAGCATATTCCGATGGCTGGCCAAAGCGGCTTGGATATGGAATTGATGCCGCCAAAGCGCTGCGCACATTTTCAGGTGCGGCGGCCATCATTGGCGTATCAAAAATTCCTGGTAAAATCGTATTGATGCGAATGCCTTCGGAGGCCAAATCGCGCGCAATTGGCAATGTCATGGCGACAACGCCGCCTTTGGAAGCGCTATAGGCCGCCTGCCCCATTTGGCCATCTTGTGCAGCAACTGAGCCAGTGTTGATTATGATACCACGCGCGCCATCTTCGAGCGGTTCGAGTGTCAACATTCCTGCCGCTGATTTGGCGATACAGCGAAATGTGCCAACCAAATTTATGTCAATTGTGCGGGCAAAAACATCGAGTGGAAAATGTTTAGGTTCGCCAGTAGTTTTATCGCGGCTTGCAGTTTTGGAGGCCGAGCCAATTCCTGCGCAATTTACCAATATGCGCTCTTGACCATTGCCAGCGCGGGCTTTGGCAAAAGCGGCATCGACATCTTCATCGGATCTGACATCGACTTTGCAAAATATTCCGCCCAGTTCAGCGGCAAGTGCTTCACCACGGACTTCATTCATGTCGAAAATCGCGACTTTTGCCCCCATTGCTGCGATCGCGCGTGCGGTGGCTTCGCCTAGGCCCGATGCGCCGCCGGTAATGACTGCTGAAGTTTGATTTGATATTTGCATTTTGTGTCCTCTTCTTGTTCGGTTTAAGCGATTGCGCCAGCTTTTATCAATTCGTCAATTCTAGTTTCCGTGACCCCCAATTTTGACAATATCTGCGTAGTGTCGCTTCCGACTTTTGGTGGTGGCTGCGGTATGGCGGTTTTGGTTTTTGTATAGCGGGGCGCGGGGGGGGGTGGGGTAAACCCACCGACTTTGATGAAGGTTTCACGTTCAATATTATGGGGGTGTTGGGTGGCTTCGGCCAAAGACAAAACTGGCGCAAAGCAAACATCAGTTCCTTCCATAATAGCGCACCATTCTTCGCAGGTTTTCTGTTTGAAAACACTAGCCAATTCAGTTTTCATTTTTGGCCATTCGGCGCGGTTTAGTTGCTTGTCGAACGCTTCATTGGTTTCCAAACCGGTCGATTTGCGTAATTGGGCATAAAATTGCGGTTCGATTGACCCAATTGATATCCATTTCCCATCTTTGGTTTCATATGTATCGTAAAAATGAGCGCCCGTATCGAGTAGATTCACGCCAGTTTTATCCTGCCAATGTCCAGCATTATAGAAGCTCCATGTCATTGCGGTTAGAAGCGCGGACCCATCAGTCATAGCGCAATCAATCACTTGGCCCGTTGCGCCATTTTTCACCGCCAATAAAGCCGACACCATGCCAAATGCCAGCATCATCCCACCGCCGCCAAAATCGCCAAGATAATTGACTGGCGGTGTAGGCTGACCATCGGCGCGACCGCATGTATGCAGCGCGCCCGAAAGCGCAATATAATTAATATCGTGGCCCGCAGCTTTCGCCAAAGGCCCAAATTGCCCCCAACCCGTCATACGCCCATAAACCAATTTTGGATTATCGGCCAAAAGCACATCGGGGCCTAGGCCAAGCCGTTCGCATACTCCAGGGCGAAAGCCTTCAATCACGCCGTCTGCAGATTTAATCAGTTCACGGATTATTTCAATTCCCTCTGCCGATTTCAAATTAACCGCAATTGAACTACGCGAACGCGCCAAGCAATCAAAAGGTGGAATAAACCCACCGATACGGTCAATTCTTATTACTTCAGCACCATGATCCGCCAGCATCATCGCGCAAAAAGGCGCAGGGCCAAGCCCTGCTAATTCCACAATTCGCAATCCTGATAATGGGCCGGCCATATTCTATAGCGCTTCAATAATTGTCACATTGGCAAGACCACCGCCTTCACACATGGTTTGCAGACCGTAGCGTTTACCGCGTGCGCGCAAGGCATGGACCAAAGTCGCCATTAGTTTGGCACCAGAGGCACCAAGCGGGTGACCAAGCGAAATCGCACCGCCATTGACATTTAGTTTGGAATGATCGGCACCAGTATGCTTAAGCCAAGCAAGTGGGACGGGTGCGAATGCTTCATTGACTTCATAAACATCAATTTCGTCAATTTTCATTCCTGCGCGTTTTAGGGCTTTATCGGTTGCAAATAGGGGTTCTTCCAACATTATTATTGGATCGCCACCCGTGACCGTGAGATTATGTATCCGCGCCAATGGCGTTAAATTATGGGTTTTTAGTGCGGCTTCGGACACCACAAGAACTGCTGATGCGCCGTCGCAAATTTGGCTGGCATTGGCGGCGGTTATTACCCCGCCTTCCATCAGCAATTTCACTGCCGCCATTGATTCGGCTGTGGCATCACTGCGTATGCCTTCATCAATATCATGGATTGCGGCGCTGCCGTCTGGCAAAGTGACATTTACTGGCACGATTTCGCCCTTGAAAGCACCGTTGCTGGTCGCTGCCGCTGCGCGTTTGTGGCTCTCAAGGCCAAATGCATCGAGGTCTTCACGGCTAAAGCCATGTTTGCGCGCCAGCATTTCCGCGCCCTTAAATTGCGAAAATGAACTCACTTTATATCTGTCTTTTATTGCTTGGCTAAGCGCATCAAAACCTTGATCCCGAAGCGCGCTAATGCCCATCGGGACCCGGCTCATGCTTTCAACGCCTGCTGCGATTACCATGTCTTGCGTGCCCGACATTACGGCTTGAGCGGCAAATTGAATTGCTTGTTGCGAGGATCCACATTGGCGATCAATTGAAACTGCTGGAACACTATCTGGCAATTTTGATGCCATTACACAATTGCGGCCAATGTGCAGCGCTTGTTCCCCGACTTGCATGACGCAGCCCATTATCACATCTTCAATTGCGGCAGGGTCCACGCCGGTTCTGTCAATGATTGCGTTTAAGGCAATTGCGCCCAAATCGGCGGGATGAACACCAGCCAAGCGACCACCACGACGTCCGCCCGCAGTTCTTACCGCTTCAACAATATATGCTTGACCCATTTTGCACTCCTCGTAAAACTATGTTCCCAATTTTACTGAACAATAATCTTATCATTCACTGCTTTATCTTCACTGTAGTATGAACTACCGATGGATGCCAATATAATTAATCCAATTGCCAATTTTTGTGGCAGTCCGAGCGTCTGTGATAGCAAGAGCGCACCAACCAATGCCGCCAGCGCCGGTTCGAGGCTCATTAATAGTGAAAAACTGCGGCGCGGCAGTCTTTTTAGCGCAAACATCTCGATGCTGTAAGGTATGGCGCTAGATAATAGACCCAATATTGCGCCATATAAGATGAATTGTGTCATTGGTAGAGTTAACTCGCCGCTTTGCCAAACCCCCAATGGAATTGTAACCAGTGCCGAGATGCACATGCCAATGGCGACTGCATTTAGGCCTTCAAAATTTTTGCCCAAATGATGTCCGCTTAAAATATAGATTGCCCAGCCAATCGCCGCGAGAAGGGCATAAAAAATTCCCGCCGGGTCAAGATGGGCGCTGAAATTGGTTATCGGCAGTAATAACAACAAACCAAGCGCTGCGACCAATATCCATAAAAAATCCAGTGGCCTGCGCGAGGAAATAATGCCGACAAATAGCGGCCCAATGAACTCAATTGCCACCGCAATACCCAAGGGAATGCGGGCGATTGCCATATAAAATGCCAAATTCATCAAGGTCAAACTGAGACCATAAATTACCAGCGCCCCTAATTTCACACCGCGCCAATCAAAGCGCCACAGACGGACAAAAAAGAATAAAAAGAGCGCCGAAAAACCCTGACGCAACCCCGTTGCCACAAAAGGATTGCTATGTTTCATCAAATCGGTCGCAAGGCTTGCGCCGAGCTGAAAACTCGCCATTGCCGCCAATAGCAACAACATTGGTAAAAATTTTGCGGGCCCTGTTTTTGGCATATTGTTAAAGGCTTCGCGCAATTATGACTTTCATAATTTCCGATGAACCACCATAAATCCGTGAAATGCGCGAGTTTTTATACATTTGGGCAATTGGATAATCATTGATATAGCCGTAGCCACCATGAAGTTGTAAACAGCCATCTACAATTTCACCTTCGGTTTCGGTGGCCCAAAGTTTGGCAATACAGGCTGTGGTTAAATCCAATTTGCCTTTCAATAAATTCGCGATGCAATCATTGATAAATACCCGCGCAATTGTGGCTTTGGCCTTCATTTCTGCGAGTTTGAATTGTGAATTTTGAAACTCAAACACAGTTTGCCCAAAAGCTTTGCGGTTTTTCGTATATTCAATGGTTAGCTCAAGCGCTTTTTCCATTACAATTGTGCTGGTAATCGCGATTATCAGCCTTTCGCGCGGGAGTTCTTTCATCAATTGAATAAACCCTTGGCCTTCAACTGCACCCAGCAAATTATCAGCCGGCACAAATACATTATCGAAAAATAATTCCGAAGTATCTTGTGCGGTTAGGCCAATTTTATCGAGCTTCTTGCCGCGGCTAAAGCCTTCCGCGCCTTCGGTTTCGAGCACAACAAGCGAAGTTCCTTTTGCGCCTTTGGTTGGGTCAGTTTTGCAAACCACGACAATTAAATCTGCCAATTGGCCGTTTGAAATAAAGGTTTTAGAGCCATTGAGGCGATACCCATTGCCGTCCCTTAATGCGGTTGTGCTGACAGCTTGTAAATCGGAGCCTGTGCCTGGTTCAGACATTGCAATTGCCGTTACCAAATCACCCGATACCAGCTTAGGAAGCCAACGGTGCTTTTGTTCCTCGGTGCCATGGGCGACAATGTAAGGAATAATAATAATATTATGCAAAACCGCCGAAAAGCCTTCAATGCCCATTCTTGCGCTTAATTCCGCGACCACTAGTTCGTGCCTAAAATCGCCGCCATGGCCACCATATTCTTCGGGCACGCTTGCGCCCAAAAGGCCAGCCCCGCCCGCTTCACGCCAAAACTCACGTTCGACCATGCCGTCGGCGCGCCATTTTGCTTTGCGCGCGGGCGTGGCGGCACGGGCAAAGAACTTTGCAACAGCGTCATGATAGATTTTTATTTCTTCATCTTCCATGAATTCTGGATTTGCTACATCAATTGCGCTCATTGTTTTCCCCATCACTTTGTATTTCAAACTTGCCACATCGCAGAACTTAGTGTCAAATCAAACTTGTGCGTATTAAATTACTTTGTCTGGGTGTTTTAGTGACTCAATCCAAATCAGAATCAATGAATTCGAATGTTTTGAACGAGGTGACCTTAAGTCAATGGATGACTGCAAATATTGACGGATTTGCGGGTCCGATTGAGATTTCCAAGTTCGCAGGGGGGCAATCCAACCCTACTTTCAAAATCTCTACTCCAAACAAAAACTATGTTTTGCGGCGCAAACCAATGGGGACTTTGCTGCCGGGTGCGCATTCTGTAGATCGCGAATATCGCATAATTAGCGCTTTGGGAAAGACTGGTTTCCCAGTGCCGCAAACTTATGGCATTTGCGATGATGATAATGTTATTGGCTCAATGTTTTATGTTATGGAAATGGTTGAAGGGCGGATATTTTGGAACCAAAGTTTTGCCGAAATTCCCCAATCCGAGCGCTTTGCCTATTTTGATGCGATGAACCAAGTTTTGGCGCGGCTTCACGGCATAGACTATAAAGCAATTGGCCTTGGCGATTATGGCAAGGAAGGCCAATTTGTTGAACGGCAAATCAAATTATGGACGCGCCAATATTTGGCCGATGAAGATGCGGGGCGAAACCCCGATATGGACAAACTTATTGCGTGGTTACCGCAAAGCATCCCCGCATTTGATGAGACCACAATTATTCATGGAGATTATCGTTCGGATAATATGGTTTTTCACCCGACTGAGCCGCGGATTATTGCTGTATTGGATTGGGAATTATCAACATTGGGCAACCCCTTGGCGGATTTCACTTATCATTTAATGGCATATCATATGCCGCAAGGCTGGCCTTCGAGTGTAAAAGGAATTGATTATTCGGCCTTTGGGCTGCCGACGGAACAACAATCAATTGATGCATATTTGCGAAGGACAGGCCGACAATATATTGAGAATATTAGCTTCTACGTCGCCTTCAATATGTTTCGGCTGGCGGCAATTTTGCACGGAATAAAGGGTCGCCTTATTCGCGGGAATGCAGCCAATAAAGATGCTGCGAAAATGGTCGAGAGGTTCGATGAATTGGCGCACCATGCTTGGCTACAGGCAGTGGCCGCGGGCGCGAAATAGCGCTTCGAACGCTCAAGTTGCATAGTTTTGCCGCGCCCTTTTGTGCGATTTTCGGCACCAAATACTTGGCAAATACCCCAGTATTAGCTGCGTATTTGCCACCAAAACTCACCCAAAATTGCTGCGGCAAATTCTATGCAACTTGAACGTTCGACGCGCTAGCAAAAAAAGGCCACCCAATTGAGTGGCCTTTAATTTTGTTATTGAGTCCGAATGCTAATCCAAGCGGAATTGGACCGTTAGATTATATGTCCCAGCCACGTTTTCGCACTCACGGCGCGCGGGATCAAATTGCATACGTTGCACTTCACGTTGAACTGCCGCATCAAACACCCCTGGTGGGTTGGAAGAAGTGATGCTTACTCCACCAACATTACCATTTGCATCGATTTGCAACACAGCAGTAACGCTGCCTTCTTGCTCCCGCTCGATAGCGCGCGCCGGATATGCTCGCTCGATGTTAAACGCCCGAGTTTGCCGCACGGAGCGCGGACTTTCTGTGCAAGAAGGCGGTGGTGGCGGAGGTGGCGGTGCAGGCGGAGGTGGTGCCGGTGTTGGGTTATAGACGACAGGCCTTTCAGGCGGCGGCGTCCTATCAACCACTGGCCGTTCAATTTCCTGCGGCACGAAAACATCAACTCTAGCCGTAGTCTTGCGTTCAACAAGTTTTGGCGGCGGCGGGAGCTCTTTTGGCGGCGGCGGTGGCGGCGGTGGTGGTGGTGGCTTTTCCTTTTTACCAAGAATTGCCCCAACTTCCTTTTCCAATTGTTCAAACGTGCTTGGTTTTACTTTGGATAGACCCCAAAGTGCCAAACCCCAAAGAATAGC
>ERZ1292633.6518-Hain-H41-02um-R1-6518-length-10150-cov-4_pt1 | contig 10150 bp, 11 predicted proteins | sample MGYA00564406_ERZ1292633 | MGnify/ENA primary metagenome ERZ1292633 (study PRJEB36523, sample SAMEA6512639) | groundwater metagenome | collected 2019-01-08 | study: AquaDiva: Metagenomics assemblies of 32 groundwater samples
TCGGATAGCTGCCACCCTTTTCGGTGTGCCCCTCCAGCTCGACGTTGAAATTGTTGGTGAACCGTGAAATCTGCCACGCCAGCGTGGTGAAGATCCAGTTGCCGTACTCCGTGAATTCCGCCGAGCCTTTCTCAAAAATCGGTTTGTTGTTCCGGTCGAACACACTGATGCGCATCCCGTCGGGCGTGATCTCCAGGTCGAGGGGATTCTGCTCCGACGATTCGGGATTGCTCTGCAACACCGAGGTCAGGTCTTGCGCGATCTTGCGCAGCATGTTGAGTTCGACCGCCGACGCGGAATCAAAATTCCCCGACCGCGCCTGCACCGTCATGGTTTCATTTTCGGAGGGGATGATGCCGGTGGATTGTTTGGTCAGCGAGTTGAACGGATTGCGGAACGAGCGCTCGACGGCCTCCTTGATCTTTTGATCCTGCGAGACGAGCCAGAGCACGAGGAACAACGCCATCATCGCCGTGACGAAGTCGGCATACGCCACCTTCCACGCGCCGCCGTGATGTCCGTGACCTTTTTTCTTTGCCATGCGTCAGCTTTCGTCCTCGTCGTCGTTCGCGCCGCCTTAACCCTGCGGCGCTGCGGTCGCTTGTTTCAACATCGCTTCCAGTTCGTCGGCCGTGGGTTTGACATCGCTCGTCAAACCGCGCCGCGCCACTTCGATGGCCATGATCGGCGCCATCCCGTTGGCAAAACCCACCACGGCATTGCCGATGGTGCGGAAGAACGCGATCTCCGAACTGCCCACGAACGTCATGTTCACACACAGCGGATTCAGGAAACCGTAGGAGATCAAGATGCCCAGGAATGTTCCGACGAGCGCGTGCGCGACAGAGACGCCGATCTGTTCGACTGGTCCTGCGATCGCGCCCATCGTGATCACGATGCCCAAGACGGCGGCGACAATCCCAAAGCCCGGCATCGCGTCCGCCGCTTTCGTGAGCACGTCAATCGGTTTGTGATGCTCGTCTTCCATCGTGTCGAGTTCCGTGTCGAGCAGGAGTTTCAACTGGTCCGGCTTCACCTTGCCGTCAATGATCGGCTTCAGCCCGCCGCACAAAATTGCCATCGCATGATGATCTTTCACCAAGGCGGGATACTTCGAGAAAATGCTGCTCGTTTCCGGCGTCAAAACATGTTCCTCCAACGCGATCATGCCGTTGCGCCGGCCGAGCATGAACAATTCGTAGAGCGCCTTGAACAGATCCTCGTAAGCCTTCTTGCCATACGGACTGCCTTTCAAGGTGCCGATCATCTGTTTGACCAGTGCCACAATGGTGTGTTTAGGAGCCATGATGACGACGGCGCCCAGCGCCGAGCCGCAGATGACGACGTATTCTGAGATGACGATCAAGTGGCCGGGATGGCCGCCCGCCATCATGAAACCACCCAGCACGGCCGCGAGAACAATGATAGAACCAATGATGACAATCATACTGCTGTGAACTGTTGCTGTTGTTTGGCCTCCGCCTCCTCCTGTTGTTTCAGGAAGGCGCGGATGGCGAGAATCGCCTGGGAATGGATCTGGCAGATGCGCGATTCGGTCACGCCGAACGCTTCGGCGATTTCGCGCAGGCGTAGATCCTCAAAATAATAAAGTGCGAGCACTTTCCGCTGCATCTCCGGCAACTGCGTGATGCGTTGCGCAATGATGGCCGCCACTTCGCGCCGCGCCGTGCAATCCAACGGATCGGGCTGGCTTTCATCCGCGATGCGATCGTGCCGGCTCTCGTCGTCATCGTCACTGACCGGCGAAGCGTCCAGACAGACAAAGGTGGCTGGCCGGATCTCCTCGATCAGCTCGTGATATTCGGCCACCGATAGTTTCAGCGCCTTCGCCATCTCTTCGTCTGAAGGAGGCTGGCCCTGCGCCTGTTCGAGTTGTTGCATCACCGCCTGCACTTTGCGGGCTTTGTCGTGAACCGAACGCGGCACCCAATCCAACCGGCGTAACTCATCAAAGATCGCACCACGAATCCTGACGCGCGCATAAGATTCAAAGGTGCTGCCGCCTTGCGGATCGAAGTTCCGCACGGCATTCAACAAACCCACCAAGCCCGAGCTGTAGAGATCGTCCTGATCCACGTGCGCCGGCATGCTCATGGCCAGGCGGCCCACCACCTGCCGGACGAGCGTGAGATGCTGTTGCACCAGATCGTCTTCGGCGGTGCTGCCGGGCGCGACGCGATTGTAAAATTGCGACAGGTTTTTGCCGCCGACTTTAGTTGGCGTCGGGGGCGACAAGGTTGATGCAGGAGTTGCCATTCAAATCATTTCGCTGGAGCGCCGGGATTGGCGCTCTTGGACGCGAGCGCCGCCTGGGCGATGCTGTCCTTTAATCCACTGATCCAGACGCGGCCCCACCAGCGGAACAGCAATCCGGAAAACCAGGCCGCGACACAGGCGCGCAAAAACAGCGCGGGCCAGGTGATTTCATTCACCAACCCGGTCACGACGCCGATGCCGAACCCGATAAACCCGCCCATGATCATCATTTTCTTCATGCTTAACTGATCCCTAACTGCGTTTTAGCAGAACATCTGCCACGGTGACGCCGTTTATGACTGTGCGACGAATGCCCTTTGTTTACGGGGAAATTGACATGCAAATATTTGTTCCGCCGTCGCTGGGATGAACTCCCCGGGAATATTTTGCCCGGCGACCAGGAAACGCAGGGTGCAATTTGTGCCGAGTATCAAATTCCATAATTTGCCCCAGCGAGTCTCCTCATCCAGATGCGTCACGATGATGTCCTGGATCGGCAACGCCGCGAACGCCCGCGTTTGCGCGAGCAACAGTGGCGTCTCATACGCCGCGTTCAACACCAGATGCACTTGCGCGTTGGGAATGCTGGCGATGCGTTTCTGCAATTGGGCCATCGCCGCCGGGTCGGTTGGATTCACCCCCGGCAAATCCACGAACAACACTTCCGCCTCCGGCAACTCATCATTGGCCGGCGCACAACGATCCACCGACACTCCGAGAATTTCCGCAAAGACACTGAGCGATTCCGCCGTGTTCGCCACATGGCCATCGAGCCGCCACACCGCAGCGCGCCGACCTTCAACGAGCGAAACCTGCGCGAGCCATTTGCACAACGCCGTCGTCTTGCCCGCGCCCGGAGCACCGACAAAGATATGCGGCCCGGTGACTTTTGTGCCCGCAACTTTCCAGCGCGCCGCGAGCGCTTGCTTCGCTAATTCAATCTCCTCGCTCAACGAAACCGGCGCGGCTTCGCCATGTGTCGCGCACAAATCCGCCACCAACCGTTCGGCTTGAACTGCGGACAAACCCGTCTGCTCCAACAACGAACCAACGCGCCAATCGCCTTTGCTGTGAGCGGGTCGCGCCATTTCCGCCTCGGCTTCGCGGCGGCGCGACAAGTCGTGCGGGTCGGAGCCTTGGTTCGGAGTCCCGCCCTTAGGCGGCTCCACTTCCCAACCGCCTGAAGGCGGAACTCCAAACCCTGCTGCTGGCGGTTTTTGCAAGCTGTCACGCATTTCGCGCATCTCGGCCCGCAACTCGGCCAAGGCGCTGAGTTGCACTTCATCCAATACGGGCGCGGCGGCAACGACCGGCGCGGTCGCAACTTTTTCCGGCACGTGAGCGAGCACTTCGATGCGTGGCTTTTGCCACAAACGCGCCAGGCCTTCCGCCGGAAGCCGGCGGACATTGAGCACAACCGCCTCCGGCCCGAGCGTCTCGCGGATTTGCGTGACGGCGTCGGCGACGGATTCAGCGAGAAAGGTGTGAACTTGCATGGTGTAAAATCAGTTGGGGCGTGAACCTTTGCTGCCCAGCAGCGCGGGTAAAATGAAAGCGTGTCCGGCAAACGCGCCGGTCAAATCCCACTTGCTCGTGTAGGCGTCAAACCTTTCGCCCGGCCAAAAATTACCCCGGCGCACCGGTCGGGCGCCGGTCGTGACCGGAACTTCCAGCGGCAGCGAAATGTTTTCTGCGAACTGCGGGGTGATATGAGTGGTGGGTTTCATATTCTTCATTTTTGCTATTCAGGGCACGGCACCATGGCGGCGCTTTGGATCTCCACACGAGCCGGAACTTCCGAGTATGACAACACAGAAAGATCGGCAAACGTGCTTTCAAAGAAGCGGCGGAACGCGAGCCGGATCTGCGGCGCGCATAACACTAGCGGTTGCTGGCCTTCCGCCAGGAATTTCTGGATGTGCCGCGACAATATCGTCATCACGTGTTGCGCGAGTTTCGGATCGAGCAACAACGCGATCTCCGTCGGTGATTGCCGGACGCCTTGCGCGAGCTGCTGTGCAAGTTGCGGATCGAGCGTGATGGCACGCAGCGGGCCGTTGTCCGACTGGAACGGTTTGATGAGCTGCGGCCCGAGGGCGCGCCGCGCGTGTTCGGAAAGTTCGTCGGGGTTCTTCGTCACGCCCGCGTGATCGCTGACTTTTTCGAGAATGCCCGCCAGGTTGCGGATCGAAATGCCTTCGGCGAGCAGGTTCTGGAGGACGCGCTGCACCTGACCAACGGTGAGTTGTGCCGGAATGAGTTCGTTCACCACGGTCGGATGCGTCTGCTTGAGATTATCCAGCAACAACTGCACATCCTGACGACTCAGGATTTCGTGCGCGTTGCGGCGTACCGTTTCGGAAAGATGCGTAACCATCACGGACGGCGCGTCCACCACCGTGTAGCCAGCGGCTTCGGCGGACTTGCGTTCCACATCGGTGATCCACGTCGCGGGGAGTTGGAACACCGGCTCCACTGTGGGAATTCCCTTGAGCGTGACCTTGCTGTTCGTGGCGTTCATCGCGAGCCAATAGCCGGGCATCAAGTTGCCTTGCGCAATGACCTGGCCTTTGAGCAGGAAGCGATATTCGTTCGCGCCCATCTGCAAATTATCGCGCAACCGGATCGGCGGCACGACCACGCCCATCTCCGTGGCAAACGTACGCCGTACGCCGGTGACACGTTCGAGCAGGTCGCCACCTTTGCGCGCGTCGGCCAGATTCACGATGCCATAACCGAGCTCGATCTGCATCGCGTCCACGTTGAGCAACGTTTCCAACTTCTCGCCCGCACTGCCGGGAGCGGCAGCCCCAGCGGCTGCAGGCTTGCCGTCTTTGGTGGCAGTAGGCGCGGCAGCGGCCGCTTTCGCGATCACCGCGTGCTTCTTCAATTCCCGCGCGAGGAAACCGCTGATGATAGCCAGCACGAGGAACGGCAACATCGGCAATCCCGGAACGAGCGCGAACACCCCCAACATGCCGGCCAGAATCATCAAGGCGCGCGGATAGAAGAGGAGTTGTTTGCCAAGTTCCTGACCCAGACTGTTCTTAGACGCGGCGCGCGTGACCAACATACCCGCTGCCATCGAGACGATGAGCGCGGGAATCTGCGACACCAGACCATCACCAATGGAGAGCAGCGTGAAGCGTTGCAACGATTCCGTCACCGTCATGCCCTTTTGCACGATGCCGATGGCAAAACCACCGATGATGTTGATCAGCGTGATCAACACGGCGGCAATGGCGTCGCCACGCACAAACTTGCTCGCCCCGTCCATCGCGCCGTAAAAATCCGCTTCCTGTTCCACCTTGCGACGGCGGGTGCGCGCCTGTTCTTCGTTGATGACGCCCGCGCTGAGTTCGGCATCAATCGCCATCTGTTTGCCGGGCATCGCATCCAACGTGAAGCGCGCCGCGACTTCCGCGATGCGTCCCGCGCCCTTCGTGATGACGATGAAGTTGATGAGAACGAGAATCAGGAAGATGACCAACCCGACAACGTAATTGCCGCGCACGACGAAATTCCCGAACGCTTCAACGATATGACCCGCGTAGCCATCGAGCAAAATCAGCCGCGTGGTGGCCACGTTTAGCGCCAGCCGGAACAGCGTGATACACAACAGCAATGTCGGAAATCCGGTGAAATCCGAAGCGTCTTCCAGATACAAAATCACCAACAGAATCAATAACGAGATCGCAATGCTGACCGCGAGCAACAGATCCAGCGCCATCGGCGGCACCGGCACGATCAGCAGCAACACCGTGCCGAACAGGCCGAGGATGAGCCAGAGATCGCCCTGGCGCAGATACTTGGCGAGGCCGCCTTTGCTTGCGATGGAATTGGTGATGTTAGCTGCCATGACTTAGACGTGGTTTTGCTCGGCGTAATACCGGTAGCGGTTGATGCGATAGACGTAAGCGAGGATTTCCGCGACGGCGCCAAAGAGTTGGGCGGGGATTTCGCCGCCGACTTTGCCGTACTTATACATCATGCGCGCGAGCGGTTTATTTTCGACGATGGGCACTTGATGCTTGGTGGCGATCTCGCGGATGCGCAGTGCGTTCAAGCGCGTGCCTTTGGCGACGATCTTCGGGGCTTTCATCGTCTTGCGGTCGTAGCGCAACGCGATGGCGAAGTGCGTCGGGTTCGTCACGATGACATCCGCCTTGGGAACATCCTGCAACATCTGTCGCACGGTCTTGGCCGAGCGCCGCCGCCGTTGGCGGGTTTTCACCTGCGGATTGCCTTCGGAGTTCTTCATTTCCTCCTTCACTTCCTCTTTCGTCATCATGAGGTCGCGATTGGTCCGCCAAAATTGATAGAGGTAATCGAGTGCAGCGATCACCGCGAGACACATCACCACGCGCCAAGTAATGCCCAATGCCGCCGCCGCGATGAATTGCCCGAACCGGGAAACGCCCACCGGCGTGTAAAAGATCGGATCGGCGATCAAGGTCTTCACCTGCGAATAAGTCAAGGCCGCCACCACCGCGAGCTTCATGATCGAAACGCTCGTCGGTACGAGCGACCGACCGGAGAAGATCCGTTTGAAGCCCGCCACGGGATTCAACCGTTCCCATTTGGGATCGAGCGCCTCGGAGGCGGTTTGAAAACGATTTTGGATCGCACCGGCGATCAATCCGCCCGCCGTTGTTCCGATCAGGATCGGGCCGGCGCAGGCCGTGAACATCAGTGCAGCGTTGATGGCGTAGCCTTGCATGGCGTTGAGCGTGAGCGGCACCTCATGCAAATGACCGAGGATGGAGGTCTGGACGTTGACGAGCTTTTGCCACAGATCCGCGCCGACAAATTTCAATGCGATCAATCCGCCGAGCAGCACAAAAACCGTCTGCACCTCGGCGCTGCGGGCGAATTGGCCCTTCTTGATGGCCTCCTCCAGCCGCCGGGGTGTGGCTTGTTCCGTCTTTTCGCCTGATTGATGTTGTGACATTTCAGTAAAGGTTCAACCGCCCGCCAGCCGGGCGACATTCAGCATGTCCTCTGGCAGGCGTCGCAGATAATTGGCGATGGGTTGCGCCATGAACGTACACGTCAGCCCGAACACGATGAGTCCCAGCAGCGTGCGCACCGGGAAACTTTCCGAGAACACATTCATCTGCGGCACCGCGCGCCCCAGCACCGCAAAGACCACGGTGACCAGGAAGGACACGGCCATGACCGGCGCCGCGATCTGCAACGCGAGCACGAAAACTTTTCCGCTGCGCGCGACCACGTCCACGAGCAGCGCTTCTTGCAGGTGCGCCCCGCCGAACGGCACGAGCGCGTAACTTTTCTGGAAACCCGCGATCATCCAGTGATGCAGGTCCAGGCTGAGCATCGTCATCATCGCGATCCAGTAGAGCAACATCCCCGGCGCCATCGTCGCGCCGGAAACGAGCTGACTGAATTCCGCCGGCAGAGTGAGGCCCATTTCCGTGGCGATGAAGCCACCCGCGATTTCCAAAGCGTAAAATACCAGGCGACACACGAAACCCAGCAGCAACCCGATGCTTACTTCCATGAACATCAGTTTCACGAGCAGCCAGATGGACATGCCATCGGCGGCCACCACCGGCAGCATCGGTGTGACGATCAACGCCACCAGCGCACCGAGCGCGACGCGGAGTTGCACCGGGATCATCTGCGTCGAGAACATCGGCAGCACGGTCAACATCGCGCCGACGCGCGTGAAGACCAGAAACCAGGTTGTGAGAGCGGCGTTCAAAGTGAGTTGGTGCTGGCCGTGGCTTTCTTGATGCGGATCTTGTATTTCTTCTGGATCTCCGCCCCGCAGGCCCACGGGCTGAGATTCATAACTTTACGCGCCGTGGCATTGACGGCGGCTTTCATGACGAGTTGGATGGCGGGGGCGATTTTCATTTTTTAGTTCAGTTGACCATGGAGGGAATCCGTTCGATCACCGCCCGGGTGAACTCGATCATCGAGCGCAACATCCACGGCAGCAAAATCACCAGCAACGCCACGACGCCGATGACTTTCGGCACGAACGTCAGCGTTTGTTCCTGAATGGAGGTGACGGCTTGAAACAAACTCACGCTCAGCCCGATGACCAGCACGGTCAGCAGGATCGGCGCGGACAACGTCACGGCCTGGAACATCATGTTTTTGATCAATTCAACGGAAAATTCGGGATTCATAATTCCTTTCGTCAGCCGCCGAAGCTCAACACGAGCGAACGCACGACCAGTTCCCATCCATCCACGAGGACGAACAGGAGAATCTTGAGCGGCAGCGAAATCGTGGCGGGCGGCATCATCATCATGCCCATGCTCATCAGCACCGTGGCGACGATGAGATCAATCAGGATGAACGGGACGAACAACAGAAAGCCCATCTGAAACGCGGTGCGCAGTTCGCTGATGATGAAACCGGGAATGACGACCTTGAGCGGCAATTGTTCCGGCGAAGTCGGCGGCAATTTGGCGATGGCGACGAACAGCTCCACATCTTTCGGGCGTGCTTGCTTGAGCATGAACGCGCGGATGGGTTTGGCCGCTTCATCGAGAGCCTGGGTCGAGGAGATGGTTTTGGCCATGTACGGCTGGAGCGCGTTTGCATCAATCTTCTCCCACACCGGGGCCATGATGAAGTAGGTGATGAACAGCGAGAGGCCGATGATGATCTGATTTGCGGGCGTGCCCTGCAATGACAACGCCGAACGCACAAACGACAGCACGATGACGATGCGCGTAAAACAGGTCATCAACAGGATGATCGAGGGCGCGAGCGTCAGCAGCGTGATGGTGAACAGGACTTTGATGGCCACGTCCACGTCTTGCGGTTGTTGCGAACCTTCGAGGCCGAGATTCAATTTGAACGGCATCAACCCCGTGCTGAGCGCGACCGAATTTGTCGGCGCGGCTGGAGCGAAAACTGAAGCTGAAGGCGCCGGGGCCGTCACGGCAGTTTGGCCCCAAGCCGAGCGGGCCAGCAAAATCATCACCAGTAATAAAAGCCACCAAACCCGCGTTCGTATTGCGCCGAACGCGGGCCGATGGTCTTGCTGGGTGGGGAAATTCATGGTTTGCGTTGCAGCGCCTGACGCAGCGCATCGGTGAAGCTGGCGCGTGGTGCGGGGGCTTCTTCCGCAGCATTTGCCGCAGCGGGCGGAAGGGTAGTCAGCATCGTCACGCCCGCCGGAGAGGCGGCGATCAACAGCCGTTGTTGCTCATAACCGACGACGTAGATGGTGTGACGTTGGCCGAGGGATTTGGTTTCGAGAATATTTAGTTTAGGTGCCTGACCTTTGGCGATGACGGTGTGCTGCCAGTTGCGGAACAGCCAGACGCCGCCGAAGAAAACCGCGATCACCAGCGCCAGTGCGCCGAGCACGCGGAATAAAGAGGACGCCGTCGAAGCCATGTCTGGCAACGGCGGCGTGGGGAGCGCGTTAGATGACACGACGGGTGATGTGAGGTCCGTCGCAAACGCGGAAAGTGAGGAAATCGCGAGCACAAGAACGCACCCAGCCAGCCACCGCTGCCACCGCAGGGCAAACCCGGCACTTGTCTCCCGTCCATGGAATCGTGCGATCATCTTGTTCAACTCGTTCGAGGCGTGCTAAGCAGCGGCGATACCACGTGCAAAAAACCCAATGATTGCAGGGGTTCTGAAGATTAGACGAAGGCGGAACTACGCAAAAAATGCCGCTCGCTAGGGGGTGGGCGGCAAAAACTACCAGTCCTTAAGCGCCGAAATTCAGAAAGTTTAACTTTCTGCCAGTCCCTACGATTTTCAGGCGCTTGGGCAAGAACTAGGGTTTGACCAGACCGTTGGTGGCGATCAGTGAGTCCTTGGGAATGACTTTGAGGAAATCGGGGACTAAATCCGAAACAGCTTTGGGGCGCTGCCG
>ERZ1292633.6519-Hain-H41-02um-R1-6519-length-10148-cov-11_pt1 | contig 10148 bp, 2 predicted proteins | sample MGYA00564406_ERZ1292633 | MGnify/ENA primary metagenome ERZ1292633 (study PRJEB36523, sample SAMEA6512639) | groundwater metagenome | collected 2019-01-08 | study: AquaDiva: Metagenomics assemblies of 32 groundwater samples
CTTCGTGTGCCGACTCGTAATGACATAATGATTTTTCTTCTCTTCGTGTGCCGACTCGTAATGACATAATGATTTTTCTTCTCTTCGTGTGCCGACGTCGTAATGACGCATTCGCATGATGGGGGGGATTCGGCGCGCCAACCTCTCGACATTGACCGCTTCCTCGCGCTCACGGGACTCAAACGAGACGTGGCCGTAAATGCAATCTCGCAGATGAACGGGCACGTCGACGTCGCGCTCGCTTCCCTCGTTCAAGGCTGGAGGCGCGGCGTGGTGACGGAGGATCTCTTCGACAATGCCTCCTGCATGACAACGAACGCCTGCGAGATCAATCGTCGCCTTCAGGCGTTGTACGCGGCCGTACGTCAGATGACGCATCCGGAATCGACAGAGGGGCTCAACGATGAGAAAGCCGCCTGGTCATCCTATGTAGCCGAGCAGCCACGTAGCGTCCTCATGGAAGCTAAGGAAGTAGCGTCCGAAGAAGGTTGTCAGGGGGAGCGGGAGGCGGAACGAAAAGCGGCGGAAATGGACCCACATTTTCGCCGAGAAGCGGCCGCCGCCTCGCCCCCACCCACGTTGTGTCCTTCGCACCTCAACCCTTCGCTCCCTGTCGAACGGCCTTCATTGGACGGCGGTTGTTTTTTGCACCGACCGTCGTTTTGGATGGAGGCGCCAGGAGCTAGCACCGCTGAAGGTTGCATCACTGGTCGTGACGGCAGCATGGAGGTGTCCGAAGAGAGGAAGAGCGGGACTGAAGTCTGCTTCTTTGGCCCGGGACAAGATTGGTTGCGCCGCCTTCGCGCTCAGCTGCGGCCAACCCAACTCCGCCCGGCTGGAAGTGCCGCTGATCCAATGCCGTGGAATTTCAGATGGCTGAAATGGGTTCGACGGTGCACTACTGTGCCGCACCAAAAAGAAATGCTCGCTGCGGCGGTCCACGATGGTGATAGCGATCCACAACCACATCAAGAAGCGAAGCAACGGGGCGCGCCCGTTGTCGATTCTTCTTTCGTCCGGCATACCATGCCGATGGACGCCGCCGGGTCCGACACCGACCCCATGGCGCGGAGCATACACTACGATGGGCTTCGCCTGTTCAACGAACAACAGTCACGGTCTGAATTCGCCGTCGTCCTCTATTCCGTGTGCACCGAACTTGGTCATTACTGTGCGTCGATGTCGTTTGTCGCGGGACTATGTCTCCTAGGACTGAATCACGCGGAGACGGCCGTCGTCATGCGAACCGCCGATCACCTCCTACCTGGGCATTGGTCGAATCTGCCCAGTGGGTTCGCGTGTGCCGCTTACGTGGTGGAAATGTTCATCCGTGATTTCTTCCCCGACGTCGTTTCCGCATTACGATCGCGGCAGATTTTTCCGGAAATCTACATGGGCAAAATACTAAACGCACTCGGCGTGCCAGTGCTTCCGGTCGATGTTCTTTTTGATTTTTTCGATGAATTTCTGGAGCATGGCTTGGATTGGCTGATACGATTCGAAGTCGCCATCGTCGCGCGGTATCGCCACGAGCTGCTGTCGCTCGCGGCGGCGGCGGATGATCATTGCTTCCGCCTTTTGTTCGATATTATGGAATTGCGGCGCGTCCCGATCGAGCAGGTCTCTGAAATCCTTCGTCATGCGAAGCGCATCCATCTGGGGCCGAAGTCGAGCGAGCTCATACAGCGCCGACGAGTGCAAGTCCTTGAGACCGTGATCACCCCGCGGCTCACTCAGTCAAGACGGCAACGTTAGCGGTGGGTTTCCCCCCACTGCCCACCAGCGTGAGAAGTTCGGATTTGACACCGGATTTTAGTACCCTCGGCGCTTTTTCACCTGGGCAGAAAGAGACGTTTGCAGTGAGAACGCGGTGTGATTGCGTTTTGACCGACCGCCGGCATCCGACGTCGTGTCACCGACGAATTTTGCGTTTACCCCTTTAGCGGCTGTCGTACGGGCCAAATTTGTGACAAATCTGGCCACCCGATACGTTTGCTTTGCGACACCAGACCCTTCAGGTCGTGCCAACACCCCCGGCGACGCGTTTCCCCGAAGAAGTCCATCTCCTTTTTTTTTTCCTGTCTCCGTGATGTCATCTGGTCGCATGCATGATTCCGATCGGTGGGTCGAGCCCTACACTCATACCGCCCGTGACTTCGCCCTCGGTCACGCCCGTGAAATGCGAAAGGGGCTTGAAGCCCAGCTGCGTGCCGCGTCCCTACGCGCGTCGACCGCAATTGTCGACGTGGCACAGTCGGCCATGGCGCATGCTGGCGTCGTCACGGTTGCCGTCGCTGCCGTGGCAACGGCGCCGCCGCCAGTCGGCAGTTCGTCGTCGACCGCCGAGGTGCAGGAAGCATACGCAGGAAGGTTCGAAGGCGCGCGTGGCCGACCTACAGACGTCGTCGTGGCCAGCGACGACTCTCTCATCCCCGGTCGCCACCATTTGGTGTCGCCCGCATGGCCAGGCAAATACGTGGTCCACAGCGAAGACGCAATCCCCAGTGGAGCCGAGGGGAACAGTCGTGGCATACACCACCCCCCCGGGATGTCATCGCACGGTTCAGAAGTAGCGTGGCGACAGCAGCGGGAGAGCAGCGAAGGTAGACACCGCCTCCTCGACGATCGCCGCGACGGCCAAGAGGACTTCGCGTGGTCGAGGAGGCATCTGGAGTTTCCCAATGGAGTCTTCCACGACGGTCACCGACCTCACAATGAAGCGCGCCAAGTTCCCGAGAACGTTTGCCTTCACCCTCCGGCACGGCAGTCACGAAGCGCTGAGCGGGGCGACGTTGCCGCCGCAACGCCGTCTCAATCGACGTCAGCAGCTTTGTCCTCCTCGTCCTCCACGTCGAGCCGTTCCGCTGCCCGTAGACGGGGGGCACTCGGCGAGCTGCTCCCATTCGACGAGGAAAGCCACGAAGACACCCCTCCTCCACCACCTCACCCAACCGTCGATGCACCTCCACCTCACGTTGAGGATACGGCTGCGCTGGGGAGCGGCGGTCGACGTCCTCCCCCTCCTCCTCGTCGTCGTCATCCATCTGTCGGTAGCCGGGGAGGCTTACCTCTGAATCATGACGATGAGCTGGCGGAACCACCACAGCCCCCATGGTCACGAAGCCACGAATGGGAAGGGACGGCCAAGGGATCTTCGTCGTCGCGGCCGCCACGCAACTGGAAAGGTGAACAGCATCACCAGCACCATTGGCCGAGGGACGCCCGACCGTTGCAGCCAGCAGCACGTAGCTCAGAGGCGGAGAGCGACGACAGCGACGAAACCGTCGAGCCTCCTCTGTCCCCGTCGGCGGCGCCCTCCGCTCTGCTGCTCTCGTCGGCGACGACAACGGCGACCTCGTCTCCACTGGTTTCCACAAAGCACCCTCCGATGCGGTCATGCGATGCGGCGCTCCTTCGTCCTCGTGATGTCGTCGTTGTGAGCGGCGAGCCCCCGCACGCCAAGGTGGGGTCGAGCCGCCCAGAGAGAAGTGGAATTGGTTCGAATAGCAGCAGCTTGATGATTACGCACGCCTCCGCCGATAGCGACGGCCCCATGGCGCTTGACTTAGACGACGACGTGTTCGACGACCCGGATGAGACCGGGGAGGCATACCGTCGCCGGTGGGGGCTGTCGGCAGATCCGAAACACGAGTCCGAAGTATTTCTTCGTCGCGACAGCCGACGGTCCGCCCAGCAGTCGGCAGCGCTACGGGACACGGACGATGACGATGCGGATGACGTGTCCGAAACGGAAAATATTTATCCTCCTCCTGCCGAAGAACTGGATGGGTGGCATCACGACGATGAACGCAATCACAGCGACCGCGCTCTGGAGACGAAGACGACAGCGCCATCCGCGGCTCCGCTGCAGGACAACGGTGACGACGGTGGGGCCTCATCATCATCCATTGTCGGCAACAACAACAGCGACGGCGACGACGAGGCAACCGCTGCCAACCACAAAAAGTTCGAGACGACACGGCGTAACCGGAATAGTCATCATCGAGACCCCCGCGTCGGCGATAGAGATGGCGACGGCTCGTCGATCGCCACCACCGGGAGGAAGCCCAACGAAAGTCGCTCATTGTTTGGAGTGAGAGATGCCCGACGACCTCCGCCTTCGACGTTGATTCATAGAAACACCTCATCGGTGGCACCGCGAGGGTCGATACCGTCAGAGAATGTCGCCGTCGACGTTGGTGGGAACGCAGCCTCGTCCACTCCGCCGCCCCACGCCGCCGCATCTCTTATCATCCACCAGTATTCTCCACGGCCGCCGATGTCATATGACAGAGTGACGCTGCCGCCGCTTGCCCGCGACAGCACGACGACGCACGCACTCCGTGAGTCGGCGACGACGGCGACGGCTCCAACACTGCACGAAGAAAAGGGCAGATATGGATTGAGCACAACAACGACGACGGCGACCGCCACGGTGCCACGTCATGTGGACAGCTCGGTGAATCCCTTGCTGCGGTCGCCAATGAAGCACCAGCAGATGTTAGCCGGCGGCTCCGCAGGCGGAGTCATAAGAAGACCGCTCGGCACTAGAAATGAACGACGACCGGATGAGGACGACTCGATGGCTGCCGACGCTGCGGCTGCCGGTGGCGACGTTGTGGGTCAACATCGTGCGCACCTAACCACAAGTTCGTTCCCGTTTCTACGACGACGCAGTTCCGGCTCCGGTGTACCAGACTGGTCGAGCGATGAAGACCTAGAGGACCACCACCATCGAGCCCATACGGGCGGTGATCGCCAGCCGAACGTTCAACGGGCGCCCGCTTTTGCCAGCCACCGTGATCGCCAGTCAATCGGCGAACGCATCAGCGGTGATCATGTCCAACCACAGCACCAACCGAAGCGAGACGAAGAAGGCTTGACTGTCCGCACGGCGGCCGTCATCCTGGCGCCCTCCGTGGCAAAGCAAAATGAAACGGTGGCAACTCACGGTCCTCCTTCGTCGGTTGAGGCGGAGGGTCGATTTGAGGCGCCCGCCCCCTCGGTGTCGGTAAGCAGCAACAGCCATCCTCGGCGGCCAGTGGACGGAGGATCTTCGCAACAAGGTGGAGTCCGTAGAGAGGAGAGGGATGCGTTTCATTCATTGGTGCCGGCGGCGCGAACGTCGACGGCTCGCCGACTGTCCCCTCCTGCAGACAATGACGCGGAAGAGTCGATGAGTAACGAAGACCGGTCGGCAGCTGCGGCTGACACCGCTGCTGCATCCGCCGGAGGAGTCAGAGGAGGGGGGGAAAGCGGCCGACGCGACGACGCCCCCCATTCGGTGCCCTCTGCCGCCGCGCGTCACCCTGATGGACCCCACCGCACCCCACCGTTATCATCATTGTCGGTCCACGTAGACGCCGATGTCGCGACGACTGCCCCCGCCGCTGGTAGCGCTCATCGTGATCCGCCGTCCGCCGCGGTGGTCCGACGGCCGCTCCCACCGCCGGCATGGTCCCCGCCGCCGGTCGGAACGGTCGGGCGGGAGGAACAAGATCACCAAGCGTCGGTCGGGACCTCGATGACCCTAGTCGATGACGACTCACGTCCACTGAAAACCTTGCCGCTCATTTCCGAGGGGTCCTCTCCGTTAGGCGAAACCGATGGTAACCAACGCCAGACGGCCGCTGCTGCCCTGTGGCCCAACGCAGCGAGTGCTGATGGCCCGGCGGACGACGAGCGTGTACGCACGGAGCTGGACGTGCGACCTGTCCCGCGGCATCTCGGGGTGGTCGTGCCTCTTCCTCCTCCTCCTCTTCCTGAGCCTCGCCGCGTGCCGACGTCGAAGGGGGAGGTTGATGGCCCCCCGGCGATGCGCTCCCTCCTGTTGATGACTGCTTTTCGTCCCATGCCGGAAACCGACGGCCTTCTTGCGGATGATCAGGGCGATGTGCGCGACCATGAGGATGAAGCAGGCCGCGAGGGAGAACGCGAGGGGAGGGGAAAAGTTTCTTCGTACGTCTGCGATCCGGCCCAATTTGTCTCGATGCGTTGGCTGCAGCTGGAGATAGGAAGGGGGGACACCGACAACGACGACGTTGAAGACTGCCTTGAAGCACCTTCCCGTGAGGCAGTCGGCGTCTGTCCTTCATCATCCCGCCGCGACGGACACCACGTCAATTCCAGAATTCAGAGCGCGGAGAGTGTCCCACATCACCGGCCACAGGGAGAGCAGAACACCGCGGCGCGGTGGTTGGCGTTTGGCGAGGACGACGATGACGGTGATGTCTCCGCACAACACCTTGGCCTGGGACGGCGCGACATCATCGCCACAGGCAACAGGCCGTTCGAGTCGGGAAGAGTGCCCGGCGCTCGCGGCGGTGGTGACGAATGGCCGCGCGACAGCGACGGGAAGGCCGATCGAACTGCGGCAAACGAGTCCCGGAGAGCAACGTCCACGAAAAGGCAACAGGAACCCCACACGACCACCACGGAACTGTCAACGAAGCACCACTTTTCAAACGCCGCCGCCCCGCGGATCATCGACTTTGGAGAGGTGCAGCGACGCTCTGACGCGCTCGAGGCGATCTTGCTCGCGGACGACGACGGCAAGCTCCTTCCTTCGTCTTCCCGCGGTACCTCCGACACCAGCGGGTCCAACGCTGACCACCACCACGACGATGCTGGTGAAGGTGCCTATGAACAACGTGATGATGATGGCAGGCAACAAAGGCATCCGCCAGCAGCTTTTCCGACCGGAGGATTTACCAGCCGGGCTGCTGACCATGGCACTCGTCGTCCTTCGTCCCTTGCCAGCGGCATCCTTACGTCCGCGACGCAGAGAAGCGGCAGCAGCAATCAGAAGGGTCCGTTCCGTTCATGGACCGCTGCAGACACCGGACGACAGTCGACGAGCTTTCAGAACGAAGCCGGTGAGCGGCACGGCGAGCAGCCGCACGACATGTCTTCGACGAGGGTATTGTTCGCCCCAGAGCGATCTCCGATCCCTCCAGCGGCCTCTGAGGCAATGGCCCGAGGAACGGGACGTCAGCAACCTAGTGTCCCAGGCGGTGCCGCCGCGAGTGCGCGACAAGCGTCGAAGAGCCGAAGTAGCACGACGGCGGCGCTCCGCGGCATGACTACGACGGTCGAGAAAAGGGGGCACGATCATCCTCCTCCTCCTCAGTCTCGAGTGGCATCGTCACGGGGAGAGTCGGCGGCCCCCAGTCATCTCCTCCGTCTTCTGCCTGTTCCAAAGTCAAACGATGGTGGCTCAAGCGACGAACGCCACCGTCGCTTGACGGGGGCGGCAATGACCGGGGCATCGCTGTCGAAGACGGCGGCCGCGGAGGCCGCTGCGTTTCGTGGGTCGCGAGGGACGCCGGAGACGGTGGGCCGAGTCACGTCGGCTTTCCCGCACCGCAGCGTCTCCGCGCCCCATGGGCGGACAGCGGCAGACGACGTTCGAACCACAGGCGTGCGCGCACATCCAACAACGACATTAAAAAGAAGTGCCTCAGGTGAACCCATCGACCGCTTGAACGCCGTGGTGCGCAGCGATGCCGTTGGCACCATGACGGACCCCGCCGTAGTGGCGGCGGTGGCCTCCTCCTCGGCCTTACCGGGCTCGAGGGCGACCGTTCGAGCGACGGCCGCTACCGCCGCCGCGGGGCGCTATCCGAGGAGATCCGCCACCGCTGCCGCCAAGGCGCAACGGAGCGTCGCGTCACAGTGCAACGACGAAGAGGGAGACAGCAGGGCCGCGATGAGCCTTTCGCACAACATGGCCACCAACACGGACGTCGTGACCATGGTGGTCACCGCGGACGATCCAGCCGCGAAAGAGAGCGTTCCTGTGGCAAACAGAAAAAGGAACGACCCCTCCCCGTCCTCGGAGCGACGGGGCCGAATGTCGCCGGGGGGGCGGCATGTGACCACGACGACGGTAGCCTTCGGCCGCACCACGACGGCCGACGACCTCCTCGTGAGTCGAGTCATGCGATCGGCACCGCCACCTGTGGGTCCCTCGGCGACGGCCCCTCTGCCCGCTGCTGAGCGGCGAACCATCATGACGCCACACGATTGGCGCCGGCTGGCGCAACTGGAAGCCGTTCGTGCCCGCAAGCAACGACTTGTGGCACTCGGCCTCATTCCTTTCGCGTCCCAGCAGCACTCCCCCCTTGCAATGGAAGCAACAACAACGATGACAACCACCACTAGGTGGTCGCCGCCAACGCACCGTGCCACGTCGCCAGGAGAGGGTCAAGGTGGGGCGCCGCCCCATCTCAACCCGCCGGTCTGCGCGACGAACAGGAGGAACGCGGCATTGATTGATCGTTCTCCGACCACCGGCGGGGAATCGGTGGTACGCATTGCCCTTTCCAAGAAACCAATCGCGTCGTTGCAAATCGGCCATCGCGCGTCTGAGATCGGTGCCAACATGCTGCTGCGTTCCCCAGGGCTACTGGGCGCTGCAGACACGACAAAGGGCGGGCATGGGGAACCCATTTGCTTCACAGGTGGCGGCAGCACCTCCTTGCAACTTATTGGTGGCGGTGCGGCGCATCACTACCCATTCGTCGCACCGCACCCCGTCGCGTTCGAAACCGTGGTGGCGCTCGACGACGAGACGCTCCGGAAGGAGTACGAGTCAGGGCTGCGTCAGCTGCACGACGAGGTGAGCCGCGCGGGTGTCGTAGGAAGGCACCTCCTCCGCTCGTCCGCCTGCTCCTCGCGGACGACGTCGCGCAGGGGATCCGTCTCGTCCGTTCATCCACCGACGGCGTCGGCCGGCGAGGAGTGCCCCGTCCACCACAACGGCACCGCGTCAACGACCATAACCTCGTCAACGGCACGGAAAAGACACCACCGGGACGACGAAGACGATTCCGCAGCGACATCATCATTGCACCTGCGGCAATCGTGCGTCGAGCCAACGGACGTGGGGAATCAGAGTAGTCCTATGCCCGAGCCGCAACGGGACGCTCCGCAGGCCGCGCCGAGAAGGCTGACTGCCATCTTTCCCCCAGAAACAACAAGGGGGCGAAATGCGAATGACGTCAAGAACAACAACGACGACGTCGAAAACGATGGCGTGGCTACAACAGCAACAAGTCGTCGTCGCACGCACCAGGCACTCGTTCCGTCGGGAAAAGGGGGGGTTGAGTTCGCCACCACCTCCTCCTCCCCGACCGCGGAGAAGGAGCAGGCGCCCGTCGCCACGTACCCTCTCCTCCCAAGGCCGTCGTCGGCGAATCTGCCTGCGACGCGTGCTACCGAGAGACCCCCCCTTGCTCACGGCAATGGCAGCTTCAGCAGTGTGAGACCCTTCGAGGAGGCCCGTAGGCTGGTGGCGCTCGATCGTGTCAGACTGAACACAGGAGAGCAACGAAAACGATCTCTCCTCGCGGAGCGCGATGCGCGACTCGAGAAATTCAGGCGCAGTGCATCGCGCGATGAGCTTGCCATTTGATGATGACCACCACAACGACCAACATCATGGTATCGTGGGGTTGTTGTTTCTTTGTTGTTGAAAACAATCGTTTCTTAGATCCGCACACACGCCTGGGACCCACGACCGTATTGAGAGGGAATTATCACCGTTTTTAAGCGCGGCGTGGTGGCAAGAGCTACCGATCACTTGTATGCCCAGTGCTTTTGTTCTGTACACCCCCATCCGGTTGCTCCACAGTAGCAATCACAAAGCGAAGCAAAAAAACAAATGGTCTTTTGCCTTTGGTATTGGGCCATGGTGCGGCCGATTGAAGCGACAACATCCACCGGGGGGCGTGGAGGAAGGCCGTTAGCCGGATGAGAGGACCCTCTTCTGTCGGCTTCTCGCGTTCTCCCTCCTTTGACGGGACAAGAATTTGAGAAGCCCGCGTTGTTTCTCAAAAAACAGAATTGAGAAACACACGTCGTCGTGGCGGTGTGTCAGAAAAGTGTGGTGGCAGACAGAGGACGACTTGTACCGCGCGATGAAAACACACGTTTCTTACATCCGCACATGAATTGTTTTGGACTCAAAACATGCAATGTTTTGGTCAGAAAATATCTTGCGTTTTGGTCTTCCCCTCTATTTCGGATTCGAGTTAATCGCGAAGACGAAATCAAGCAAAAAATTCTGGCAGGCAGGTTATGTCGATGCGCAGCTCTCCACAGATCGTACACCCTGATTTGGTGATACCACCCGCATCGACTTTCCT
>ERZ1292633.6520-Hain-H41-02um-R1-6520-length-10148-cov-5_pt1 | contig 10148 bp, 10 predicted proteins | sample MGYA00564406_ERZ1292633 | MGnify/ENA primary metagenome ERZ1292633 (study PRJEB36523, sample SAMEA6512639) | groundwater metagenome | collected 2019-01-08 | study: AquaDiva: Metagenomics assemblies of 32 groundwater samples
GCGGCGGCAACGGGGCCGCGGCGGCAGGGTGTGCCGTTGACGTTGCCCACCGGTTGGCGACGGTGAGACGCCACGCATTGCACAGGGGCCGCGGTGTGTCGCTATAATTCGGCAATAGGACGACGCGCAGGGAAAGAGGCGTGGTCGTACGCCAGGCTCCTCGGCTGGTCCGCTTTTCAATACCAACGAGCCTAGACACTCGCGGGCCCACCGGCATGCCCTTGGCCCACATACAGCGAGGGCTGACCGAATCGCTCTACCGAAAGTGAAGAGGCGGGTTCTTGCGAGCGACCGAACAACAACAAGTCGGTACTGCTCCTAAATGTGGATGGGAAAACAGGTCCATCACGGAGCGTCTCATCTTCGCAACCTGCAAACGAATGTACAACGGACTCCTCTCATCACCTCAGGGGATCACCTCCGCTTCAGGCGCGAGGAGGCCAAACCCGCGGCGTACCCCCCTGTGAGAGGAGCCATGATAATGTCGCCAGGCGGGAAGGTGCGCCGAAGCGGCGATGCTCTAAGAGTGGGGGGAGGCCGCACGGTGGTGGCTTCCTTCTTCCACAGCGGAGAACGAATGTCCGACGCCACGCGTCGGTTACCCAACACGGTGTGTGCCGCCGCATGGGAGCCGGTGAGAACCATGTCGCGGGTCACATCCAACCCACTGGCCGCCCTGCGATTCAGGTGGTCGCTGGTTCGACGCAGGAAGTGCGCTTCGATGTGGTCCGCATGTTCGAGACGAGCGTCGGGCAACGGGAGGCCAGGGGAGCGCCAACGGCCGGGGGGCGACGTCGCGCGAAGGGGAGAGTCTCGACGGTCATCGTGACTGGAAATGCGCTTCTCCGACGTCTCTCGACCGACAGGGCGGTCGTCCTGCCGTGGCGATGATGCACCCGTTAACACAGCGATGCGAGCCTCCAGCCCCCGGACTCGGTCCGCATGCACCGACTGCAGCTGGTGGACGTGAGCGGCGTGGTCGCTGGCGACGACCTTCAGGCGTCGCTTGAGTTCGTCCCGCTCCCGCACGGTGTGATCCAATGCCTCCTCCAACTCGTCTATCCGACGGCAATCGGCGTCTCTCCGCTGGGCCGACAGATCCGCGGCGACGTTGACGTCGCTGTGCGACGGATGGCGGGAGGGCGACGGATGGCTCACCGTATTGACGGTCCGTCGCATCGCCGTGACGCAGTCGAGCAGCTCGCCGTTCATGGCCGAGAGTTCGGCGACGACCGCCTCCCTATCCCGCAGGTGCTGCGACCGAATGCCGGAGAGTCTCCGCATGACCCCCGTCCGGTACGTGCGGCGAATGTCGTCGAGGATGCCATGCAGTCGGATGATCTCCCGGACCAAGCGGGCGTTGTGCTCGACCAGGTGCTGGTACCCCGCGCGGACGACGGCGTTGTCGGCGGCGATGGCGGCGTTGACGGCGATCGCAGGTCAATCGGAGGAGGTCGCCAGCCTCGGCGGCGAAACCGGCGGCTTGGGCTTGGGCCCCCCGCTCGGGACCTCCCCGCCGCTGGTGGTCTGCGCCCCGATGGATACAGTTGACACCGGCTTCCGACCTGCAGCTGAAACGTCAGCGGTCCCTGGCAACGGTGGGGGGGCCGAGGCCGGCTCGGATCGCGGCGGCATTTGCGGAGGCATGTCGATTTTGAGTGCCGACGGTCGCCTCGGCGCCGGTGGTGGCGCTGCCATGCCACTAGGGGCGGTGTTGGCGGATGGCGGCCGCCCGTCCGCGGCGTTGGCGTCACTCTGCCGAGGCCGCGCAGGTGGCGACGCGCCGCGAATGACAATGACACGTTTTGCGGGGCTTTGCGACGTCTGCGGATTGCTGACCACCGACGCGGATGCTGTGACCGCGGACGGAACCCCTGGAGCGACCGTCGCTGGCGGCGCGGCGGCGGCGGCGGCGGCAGGCATGTGTTTCACCGTGCACGAGCGCACACTCTTCGTAACGGGATCGACCGGGGAAAGGTACTTTACAACACCGATGCAGGGACGTGGCAATGTCCTCTCTCGTTGACGACACGGGTCACGACATCATCCACAGCCGCGCGGGTCATCGTATCACCACACCACCCCCTTCACCTTTCAGAGCCAACCGGACAGAATGGAGGAGAATCGTATCTATGTCGCCGTGGCAGTCTACGGGCGAGTCATAGCCTCCTGGCGCCTTTTGCCACGTTGCGGCAGTGCCGTCTATCTTCGGAGAGCAACGATTTTTGAGTCTCTCTCTCGCTGGGGGAAACGGATCTAATTGTTGCATTCGCCAATGCGGTGAGACGCCGACAAAGAGAAGAGGTAAGGGAGGAGTGGCGGCATACAAGGGCCGAAAGGAGGGAGGGGGGATTGATTGGTCACCACAAGCGCACGCGACTCCCGCGACTGCTGGACTCGGACAGCAGTCTCTCGTTCAGGTTGATTTGCTGCGCCAGCTGCTCTTTCAGCGATACATTTTCAGCCAGGAGCGAGACGGTCTGCGCGCGCTGGTAAATGGTGGCGTCCGCGGCCTTCGTCGTCGACGAGCTGAAACGGCGGGCCGTCGATTGCGTCGTCGCCGTCGTGGCGCTTAACGTCGAGGAGGCGTCATCACTCTCCTCGCTGAGGCGCATGGCTTGTTGGCCCCAGGCGCTAAAATGCGCATCAGGGGAGAAAAGCGTGCGGGACGTCTTCTTTTTTTGAGCCGACGCGACCGGGGTGGCGTAGTAAAGCGGCTTTGGGGCGTCCCCAAAATTAGTGGCGGACTCTTGCGGTGAGTAGAAGAGCTTAGCGGATGTGCCGGGGAGCGCGGCGGCCATGTGGCCTGCTCGGGGCGCCGTGATGGCATCTTCGACGTAGTCGTAGGGCGCATCCTCGTTGAAGGGGGACGGCTCGCGGCGGTCGCTGTGGCGAGAGGAGGAAGGAGTGGAGGTCGTCGTCGTGTTTGGCGCGCGACGGAGTCGACGAACCGAGGCCGCCAGCTGTTCGTAGCGCTCCTCGGCGAGTTCGTCCGCGTCTCGCATGACGAATCCGTGTGCGGCCGGCACTTCATCTGCGAGATCACGCGCGACCAACGCGCGTGGGTGAGCGGGTCGCACGCGGGCAGGGGACTGTTCGTTGACCGCGATTCGCCCTGTTTGGGCAGCCATCTGGAAGCGCTCGCGAGCTGGAGAACGCTCGTCTGCCTCGACCACGCCGTCAACGTCGGTATCACTGCCCGTCGCCGACGACCGGTTCCGCGGAGGTGAGCGTTCGTCCGTCGGGATGAATCCCGAGGCGGTGTCGTACTTGGTTGGCGTGGCGGTCATCGGGCGGCGATCGCGGGCGGGGGACCGCTCGTCGACTGGAATGTAGCCGCTGTTTCGATCAGTCCTTCGGTCCTCGCGCGCGACACGGTCCCTCGCCGGGGATCGCTCATCCGGCTCGATGAAGCTGCAGACGGAGTCACTTTTCTCGTCATCTTGTTGCTGCGGGGCAAACTGAAGGTACCGACCTAGCGGTGTGGCGAACTCCATCTTGCGCAGCGCAGCGATGCCGTCTCCGGACACGCCGTCAAACTCATCGGCCGGTTGTAGGAGGACGCCCTTGGAGGATTGAGCTGATCGGCTGAGGGCCGAGGGTGTGCTGGTGGCCGCGAGACCGGAGAGGCGCAACGAAGCGTTTGTGACGTCATGAAGCCGATCGATGCTGGCACCTTGCTGAGCCACGCGGGTCGCGAGGGTCTGCAGTACATCCGCCACGCGGCCAAGTGCTAAATTGACAGCGGCGCTGGAGGTGTTCGTATCCGCCGCGGCTGAGACCGCGTCGTCACCCAACGCTTCCTCCTCTTCCTGGATGAACTGACTGACGGCCTCCGTCTTTCCGATGATGTTTCGCACGACAGCCTCCACTTCGCCGCTGCCGCAGGTTGCGTAGCGCGGCTCGTCGGCCAGCGGGTCACGTGGGGTGCGGAGGAGGACTGCCTCGAACAGCTTGTCGTGGCGAATGACCACCCGGGCGATGGCGTCGATTCGCTCGCAGATATCGGCGACGACAACGCTGGACGGCGCCGTTGCGGAAGTGGTCTTGGGCAGCATGTCGCAAAGGTCGGTCATGCTGTCGTCCATCTGGCGCAGCAGCGTCAGCGACTCGTCGATCGTAGAGCCTCCGCCACGCGGGAGCAGTTCGCCATTCGACGACATTGTCGTCGACGTCTCCGCGCGGCGGGCAAGTCGGTCGTCCTCCCACTCGCTCGGCCCGTCATGACCGTGCCTTGGGGGTTGGTGCCGGGGAATCGGCGGAAGCGGCCCCCTGGGACTTGACAGTGCCCCCGGGACGCCACGTGGCGGAAGGACGCCAGCACGAAGCACAGAGGTCACGCGTCCACGGTCCTGCGACGGGGCAGGATGGCCAGTGGACGAAGGCGGCGTCGGATTTTCGCAGCGGGGGGGTGTGGGCTGAGTGGGGGTCCTGACGGCAGCAGCCGAGGACGCGACGCTGGCATCCGTCTGCCGCGCCCTTTCGGCAACGTCGTCGTAGCGCGGCTCTCCGTTGCTGCTGCCAACCGAGCATGCCGTGAATGAGACGCTCTGCAGCGGCGTGTACGCGGAGCGCAGCTTGGCTTGCATCGGTGCGGTGCGCTGACGGGCGGAAGGGGGGATACTCTCCTTCTCTCAAGGTGGGTGGGTGGGTGCAAGGAGCAGCACAGAGGAAGCTCAGAGTAGAAACGAGAGAACCTGTTCGGTAGGCGCGAAGGTCGGGGACTGGAGGCCACGCCGATCTATCTGTGCCGAGACCCTTCTATCGGTGGGAGCTGGGGGGGTACCTATCGGGGCTGCTTCTATCTGGTCACGACACGGGCGCCGTTGTGAGCTGCGCGAGGGGAAGGCGCTGACCGCGTTCCGTGAAAAATGCAAAATAATCCGCTGTCGGCGTGGATTCCTCGGTGGGGTTGGGGTCGCCGAATAGCAGCTCCTCGACGGCGATGACGTTCACGCCGTCTGGGTGCTCCTCCGCGAGGTCGGCGTCGACGGCGCCCTGGGGTGGCAGCCGGTTGGCAAGGGCCGGACCGGGAAGGTTGGACGACTGAAGGAAGATGCGCTCAAAGTCGAGGTGCGCCCGCCTATTCGCAGCCTGCGTCTTGCGCGATTCTTCCTCTTGTACGTCGCAGTGGAGCGCCGGCCGTACTTTCAGGGCAGCCTGGGACATCAGTTCCTTCACGCGGCGCTGATCCGCTTCGTGTTGCGCACGTTTCGCCTCCTCTCGACGGCGAGCGGCCAACACCTCTGCCGCTCGTTGCGCGGTGGATTGTTGATGTGACGCCACTTTGGAGGCATTCAGCGACTTGCTGGCCTCGAGATACTCCGAGCGCGAGACTGCGAGATCGCTCGCTGGCTGCTGACACTCATGCATTGGATCATGCAGGACAATGAGATCGCGCCGAGAGCCAGGGCACCCAGGGGGAGGCCCGGTGCCATCCGCGAGCGGCGGCCATCCTCCGCGCTGCAGCCACAGCTGATGCCGACGAATAGCCGCCTGCCGTTCGGCGGCGGCAACCTGATCTACATAGGTGCGTTGCGCGCGGGGAAGTGCGGTTCTGGCGGCGACTCTGCGCTCGTTCTCCAGGTGTTCTCGACTCACCGAGAGCGCGTGACGCCGGCGTTCGAGCTCTTGCTCCGCCGTCCAAGCTTGCATTTCGTCCTGGGCCGTCCTCACAAGTTCTGAGTTCCGGGCGGCTGCTTGTCGCATGCCTTCACCACGTGCGGCCTCCGCGAGCTCCACGCGCCGGTCGATGTTCTCCGCCGCGACCAGCAGCGATCCGGAGTAGGCCTCCCAGAGCTCCTGAGCAACGAGGGCGCCTTGGGCGCTTTTGGCCGCGCGGTATCGACGGGCGCTGTCCACGCCCATACGTCCTGCGTGGCGTCTGCTCGCCTCGAGCCGCTCCAGGGCTTCGTGTCGACGGACGCTGTCCTGCTCCACGCGAATGGAAGGCATTTGGCTCTCTTCTGTCCTTTCTGGGAACGACCAAAATCGCAGCCAACCCACAGAGGGGTGCATCGAGGAAAGGTCGCACGTGAAGGGTGAGAAGGGTCATCGGAGCACGGGCACGAGCGCTGTCGCTGCAAAAAAAAAAACCATAGGGGGCTAGTCTCACGTCGACGAACGTAACCCGGAGGGGTTACAAACTGCCGAAGTCGGATGCGGCGTCGCTCGCCGGCGGCACGACGGCATGCCCACCCACGGGGACGGGCAGGTGGGCGACCGTCGCCCGTAAGCCGAAGAGCACGCTGCGAAACTCGTTCAAAGATGAAAATGGAGCGAGGCCATCGCACGTGGCGTCCTCCGTGAGTTGAGGGCCACTCGGGGGGTCAAACGCAACACCCGAAAACGTTCGCGACAACGCGGCCACAAAACTGTGCGCCAAGGATGGCTTGGGTGCGTCCGGTGGTGCCGCCTCCTTGAGCCTCAAACCGCGCTCGCAGAATAGCGCGACGCGTGCGGGAAGGTGAAGGCTCGCCAGCGCATAGGGGACGGCAGCGTTGCCGACGAGTGAGTTGATGTCGTCCTGCGTGCGGGCGGCTGCGTATGGGCACGCGCCAGTGATGATCGCCACAAGCAGAAGTGTGAGGCTGTACACCTCCGGTGGCCCGGCCAGCCGGTCGACGGGTGGCGGCGTCCAACGACTAACCAACTCCGTCTTTTGTGACAAATGCACGGATGGCGCCAGGGACACGAGGTAGTGATTTGTGGTGCCCACAATAGCCCCATTTCCTGCTCCTCCCTCGCCCAAGTCGCCCGCCACCGGCAAGGCGGACGGCGTGGCGCGTACGAAAATGCCGTTTGGCGACAAGGTCAGCCAGCTGCGGACGGTCGCCGGCCCGGCCGCGGCACCATCGAATGCGATGTACTGAACGGCGTCGGCCACCTGCAGCAGCATGTCGATGATGTCGACGAGCCCAAAGCGCTTCCCGCCAACGAAGAGGGCGCTGTGCAAGGACTCGTACCCGTCGGCCGACATATCGCGCATGACACAGCCAAACGCGGTGACACAACCGTCGTCCGCACCGCGGCTGCCTACCGACTCTTTTGACGTGAACGCGCCGTAAAATGGGACGAGCCGTGGGTGGATCCACGCACGCCGCAGCACCGCGTCGACCACGAACGCATCTGTCGAGTCGTCCTCGAGTCGTGCCGTCACCGGCCATTCGGCAAGGACCACCGGGTCGCCAGCATAGCGCACATTGACAACGGTAGATGCCCGCGTGGGTTGCGAAGGGGTGGTCTCCGCCGCTGTGACCACGCCGGTCACCGCCCCTGCTGCGGGGAAGGCGCCGGTCGAGCAAGACGCCAGACTGTCCGAGGCGTCGATGTCAGCGTAGTCGATCTTCCACCCGCTAAGGGAACGGTGCGCGAGCCAAGCCACGAGGCCTTCGACCCCTGTCGCGGGGTGTTGTTTGGTCCAGACGGGGGGCAGCAGTGCCCGGATGCGAGATTCGGAAGCCGCCACGATCCTGTCACATCGTCGGCGGTCGCTATCCCGCGCCTCCCGGTCCTCCGCGGGCCACGATGCGGTGGATTGCAGCGACCAGCACTGCTTGAGGCGAGACGACAGCGCCTGAAACAGGTGGCAGCCGTCGTAGTGACGTAGAATCATGCGAAGGGCAGCCGGCGGAGTTGCTGCCTCCACGGACGCGGCCGCCGACGAGCTGTCACTGGCGTCCCCGGCAGTCGTCGACAGCTGCGAAAACAGATACTCCGCGCTGTGGTAGACGGAGAGCAAACGCGGCGAGGGGGCGGCGTTCGTCGGCATCGTTTGCAGCGTTCGAAACACGATGGCCATCCTCCGCGCGAGTAGCATCGCCTGGTCGTGCCAGCAACATCCGTACGTGGCGCTGTCGCCGTTTAAGGACTGTTTGCCGAGGGGCTGCTGCCACGCGGCCATGAAGGTCGAGATTCGCCTGTTGAGATTTCGCAGCAGCTCGCGATCGTGCTGGTCCGCGAGCTCCACCCCCCCATGAAGAGCACTGTCGCTGCTACGCCGCGCGGCATTGGCTCGTGACATGTTGCAAGGGGAGAAACAAAACCCACTGTGCGACAGCCCCCCTCTCCCTGACTTCTCACACAGTATTGTAGCTGAGTTGCCACCCCGTGTAGTAATGTCAAGATCCAGAGAGGTGAAAGAACCGTCAACGTGTCTCGCCGGGGGCGCCATGTTGGATAAACAGAGTTGCAAGGGACTGATAAGGACTTCTACACGAACGACAGGGAGGCGACGGGATTTTGCGACGAGGCGAGACGGCGGAGGCATCGTCAGGGATCGTCGTCGTCCGCCGCGCGCCGCTGTTTGTCGATGATTTGGGGAATTCCATTAGCCGCCGATGACGGCTCGACGTTGCCCCGCGCGTACGCTGCCGCCAACGCGGGCAGCGGAGGAACGCGGCATACCCAATCCTTTCTCAAAGTGAAGGAATCCACGCGATGCTCCTCGTCCAGCTCGAGCAGTGCGTCGTAGTTGAGGACCTCGTCTGGTATGCCGCCTGCCTCGGTGCGGTTGTCGAGACTGCGGTACCGCTCGCGTTCGAGACCCGCTTCCAGCACCCGCATGAGAAGTTTCTTGAAGCGCGACGCCCGACGGACCTTGCACACGCCCTGCACGATGCAATGCAGCAAGAAGTCGAACTTGTCCAGATGGAACACTAGGTCGTGGACGTACGTGGCGAAAAAACGGTACTGCGAGAAGGATCCCTCGGTGATCGGCTCATCCTGGTCGTCGTCCCCGCAGTCCGCGATGCACACCACCAAGGTGCTTAGATGCTGCTCGCGCGAGCGAATCTGCGTGATGTCGTCGAAGATTTCGGCGAGCTGCCTTCTGCACTCTGACTCCTCTGGCGTGAGCCGGCTGAACGTGGTGAACGAGCGAACTCCACCGATGGTCTTGAAGGACGCCTCAATCACGCGTTTGCCTTGCTCGGATTTTTCCATGTCGTGGAGTGCCGACCAAAGTGGTGCAAAGCAACACTCCACGCGTTGCACTATCGGAGTGAAATCAAAAGCAAAAATGCATCATCTATCAAGGCGAGTTCGTGTGGTTGAAAGAAGCGCTTGTGCGATGAGCACCCACATACGCACGTCGAACAAGAAGTGGCGAGGATAGTAAAAAGAGACGTTCCGTTGGAATGGAAATCGAATCGGGGGGCGATGGGGGGGAAGCACCGCCATCTAAAGGCGACCATCCCGTCGGACACTCGTCAGACAACCAAGGGTCGACGCAAATCTCTCCCCTCTCGATCAGTGGTAGTTGCGAGCGGCGTTTCCGCGTGCGCTTCTTGTCAGCAGATGGTGGTGCGGTGCCCCTTCCGGCACGAGGAGAGATTGAGCGGCGACCGTGGACCGTGGCTGCGAGCGGGGCGTCGTGCTAGGTTGGCTTCGCAGCGTGAGGGTACCCGGCGGCTTGACATCCTCCGGCCGTGACCGTTCTCTTGGGCTGCGCAAAAATTCAGACGTTGCGCTTCTCCTTGAAGCAGCATGCCGCGAGGCCACATTGTCCGTTCTCGATGCAGCCGCGTCGTCGTACAAGAAATTGCTGATCATCGTCCTCTGGAAGGGAGTGAGATCCTCCAATTCGGCGATAGCCGCTGAGCCGCGAACACGCGGCGCGACGCGGTATCGCGGCGGCGAATACCTGGCACCGTGTGAAGGGGCTGCCCCGGATGCGGTCGGCGACGCCGTCGTTCCGTGGCGTGGCCCTCCGGGAGACTGCCGCACCGCCGCGGTCGGCGACGTCGACGAGCGGTAAGCAATGGGAGCGGAGGCGGCGGGCGCTTGGCGGACCTTCAGTCCGAAGCGATCATCGCTCAACGGCGGAACCATCGCCGCCCCTTGGTCACTTCTTGGGGTCGGCGCATCCCACGGGGCAGATGCCACTGCCGCCTCGCGTCGTTGTGGCGGCGGCGGCTCGACTCTAGGATTCCTGTTCACTGGAGAAGCGTGGCGGCGCGCCGATGCTGCCTCAGCTTCGGCCGCGGCGTGCCGCCGCTGATCCGCGTACCGGTCGTCGAGGAGGAGCTGCACTTGTTCCACGAGCGTCTGCATGGTCTGCTTCTGGGTCATGAGTTCCTCCCAGACGAGCTCGAGGCACGGGTCGGTGAACCGGCGGCTCGCGGCTGTGGCATCGACGGTACCCCCGA
>ERZ1292633.6522-Hain-H41-02um-R1-6522-length-10146-cov-7_pt1 | contig 10146 bp, 6 predicted proteins | sample MGYA00564406_ERZ1292633 | MGnify/ENA primary metagenome ERZ1292633 (study PRJEB36523, sample SAMEA6512639) | groundwater metagenome | collected 2019-01-08 | study: AquaDiva: Metagenomics assemblies of 32 groundwater samples
CTCCGCGTCGGCGGCCCAGGAGAAAATCTCCGCCGCACCCAAGAAATCCCCGCCAAAATACGTCCGCTTCGTTCATCCTCGACACTACCTCACCGACGCCGACGTTCCAGGGCCCACCCCAGACTCGCCGCCCACTAAGGTTCAATACGAGTACCGCTGGGAGAGCTTCGATATCGTAGATCGAGTCTGGATGGCGTACGACAGTCGTGCCAGCGCACAGATCGACGCGGCCTTTTTGGACCCGAACGAAGCGTACGTCCAAGTCTACATCGCAGCTGCGGGCACCATGTTTAAGCTGCGTTTGGGCAACTTGACGCAACTCTCCGACCGCGGCGGCGCGCGAAACGTCCGGAGAATGCGCCGGGCCAGGATTGTGGAAACGGCTGGCGGAGGGCCAACTGACGTGAACCGACTAGCGCCATCACCATCGACAGCCGATATCATCGCCTGCGAAGTATGCACGTTTGACAACAGCGCCCATCGTTCCGTCTGCGAAATGTGTGAATCGCCGTTGCCGAGGCGAAGCGGTGGCGGCGGCGGTGTCACGTCTTCCGCGATTGCTGTGACGACCACCACTCGCTCGGCTAGCATCAACACGTCTTGGCAGGTGTCCGTCGACGACGACGCGTTGATCCTCGACGCGGAGAGTGATGAACGGCTGAACAAAGGAGGTCAGTACTACAAGTCAGCCATGACCGTCGTGACGGAGGAGCGGCGCTGGTATCCTGGAACGAACCCGACCACCCACGTCACCGTGTACTTCAACGAAGAACTTTACCCGAAAACGCGAAGCTTTGCTCTGTCACCGGATGGCGAGCGATTTCTTGGCGTCCGGGGCATCGTACGTCCTGGGGAGCTCTTGTATGACGTGCTCGAGGAACTGTGTCGCAAGCAACACAACGGTACGGCCCTGCGGGGTCCGGCGACGACCGCGATCTTTTCCAAGTGTCATTTCACCAAGCAACCCGACGGCACTTACGTTACGATTGCCGCGCATTGGTAGGCGAAATTTCCAACCAAAGACGAATGGAAACCCGACACGGCGTGGTCCGCTGCTATTGAAGGGGCCAAGGGTCCATGGGAGCATCGACACAGATAAGTGTTATGTTTCTTGTCGGTGATTGGAGCCACAAAGCAACGGGGTGTTTGCGTTTTCACGCGGCATCAACGACAAAATTCCCCGCCGCCGTTTTGCTCTTTCCGATTTAGCGTTATTGTGGAATGTCATTCATTGTAGTGGCATTCTGTTGGTGTGTGTGCGTCGTTGCACTCTCTCTTCTCGTGGAAAGGATGTTCTTTTTTCTGACGTGTTCGCTGCTGCTGCTATTTTCTTCTTCGCATCGCGTCCTTGCACCGAGTCAACGTTGCATGGCTTGGAACAAATGATCCAAAAGACGCCCACCAAAGAAAAATGTAGTTTGGCAAATTTGGGGAAGGGAAGGAACGAAAGCGAAAGGAGTTAAGGTAAGCGCACATCCTTTCTCGTTTTACCCTTTTTTCCCCTACCTCGCCGAAAAAGGACGGCCGCGCGAACACCACAAATGTTGAAGGGAAAAGTCGTGGTATTCACCGGCACGCTCAGCATGGCCCGCGCGCTCGCCACCAGCAAAGCCGAGGCACTTGGCGCCAAGGTCGTGGGCTCCGTGAGCTCAAACACCAACATTCTCGTCTGCGGACCAGGCGCGGGATCCAAGCTGGCCGAGGCCAAAGCTAAGGGCATAACCGTGTGGACGGAACAAGAATTCGTGAATGCCACAACCGCACCAAAACCGTTGCCGACCGCGGCGGTCGTGACCGGTAGCCGCAAAGAAAAGACCACTCGGCAAGAGGACGCGGATCCCGAGGAGGAGAAGCGTCCGGCCAAGGCCTCGCGAACGTCGGCGTCGGATGGAGGGGTGACCAGCGGTCGAGGGAGTTCGGCGGCTGTCGCAGCCGCGGCGACGAAATCGCTGGAAGGAAAAACCCTCGCCTTCACCGGCACGCTGCCGACGCTGAAACGTGCCGTTGCGACAGCGATGGCGACCGCCGCCGGGGCGAAGGTGGTGGGCACCGTCAGCGCCAAAACGAACATCGTCGTCGCCGGTGCGGATGCCGGTGCGAAGCTGGACAAAGCGTCCGATAGCGGCACCACCGTCTGGAGCGAGGCGCAGTTCATCGCCGCATGTGAGGGTCGGGAAACCGGGGTTGGAGCCGCAAAACCAAAACCAACTCCCAAGGCTACCGCCAGTAAAGCCGCTGAATCCAAGTCTGCTTCCACCGCGAAGGCTCTCGCAGGTACGACTCTCACCTTCACCGGCACGCTGCCGACGCTGAAACGCGCAGTCGCGACGGCGATGGCGACGGCCGCCGGGGCGAAAGTCGTGGGCACCGTCAGCGCCAAAGTGAACGTCGTCGTCGCGGGCGCGGATGCCGGTGCGAAGCTGGACAAAGCATCGGATGCCACTGTCTGGAACGAGGCGCAGTTTATCGCCGCGTGTGAGGGTCGGGACCCCGAGGAAGATGGCGGCGACGACGACGACGACGTTGATGGGGAAAATGCGGATGCGTGGGGCGTGTCCTTCGGTCCAGGAGACTCGCGCCACTTTAACCGCAACTACTACTATTCCGCGAATCGGTTTCTCCGGGCCGCGGCTGTGGAAGACGATGTGGACGAAGCCGACAAGGCCAAGGATCGGCCAGATGAGGTTCACGACGTTCGCGCGCTTGGCCTTTTGCGAGACCGCGCGATCGCCAAGGGCCAAGAGAACGCGTCGCTGATCGAAAAGGCTTTTTCTTCGGAGTTTTTCGAGACACAATTTAGCAAATTTGGTTATGGAGAGGCTGTCTCATTCTGTTTCTCGGTCCCACCTGCCGTTCGGAACAGTGGAAACGCAACCTGGGACATTCAAGAAGTGTTCATCGGGGCGCATTACCTCGACAAACCCGACGTCAAAGACATCATTTTTGACGGCGATGGGCACTGGGAAGTCAACCCGTCGGTGCAAGGCCTCATCGACGCAGTCGAGCGCATCAATGCTGAGGATGAAGATGCTGACCAAGACACGAAGCGAAAGCAAACTCAGATTCGAAAGTCATGGGAAGCGGCCCTCAAACGGCTCCCTTTCTTTCGGCAGCTGCAGTGGGCCCATGGCGAAGGCGACAACTGTGACGCCACCGTCGACGCCGTGTACAGTCTCGATCGGACACTGGGCGTCATGTGGGGCATTTTCACCAAGAATGCCTGGTAGTGCAACCGACTTCGACTTTTCCAAAATGACTTCAGTGACCCAAAACAAAAGACAGGCATTTAACGCTGCCTTTCGTCGGTCGACTCACACGACTCTTTTGGTTCACGACGGCGATATTTTCGAGCGTCCCTTTCCTTTCGCCCTAATTTCAACCGTTCGTCATCGGGGTGCCGATACCACATCCCCCACAACCCTGATGATCTGCGCGCCAAAGTTATGCTGAGGGATATTTTTCACGCATAACTTTCAGGTTCACGGGTTTTTTTCCTTCCATTCCCGAAAAAAAATGTTCATCCTGCTCACTCTTCGCGACTTGATCGAAGTCGATCCGGCTGCTTTCTCCGCCAGTACGACAACCACCACCACCGGGAGCGTTGGAGAGGGCGTCGTCGGCGACTCCTCCTGCTCGTCGTTGGTCCGAGGAGGAGATCGACGAAAGGCCCCGACGTTTCGTGACGTGGTTGCCTCTACCATCACCGACAAGTACGCGTTCCGCGTGCTCCTAGGCCATGGCCTCGTCATCTGTCTTCAGGAGCTTCTCGTCGTTGGGGAAGCGCGCCTCATGCCCGGACGTGGATCGGTCTTCGTGGGCTGTTCCTTCGCCCTGCTCGTGTTCCGCCCTCACGTAGGGGAGCGACTCCGAGCGCGCATTGCCGCACAGGATGAAAATGGGCTGCGTTTGACCATGGAGTTTTTTGGTTCGATCGTCGTCCCTCCGCATTTGTTGCTCGAGGGGTCGGTGTACGATGCAGAACTGGGAAAATGGAAAGTGGAGACAGCAGGCACTTCCGCGACAGCGACCGGGGGTGGCGGAAGTGGCCCGTCCGCGGTGGGGGTTGACGGCTTTGTAAACGTCGAAGAGGACGATTCAGCGTCCACGGCAGCGGCTGCGAGGGGGGAGTTGGTTGGCAGCGGCGGCGGGGTGCCAAGAAGTCCTCGGATGGCGACTCGGCAAGCGATGCCGGCACCTGCTGGGGAGAGTGTTGGCATGGGCGTCCGCGCCGGCAGTCAGGGGAGCCAACGGAGCGGAGGCAGCAGCAGTAGCGGGCCTCAGTTCCCACATCGCGCGTCCGCGGTGGATGATGCCGCGTTTCTCGAGGACGTCGCGGAGGAACAGAAAAGTGAAGCGGTCGTCGTCGTGCTGCCGGCGACGACGACGACGAGGGCGGCTATCTCAACGACGACAGCGGCTGGTCCACCTCCGGAGGAAAATAGGCGGGCGACCGCTTCGGCGGGCGGTGTGGGGGCATCGGCAGCGACCGCCGTCAGCGAAGCAGAGGTCGGTTCCCTGGTCTACGAATGTGGATTGGAAGTGGTCATCGCTGTGCACAATGTGGCGTTTCAAGAAGGGGATCCCGCACTTTCGCAAAAGTCAAACTATTTCGCAGGAAGCGACAGCGCCGGCCGCGGGGCCGTGGGATCAAAGCGACGGGGCGACGACGCGGTGCAACCCAACAGTGGCAGCACGGCGGCGGCGGCAGCGCTCGTGATCGCTGCCATGGGTAATATGTTCGTGGAGGCGTCGCTGATCGGCGGACCCGCCTTAGGGCCGACGGCGTGGTACGAGTCCAATGCGGCCGACGGTGTCTGAATTGTGTTTGTGAAATCAAATCAGGGGCGGGGCGTCGTGAGGATTGCGAATGGACGTCCGGATAGATGTCAACGAAAAGTCCGCTTGTTGTAGGTTCGTGTTTTTCCCCGGCAGAACCACATCGGATCGGCCTCTCGAGCAGTTTCTACAGTTTCGTAAAAATCACCCTTCCCTCGCCTACGTCACCTCAGCGAGATGGTCGCGGGGCCGCATGGCGGAAGAGCAACAGCAGGCGGCGGCGGTTGGTCCCACGGCTGGACGAGGGCGGCCTCCGTCGCCCTCTGTGGCATCCTCATGGCAATGACGACGACTGCTGTTTCCGCGCAGCCGCAAACTGTCGTGGCTACTCCTCTCTCCTCCGCCTCCGCGGTGACGGATGCGGCCGCGGTGGGCGGCGGCGGCGACCCCGCCTTATCCGCTAATGGAATCATCGTGGCGGTGTCCCTCATGGTCGTCATTCTCGTCATGATGGCTAACTTAATCTCCGTCTGCGGCGCGCTCGCATCCTTATCGACGTTCTACGCACTGGTGGGAATCATCTCGGTCACGGAACTCTTCGCGGGTGTGAGTAACAGCGGTATGCTCAGCATTGGAGTGCTATTCGTGATCGTGCAGCCGCTCGCGTCGCTGCCATTATTAAAATCGGGAGCGGCGTGGCTGTTGCGGCCAGCGGCGCAGCCACCACCACCACCCACGGCGGCGGCGGATGGATTGTCTGCGCCGCAACGTCTCTCATTCGATGAGCGATACCCTTTCTTTCGCCCGCTGTTTAAGATGACGATCGTCACGTGGCTCGCGTCGCCCTTTTTCCCCAACGTGCCCCATACGGCCTTGATGACGCCCATCGTCGCGGATGCATGTCGCAAGCAGAACTTAAATCCAGGATTGCTTCTCATGCCCATGACGTTTTGCTTGGCCGTGTCGAACTGGACCCCTTTGGGCTCCGCGTCGAATCTTATCATGACGGGTCTAATGGAAGCCAATGGGCTGCGACCACTTGGATTCTTCGAGATGTTTTGGACCAATGGGATTGCGTCCTTCTTTTTACTCGCATACTTCGTCGTCACGCCGCCCTTTTTTTTCCCAACCGGTTTAGATAGCGGCGGCGTGGGAAGCCAAGGTCAGGGAGCGGCTGGATTCTCCGGGCCGCAAGGTGGGCAGCTGAAGTCGACGTCGTTAGTGCTCCACATCCCAAAAGGGAGCGTCGTGCATGGACAGACGATCTCGCACGTCCTCACCTTGGTGCCGAAGGATGTCCGCGACCAGCTTCTCATCGTGCAGGTCATTCGACCCCTCACCGGTGAAATTATCGTACAGCCGACCACCGAATACATTTTAGAAGCCGGGGATGAAATCGTCGTCCATGGCGTGATCAAGAGCGTTCGTTTATTCCGCGCGCTGCTCCGCCTTTGGTGGGTCGGCGTGGCCGCCGATGACGACGACGAGGCGATTGACGTGGAGGACGTCGCTGGCCCTCATCAGAATTTTTACTCGAGCGGCGGCGGTGAATCCCTCGCGGATGTCTTGAAGTCGCTGCACGACGGGAATTCGGCAGCGAGTCGTTCGTCATCGACGAGACGTACGGTCACACCCCCAACAGTGGTCATAACGACAAGAGACTATTCGCGGCGGGCGGCGGGCGAAGCGTCGTCAACGGCCGCCGATGACGCGACAGTGCTTCGTCCAGTGACGTTGTCGTCGGCGACATCTGTGGCCGCCGAGCAAGCGGCTGTTGTTGAAACTAGAAAGGATCCATTTCTGACGCCAGCCGCCTCGGGAACAGATCTTTTTAGCCAAACTGAGAACGCGCATCATCACTATGTACCGCCTCGACACCGTCGCACCCAAAGCGGCGGAGACCATCGCCGGAGCAGCATCCGGGGTCGCTCGGACAGCTTCGTTTCACGTCGCTCAACCGAAAACCTGGATGTCTTGGGCGAAGGCAGCACAGGGGCCGTGGCACCACGCCGCCCGTTGCTACCACAGCCGAGGGACCGTTCGCAAACACCACCGTTACGCGCTCGAAGTCTCACTCCACGAGAAAGCGACTCGGCGATCGTCGTCGCCAAGGCAGTCGTAGGATCAACTGCAGCCAGCGGTGGAAGTGCCGCGGCGGACTTTTCTGCGTCCCCTCCGGGAGTATCATTACGACAGGATGAACGGGATTCCTCCGCCGGCGGATTGTTGCCGCCGCCACAAAGTGGACTTGCAGCGTTACCCGCGATGACGATCGCCACCGACGAGGAGGACGTCGACTCCGCCCTGCACAACCTGTCTTTTGATCTCACGGACCTCAAAGGCGTGAAGTGCATCGCAGCCTCCAACAAGCGTCCGGCCGTGTTCGTATCCTTAACGCTCTCTACGGTCAATCCTTGCTTGCATACCATCGTCAAGGACGCCGAGTTCGCCGCCTTTTACCGCGTGGCCGTCGTCGGGGTGTGGAGCGAGGGAGAGATCGTCGCCGGCTTGGACATGCTGCACCATCAGCTCGAAGCGGGTGATACCGTCCTCGTCCGCGTGAAGCCTAGCCGACTCAAAAGCCTCATGTCCGCCGTGAACGGATCGGGCGATTTCTACCTTGTCCAAATCGAGGAAGACTACGTGCTTAGTGAGACGTATCGCAGGGAGTACATTCACGTGCCGGGCTGGCTGGCGTGCATCGGGTCGGAGGATAAAAATTTGGACGACGGTGATGCCGGCGCCCAACTTCCCGACACCGACACCGCTGGAGAAAAGAGCCGTAGCAGCGGCGGTCGAACGGGGTCGGCGTCCAGACGGCAAACAGCCCCTTCAGAGGTCCCGACGACGATGACCTCCTCGGCCGCGGTGGTGTACCACGTGCCGCTCACGTCGATCATCTCCTCGTCCGCCAAGATGCGTAAATGGCGATACATTCGATTGCCGACGTGGTGGAAAAACATCTCCCTGGTGGTGTTCCTGCTCGTCCTCCTCGCGGCCATGTTCGGCGCGAGCCTTCCTCTCGTGGCCATGATCGGCGTCATCGTGCAGGTGTGCCTGGGAACGTTCACGGTCAAGGAAGCGATTAGCTACGTCGATTGGAACGTCTACATCTCCGGTAGCTTTTCATTCGGCGTCGGCGCGGCGATGAAGTCGAGTGGCCTCGCGGCATGGATGGGCCATCGTCTACTTGATCTGAACGTCACGGGCTTCGCGCTCATTTTGTTGCTTCATATGTTCACTGGTCTCGTCGCGAACGTCGTCTCGGACCGAGGGTCGATTCAAGTCATGTTGCCCGTCGCCATGACGATCTTCGCCGCTCTGGGAAAAGATCTCACGCCGGCGTGCGTCACGATCACCTGCGCATCCGTCGGCGCCTTTCTCACGCCGTATGGGCTGACCCCGAGCCTCATTATTCACACCCCAGGCCGATATCGGCCGATTGATTTTCTGCTGTTTGGATGGCCACTGTTCGTGGGCTACGCCGTGTTGAGTAGCATTGCGACCTGCACTTATTATAACTTCTGGTAAATGGTGTGGGAGGTGCGTCCCACACACACCAAAAAAAAGAAGATCTCTCTCTTTTTTTTGGCATGGACTTCAAGCAGCGATTCAAGTTCCCTCTTCCTCCTGGGGCCACATGCACATTTTAGACAGGCATACAACCTTCACACAGATCATTTTTATCGATTGAGGTGGGGAAAAGGTATGTCTGCTCTCATCGAGAAAGGTGAGAGGTAAAACCTACTATTAGACAATGCCACCAGTGCCTACAATATTTTTTTCGTTGCTCTTTTACCCAAAGAGGGGAACACTCAGTTCACTGGAGATCTGCCTCAGCCTGACGGACTGTCTTCACTCAGAGGTGAAAAGGGCCTGTTGTTCGTTCGTTGCTTTTGACTGGTGGACGAAGCCTTCGACTCGGTCCATCACGAAGAAGGAAAAATACAGTCCAAAAAATCGTTGTGATCGTTTGTAAACGGGGGCAGTCGAAAATGCTCCGAATCGCCCTCTGTCAAATGCGGGTCGTCGCAAATAAAGGCGACAACTTGACCCGCGCAGCCGAACTGATCCGTGACGCGGTCAGGCCGGCAGGGACGCCCTCTTCTGTCGCTGTAACCGGGAGCGCGACGACTTTCCGCCGTTTCACGCGCGACGAATTCGGCAAGGCTGCGCCCTCCGGAACGCCACAACAACATGGCGCCGGAAATATGCCTGTCGGATCGACCACAACGAAACCGGAAGATCGCCACACCAACGCCGTGACTGATCTCACCACCGGGCCGCCGACAGCGAGCGCCACCAGCACCGCCCAGGATCACCGGACATCAACATCAGGCCAGCGAAGTAGTGTCGTTGTCGTGCTCCCAGAGTGTTTCAACAGCCCTTACGGGACAAAGTTTTTCGCTGAATACGCGGAGCCGCTCCCACCAGTTGGGACCACCGCGGACCGTATCGATGCGAAAAGCATGCCCTCTTGCTCCGCGATGGCGAATTTAGCGAAGGAGCTTGGCTTGTGGATTGTCGCGGGAAGTATACCGGAAGTGTCGTCGTCCTCAACCTCTGCCGTCGCGGAGTCGTCCGCGCCATCCGCCGGGTCGTTGCGTCGCTACCACAACACGAGCTTCGTCCTGGATCCGAGTGGGACCGTACGTGCCCTTTACCGCAAGATGCATCTCTTTAAAATCGATACTCCTACGCTCAAAATGGACGAGGCCGAGGTACTTACCGCCGGCGACGCGCCCCAGACCTTCACTGTGCCAACGATTGGGAGCGACTTCCATCCCTCTGTTATCGACACGCTTGCCTCCCAAGGGCTCGCGGAAGAAGCGGCCGCGAAAATCGGTTTAGGTATTTGCTTCGACGTGCGATATCCCCAGCTCGCCCTACACTACCGCGACCTCGGCACTCAGATAATCGTGTACCCGGCTGCGTTCAACATGGTCACGGGGCCCACGCACTGGGAGCTCGCCGCTCGCAGTCGCGCGGTGGATGCGCAGCAGTTCGTGGTCATGTGCTCCCCCGCGCGGGACACGACGGCGGGCTACGTGGCCTTCGGGCAGTCGATCATCATCGACCCCGCGGGCGGAGTCGTCGCGAGAGCGGGCACCAGCGTCCACGATTGCGGCGATGAGTGCATCGTCACCGCCGATATTGACCTAGGAACGGTGGCGGCCGTTCGCGCCCGGCTGCCGATCATGGCGGGGACGAGGCGCGATCTCTATGAGCTGCGCTTCTACTGAAATGCACACGCACTCATGCGCGCCCACCGAGGGGCGTTGTTGATGGCCCACACACACCTGGTCGTCTGCCACTCTAATTCGTGTCGCCCCAGGGGTGCGCGACTCAAGCATCCGCCTAACGTCAATC
>ERZ1292633.6528-Hain-H41-02um-R1-6528-length-10139-cov-6_pt1 | contig 10139 bp, 5 predicted proteins | sample MGYA00564406_ERZ1292633 | MGnify/ENA primary metagenome ERZ1292633 (study PRJEB36523, sample SAMEA6512639) | groundwater metagenome | collected 2019-01-08 | study: AquaDiva: Metagenomics assemblies of 32 groundwater samples
CCGCGGGTCAGCATGATGTTCTCCGCGGCGAACTCGAGGATGTGCGCGAGGGGCAGATACGCAACGTAACTTTCGTCGGGTTCGGCATTGAGAAACTGGTCAAGGCGAAGGCCAAGGCCACGAACGGCCGACACCACGTTGCCGTGTGCAATCATGACGCCCTTGGGATCACCCGTGGTGCCGCTGGTGTACATGATCAGGGCAAGCGCTTGCGGGTCGCTGGGAATGGGCGGTTCTGGGGCACTGCCGCCTCGCTCAACCAGTTCCGTCCACTTGAATACTTGAACGCTGCCCACGTCGAGGCCGGCCGGCATGTCGTCGATCGTGATCAGTTTGGGGCATGCGATGTTGTTCTTTGCGCACGTCGCGATGAGTCCTTTGACGGCCTTTCCGTTGCAAATCATGACTGGCAGCTCTGCTTCCTTGATGGCATAGACGAGCGCGTCCTCGCCGAGGTTCGCGTACACGGTCACGCCTGTCATCCCTTGTGTCCAGATGCCGTAGCATGACACGAGCCACTCGTAGCGCGTTTCCTCGTAGAGTCCCACGCGATCGCCGGGCCGCAGTCCGATGCTCGCGAGTCCATTCCCGAATGCGACCATCCGCAGCCACATCTCGGAGTAGGTCAAATACGTCGTCGGTTTGAGATGCAAAAATTCCCACTCCTTTTGCTTCCCGTCCACGTCAATGTTTTCCTTGGTGGTCTTTTCAATGCCTCGGATGCCCATGGCCTTGCGAGTGCCAAATTCGGAACACTTCTGTTTGATGATAAGCGGCAGCGTGGACGCAAAGTACTTGGCGTACATCTCGTCCATGGTCATGTTCGCCGTGGAGGGCGACCGGCGAATGCGACCCTCGGGCAGGCCGCTTGCGGCGCCGATCTCAACCGACTGCGGACCCATGGTACGCACGCGGGTGATGTCCGCGTTTTCGACCTGCTTCGAGCCGTTCGCCATGCTCATGCAAGACACAACACAGCCTCCCATGGTTGATTGGACTTGGGAGTGACGATAGACGCGTGTGGGAAATTGAAAGTTCTTGAATTGCTCGAAATGAAAATTGGGGGAGAAGCGATCAAAGCAATTGTCGGCGTTTGCGTCGAAGGGGGCGACGGGTGTTTCTGTGACCCCTAACGCAGCAAAGCAGTACTTGAAACTCTGATTTTCGAACACCAAAAGCAATTAAAAAAAAGAAAGCAACTAATAAAAAGCAGCGGCGACAAAATTCAAAACAACAAAAACAAAGAACGAAAAGAGAGAGGGATGTCTTTCAACTCGTTTTTTTTCTCAAATTGGATTCCCCAATCTGGAAACCTTCGTCAATGCTCAATCAATGTTCAGCACTCCACCCATGGTCAAGCTGGTGCCCTGTCGTTCAATGTCCGCGAGAATCGCTCGCTTGAAGCAGCAATTTTTCAGGGCCGTCCCCGTCAGCAGCGATGCGGTCAGGTCGCTGCCTTCCATGTTGGCGAAGGAAAGATCCGCACAGTCGAAACTGCAGCGCCGGAAGTTGGAGCGGCTAAAATTGCCGTATTTGCCATCGACTTTCGACATGTTCGAGTCGGAGAAGTCCGCCTCGGCGCACTGCGCGGAGGCCATCACGGCCCCCGTGAAATTGCAACGCTGCGCGGAGGCCATGTTGAAGTTCGCGTGATGCAAGTCCGCGCGCTCGAACACCGCGCCGTTGAGGCAACAACGACTGAAATCCACAAAACTCAGATCGAGGTCGGAGAAGTCGAGCCCTTCCAAGTTCAAACCACAGCAGCGAATGCGCGTTCCGGGCGCCACGGTCAGTAGCATGCGCTCCACTTCGCGTCGCGTCATCCAGCGAGAACGTGCCTTCGCGCCGGCCCCCTTCTCTTCGTCGTTGGTTAGACTGTAGGGTCCGGTCATTCCGTCCAACAACGCCATCACCCGCTGTACGTTGAAGTATCGCGCCTCGAGCAAGACCCCGTGGACTGGCACGTCATTGGGGATGACCAACTCTCCCGTTCGCAAGAATTGCAAAAGCGGCTCCACGTACTTTGGCGAGCGGTCGAAGACGACGGGGTGTAGCGGATGCGTGTCGTTGCGTTGCAAGGGCAGCTGCGCGGGCGGCACTGCTACCGATCCATCGTCTTCCGGGAACAACATCGCCAACAAGCTTTCGGGCGCATTTAAGTGCACGTTGGCCTTGGAGACAAGGAATACACGCTCGTCGCACTGCATGGCGATCCAGTCCGCAGACAGCGGTCGCGAGGATGCCGATGACATCGTTTTGCGAGACGGCGACGAAGCGGTGCTATCCGTGTTGCGGAGAGTGTTTTACAAAACAGAAAAGTACAGATTTGGTTGAGCGTCTCCAGCTGAGCTCACACATCACGGCAGGGCTGACCCTTCAATGAGGTGGTCCACGAGGAAGGGCCTCCCATATCGCCGATAATCGGGCTCCCCCTTCAAATAGTTCGTCACTGCACCCCTAATCCGAGAACGAGAGAAAGAAGAAGAATCGCCTGAGGGGATGGGGAAAAAAAAAAAGTGAGAAAGTCATCATCGGAATTGGAGGGTGGAAAATAAGGATCGGAGAACAAAAGGAGGGGAAGTGGTTCGCGGGAGGGGAACGGTTTCAAAGAAAAAAGAAGTCTCGTGTGTATGGGTTATGAATGGTCGGCAGGCGCCGTCCAAGTTTCGTCTTCTTGTTCCCTCGCTGCAATCCAGCTAGCAAGAGAAAAGCAGAACGGAAGGGAGGGGTAGGACGGTTCCATCGTTGCACTCTGTCGGTTTGTATAGCTGTTGTGTTGTTGTAATCGTCTCCTAATCGCACGTCGTCAAATCGTCAAAAAGAGAATGCCGGGGGGAGGGCCTGTTCCTGTCTGGTTTGGTTGCTTTTTCGTCGTCGGCCAACGTTGTCTCGTTTCCCCGCAAGCGAAAAGAATAAGGGAGATAGAAAGAACGAAGAACATGGGCAGGGAAGAGATGTGTGTGGCCCACGAGAGAGGCGTCACAGGGGCAGAAGGAAGGGAAGAGAAAGGAGAATGCAGAAACAAGTTGTGGTTTTCCACCCACAACGCACCTTGCATCATCACGCCGCGGAGGCCTCCGGCCGCGATTCCGCCGTTGGTGGAGCTGCGCGCGTTGCGTCTTCTCCTTGGGCGACAACGGCCTTTGGATTGCGTGGCCGGCGTGCCCGAGGCGCAGGCGCGGGGGCCGTCCCCTCCGTTCCGCTGGTGCCCGCCTGTGCGGTTGCGCCCGACGGTGGCTGCTGCGGCGCACTACCCGTCCCTGTTCCTTTGCCCCGAGAGCCCCGGTGCGTAGGCCGCGTCGGCCGCGCGTCGCTTCCCTCGGCGGCCAGTGGCGCCGCCTGGGGATCCACGTTGGTGGTGGCGTCGGTGGCGCTGCCAGTCACCGCGGCTTGCGGACGCCGACGGTTTGTGCCGCGTCGCTGCCCTTGGGTGTCTGCCGCCGCTGTGTCCACCCCTTGCGTGGGGTCTGGTGTCGTCTCGGTGGAAATAGGTGCGGCGGCGGCGGCGCGACGGTTTCCTCGAGGCGCCTTGACCCCGGCGCTGCGTCCGCCGTCGCCCCCTCGACGCTGCTGGTTATTTGCACCCTCGTCTCCTCCCAAGGGCGCGACGGCGGTGTCGGCGTGGTGGGACCGTACGTTGCCGTCGATCACTTGGCGCAGTGTGTCAAGCGTGTCCAAGCCAGGCGCAACGACGATGCGCACTGTCGTTGGAGCGGATGCGTGGGTCGGGAAGCTTGAGGAAGGTTTCGGCGACCCGAACGTCCCGGACGACACGGCTGCGGACGTTGGGACAACGCCGCCAGGTGGGCTACGGCCGGTCGCGGATGCACTGGCAGCGGTGCCTGAGGTTGGAACGGGACTTGGGCTGGCCAGCGCGACTGAGGCGGACGCCTCGGCGGCCGCCGCCGGAGGGGCCAAGAACTGCGCCATCACCGAGCGTGGAATCAAGCCCTCCGCGAGCAACTCTTGGACCTTGTCCTTGAAGGTTGCGATGGTCACGTCACTTCGCGTGCGATGGAATACCCAAGTCACCACGGAGGCGGCACCCGTCGCTCCCCCACCGCTTCCAGCAGCGGCGGCCGCGGCTCCAGTACTTCCACCAGCGGACTGGGCGACCGATGCAGCTCCACCGGTAGCTGTCGCGGGCAAAGTGGAAGGAAGCACCACGGTGGTTGGATCGAGGCCGCAGATGGCAACTGCCCCCTCGATGGCGAACGGCCTCGGTAATGGCACGTCGACGACGCTGTCGGGCGCGAACGGTACGTACTTGGCCTGCCATTGATCGAACACTTGAAGTTGGAACGTCGCCGTGGTTTCCGTCTTCTGCAACACCGGTCCGAGCCGGAAATCCACCGTAATGCTCTCGGGCGGGCGCCATAAGAACTGCGGATCGTCTCGCTTGAACCCAGAGGGCTGAACAAACACCAGGCCTTCCGTGGGGTACTCGTACGACTCCAAGAGCCGAGCCGCGCCGCGGAACTCTTCGAAAGACTGGTGCACAATCACGACGTCCCCCTTGGAGTAGAACGCCGAGGTTTCGCAGCACAGTTGCGTTTTCAAGCGTTCCTGTCGTTCGCGCCACGTCGATCGCTGAACGGCGTTGACGGCCGATCCTTTGTCTTGGATGTACAAAACATCGGTCACGATGAACTTCTCGCGCTGTCGCTCCTTCGCGAGACGCACAAGCTCACCCTCGACGACAAATTTACCCATGGCCGTGAGGGGCGCGCCCAGCCAAGCATCGTTGGTTAGCGAAAACACACAGCGCATGTGGCGGGGCACGAGGAAGATACCCGTGCCGTCATAGACCAGCACGTACTTGACACCGTCGGATTTTCGACGAACGCAGCACTCCCGAAGGATGCCGGCGTGCAACGGTGCGGCGGCACCGCCGCCCATCGCCTTTCGCGCGGCCGTCTTCGACTGCTCTGCAAGCATGGCCGTCGTCACCGGGACATAATTGGAGAAACCTGGAAACTGGCCCGGTTTGGCCACCTTCACGAGTTGGAACAACGTGTTCATGGTATTCGCGTAGGCAATGTAGCCGTCGACCATCGTCGCGATGGACTCGTGATACGCGCTCGCCACCAGCTGCTTGGCGGGCACTTGACTCGAGCAGCCGAGAATCATGCTGCGGAGGCGATGGGCCACTTCGGCTTCGCTTTGCAACGCGTCCACGACGTGCCAGAGGCCGACAGCCTTCGCGGTCTCCTTGATGCGGTTCAGCACGACGTGGTGGTACTTGAGCTTCTCCTTGAACCCATCGTCGTCGGCGAGGTTCAGCCTTTCGGCCAGCTTGTCGTCCGATGCGGCCTCCAAGCCCACCACCCCGTTGAGGGACAAGCCTTTGGAGCGAAGAACGGCGGTGAGGTAGTAGAGCTCCTCTGTTCCTCGGCATTGCTTGTCGATCACCAGACCTCGGATGGGCGAGGTGGATTGTTTCGAGAGGACGTCGTCGAGCTTTTGAGACAAGGCGTCGAAGATATCCTTCGTGGTGAGCCATGGACTTGATCGCGCCGCGTCGTTGCGGATGAAGTCGCCCCCGGAAAAGAAGGACCAGTTGATCCCTTCGTCGTTCAGATGCTTAATCACGAGTCGCCCGACGGTGGTTTTGCCAACCTTGGGCAAGCCGACCAGCAGCACGCATGCAAACTTGGGTGGTGCGGTGCTCCGAAGCGCCGCGAGTGCCGCGTTGCCCACGGAAACTTGCGGACTTGCGGGAGTGGTTGGCGGCGGCGGAGGTGGCGGGGGCATCAACGGAGACATGAGGGGCGGCATGCCGAGGGCGGACGGCACACCGCCGAGGGGTGGCATGGCGGTTCCGAGCGGTGGGCGGTGGCCGAGCCGACCCATGTTCGCGGCCATGGCCGCGGCCGTGGGGTTCGCGGCCATTCCGGGCGACGCAAGGGCGAGGGGGTTTGCGGCGAAGGGCGACGGCATCAGCGCGCCGAACATTCCAGGCATCATCATGTTGGGGAAGAAGGCGCCGCTCAGGGCGGCCGGGTTCATCATTGGCATCGCGGGAGGTGGCAACAACGGGCTGCGGCTGCTGGAAGCAGACGGGCCCCCGGTCGACGATCCTGCTTGGTTGGCTGGCTTGTGGTGGGCTGCAGGAATGTGCAGCATCGGCTTGGGGGAATTGGGTGCGCCAGCGGTCGGCGCCGAAGCGGCGGGGGCATTCCCACCCGATTCCAAACGGCCGGGGACAAAGGACTTTGCGTGCGCGTTCAATCCACCGGCGCCGCCGCTCGCTCCTCCCTGGCGAGGCTGGCTTCCTTCCCCGCCTCCGTTGCCTGATGTTGGCGTGGCGCTTTGCAGGGACTCCGATGCTCCTTCGACTTTAGCCGGAGAGGACTCGGGCGAATTCACGGACACCGCGACGGACATGATCGGCTTGAAGGATTAGACCGCGTGGCGAGTTGCTTGGATGATTGTATTGTCTGTTTTGGTTGGTTTCGAGATGACAACGTTGTTGGAGTCGTCAACGAGGTCGTGCGAAAGGGGGGCAGGAGGGGAAAAAAATAAGAAATCGGAGAGAGGTGGTTGGACGACGACAGGGTACGTCAATGGCTTTCGGCTCTCGTTTGGCGGCGAGGTCGGTTCGATGAGTTTTTCACGGAGTGTCCGCGAGCGCAAAAAACGAAAAGACGGCGAAAGTGTCCTCTTTGCGCCGCTGTTTTCGGGCTTTTTTTTGGCCGAGCGAACGGAGCGCTGAGAGAGAGAGCGATTGAAGGCGAGAGGAGAGATGAGAGAACGAACGGGTTGAGGCTGGCGGGACACGGCGATGGTGGCGCAAGTCTCGAGGTCGTCAGGGGCCTTCGGGATAGAGAGGGGTGAAGGGGGTCAAACACAAAAGCAAAGGTACTTAAAAAACATTTTTTCGCATGGGGTGTGTCAGTGTGGATATCGTTGCGTCGGCCGATCGTACTGAGAAGTACCATTCACGCACTCGACAACAAACATTCCAGCCAAGACGATGAAGGCAGCAGAGGCGGGGGGGCAGCCACGGACATCGGGGCACATGAAAGCACAAGGCGGCTCAAAGGAGTCAAGGGTCGCATCCGCTGCAACCACAGCAACCTGGCGCCCCGCTGCGCCGCGATATCATGGCCCAAGTCATCGGCCGTGGCGACATCGAAGGCCTCGTTGATTATGGCGTACCCACGACGGCCTAAATCGTTCACCAACGTGCGGCACTGCTCCTCCGTGTCGCAGCTGTAATCGACGCGCAACGGCGGCTGGGACGTGCCCAGGGGGCGACGGGAAGTGCGAGCCGTCGGCGATGTTGTTGGCCGTGCGCCGCCGATCATCGGCATCAGTGACCGCGGGGGAGATACCGCGTCGCACCGTGCCTCGGTCTTCACAATGACCACATCGTAGTTCACACTGTCCCTGGAGGACTCGTGGGAAGATGAGTTGCTCGCGGCGGCCCTCAAACTCGCTAGGCACGGCCCGGGAACACCCAATACCGCGCATGCGCGAGACGTGGCTAGCCAGTCGGATTGCGGCATCGGCGGCCACGGCAATTGTTGCGGCTGCCGCATCGTGACGCCCAACCTCAGGAAGTCCAAAATACGCGAAAAAACTTCTGGACGATCGACCAAGCTTGGAGGCATGCGGTGTACATCGCACACCGGATCGAAAATAGGAAACGGCTGGCTGAACAACCGCGCAAGCTGCGACCCAGGAAACTGGGTCAGGGCTTCTAATGTCGTGCTGAAAGATCGATCTCCGACGGTGATCGTCGTGGGCCTCCACGCCGACGACATTACTTACGGCGGTCTCTTCTCCCCTATCCTACTCCTTACTTCTCCGAGTGAGTGGCAATGAATTCGTGTCGTTTTGTACGCAAATTTCGCACCACCGTGGTATCGAGGGGGGCGATTTCACTTCGCAACATTCATCCGCGCGAATCGCCGATTCGTCGAGAGGGAAATCATCAGCACCAGCGACTACACGTGGTGACCCCGGAAACGACGGAGATTGGGGGAAGCTCTACAAGGGACCGAGGGGGAAAAGCATATGGGACTGCGGAGAGCTGTCGCCGACGCCAAAAGCTGTACACGTCGGGCAGAAAATAAATAGTTACATCCAGAGGAGTTGGGTGCCAACGAACATTCGCACACAGAAAACGAACACTCACACTCAAAGGTAGGTGAGGAGAAGAGACAGGGAAGCGAACAGGGAAAAAAAAATTGGGGAGATGACGGGGGTTGGTCAGTGGTCACCACCTTCATCGTCGGAAGCGTGGAAGGCGACCACGTCTAGCTCCTCGACGGCCGTGCCCCCGACAGAGGGGGCGCCGGAGCGCTCCGCCACAGGGGGCAATTGCTCCGGTCGCGGTGTTCGACCCGTCGTGGCGGTTGTCGTGCGTTTCGATGTCGCGGTGCGTCCTTTCGGCTCCGTGGGTGGTTTCGGCGCTAAGTTGGCGGGCGGGGCAACCGTATTCTGGGAGGCGGAGGCGACATCCAGTCGGTCAGAACGCGCTTGTTGATGCGTCGATGGGCGGACGGCGGGTAGCCGGTCACCTCCGTCGCCTCCGGAGCCCGGGCGAGTCAGGGTCGTGCTGGAACTATCGGCCCCCTTCGTGACGAACCGCTGCGTCTTGTTCTTGTCACTCGCACCCCCATCGAGCTCGGCAACGACTTGCACACGGTACTGCGTGTTGGGTTGCAGATCGGTGATTTCGTGCGACGTCCGGGCTGTGGTGGCGACCGGCACGAAGGGTTGATCTTTGCACGAGAGCAGCAGCCGGTAAAGGATGCGGCTCGCAGCGGCTGCCGCCGAAGCGGCGGCGGTTGCGCCAAGCTGCTGCTGCTCGCCTTGAAGCACCGCTCGCGGCCATTCGATCAATGCCGCGTTTTTCGACACGCCGACCACGTTGATCTGGGCGACAGGTTCTGGAGGAGGCGCGGTGCTGGTGATCGCCGCCACGTTGGACCACCGACTCCAGAAGTGGACTGGTCGATCCAACTTACAGCAGCGCACCCGTGCACGCAGTCTATTGAGCGGGATCTTCGCGATGTTGACGCGGTAGGTCGGTTCGTAAATTGGGTATTCCGCTGCCTTCCAGTCGTGCTGTGCCTCGTCGTTCGGCGTGGTGCCCGGGAGCGTGGCAGCCCGAATACCTGCGCCCGTCAGCGAAGTGGGACCTCCTGCGTTCGCGCCTGCAGGCGGCGCGGCCGTCAGTCCCGGTTGTCCAGGCGGCACCGCGCCCTGTGCTCCAGGAGGCGCCGCCGCTCCGCCTGTAATCGCAGGGGCCTTCTTGCCCGTGCCCTCCTTCACGACGCACGTCTCGACTTGGTAGAGATAGCGACCCGGCGTGGCGGGGGCGTCCCAGGAGAACGTGACGGTTTGTTGGCCCGTCTTCTTCAGCAGCGGCCTACTGGGCGCGCCAGGGGGCGTGTCGAACCGCAGCTCGCACCACTCCCCCCATTCGTCGCGGTCGTCCAACGCGCGCAGCTTCACGCGGTAGTCTGTGTTCACTTGCAGCCCGTCGACTTCGCAGAACGTTTGGATGTACCGATTGTTACGGTAATCGATGGCGCGTTCGATGACGCGCACCGCATCGGTGGACGCTGCCGCTACCGCCGCTTCTTGGCTCGGAGTCCCGCGCGTGCCTGCCTCCATGTGCAAACTGGGATCTTCCGTCGCACCTGCGAAGGCCGACGGCGCATCCCGATGAAGTTCGAGCTGATACTTCACGACGACGCTACGCCAGGTGGTCACGTTAGGGTCCAGCGCGTACTCGGACGCCTGCTGCGCGCGGCCCCACGTGAACTGCGCCCGGTCTTCGGCGATCTTGGAGACAAGAATGCCCAATTTATTCAGGGTCAAGAAGGCGATAGGGGACGTCCACAAGCCCCATTCTTCGTTCCCGTAGCATGCCTGCAGGGTCACGACGTAGCGGGCGTCGGGATTCAACCCTCGAACCGTATAAAGTCGCTGGCCGTTGCTCGCGATGGTGGATTCGTCGACGCTGAAATGGTTGTCAATCACGCTGCGATCACCGGTGACGCCGATGCGGAAGAGGGTCGGCTCGACTCGAACGCCACCGAACGTCGCCGCGGCGACCGCAGCAGCCGCGCTTTGCGAGCGGCGCGGTTGCAGATCCGAAGAGGTGGAGTCGCCCCCCAATG
>ERZ1292633.6530-Hain-H41-02um-R1-6530-length-10138-cov-4_pt1 | contig 10138 bp, 10 predicted proteins | sample MGYA00564406_ERZ1292633 | MGnify/ENA primary metagenome ERZ1292633 (study PRJEB36523, sample SAMEA6512639) | groundwater metagenome | collected 2019-01-08 | study: AquaDiva: Metagenomics assemblies of 32 groundwater samples
TTGCAATTCTGTTCCCATTTGGCATCCACGAACGCGCAACGCTTACCAATATGTGGCGGTATATTGTTGTTTTGTATCCGGTGATGACGGGAGTAGGGGTTTTGGGTGTATTTATATGGATGGGAGAAAAAAGACAGCAGATAAAAGATGAGAGATATCATAATCTGTCGTCTGCCGTCTGTTGTCTGTTGTCTCTCTCTATCTCCCTCCTCTACTTACTCGTTCTCTACGGAAGCTGGGTATTTTACGACAATCCGGATCAATCCATAGTTTCTCTGGGCAACTCGCATACGCGATACTGGCTTCCTATTTTTGTACTCCTCGCACCTGCGATTGCGTATGCGCTGCAGCGCGGGAGAGATCTTTTTATAGGATGGTCACAGAGCGAACGCACGAAAAGACTTGCGTACGTTTTTCCTGTCGCGATATTGGTGCTCATGGCAGCATGCTCGGCGCATCTCGTTTTTCTTGGAGACGACGGCGTACTCCACACACGAGAAGCACTCACAACGTTTGCAGAAAAACGCGCAGCAATTCTCAACGCAACTCCGGAAGATGCAATTATCATCGTTGATCGTGCGGATAAATATCTTTGGCCCGACCGCGCGGTCATAGTGCCATTCCGTAGCGAGGAAACGTATACAAAAATTCCTGAGCTTCTTGGCACGGCACCCGTATATTACTTTGGTATCACTCTCCCAGAAGAAGACCTCGCCTATCTGCACGAGGTACTCTTTGTGGATACGGGAATTACTTTTACGTCAGTCGTGACGATTCAAGAAGAAACCTTGTATGAAATTAGTCGCTAGCAACATTCATTTATGGATCGTTCCCGCGCTTTTTCCGGCGTTGCTTTTTGGCATACTCACATGGATGTATCTCGCACCATCGGGAGAAAAAACGATTTCCTGGGAAGCGGGGGAGAGCTCGGTGCTCATCGGCCGTCCACTTCCCGATGATCGTACCGCGGAATGTAATGATGATCGTGGCGCTTGTATAGCAGCGATCGACGAGCCACTCTACATGTCAGTTACGCCTCCGGCAGGGCTATGGCATGGAATGCGTGTCGAAGTTTCGTACGATCTGAACGGTCAACAGAAATTCGAACTCGGACTCATGCAAGATTTTGCAACGCAGTCGTTCGTTCTCCTCCCTCTCGAACCAGAAGAAGACTGGCAAGGATGGCAAACAGGATCTGCATCGTTCGTAATAGAAAACGTGCAAAAAGAAAACGGAGCGTATAAGCTTATTTTGTCACTTCCAGGCGTCGAAGATGTCGCCGAAAAGCCGATAATCAACAGTGCGAAAGTTATTTTTACACGGAACACATCAGTCGTCGGAGAAATGAAATGGCTCATCAAGGGACTGTGGGTTCGCAGGCCGTAAGGTACCGTGAAGATTTCTCGCTTCGCTCGAAATGACACAGTCTATGTACAAGCTTCATAGCCACTTTATCGCCTGGTTTATTGCCCTTTTTATATTCGCGTTCTTCGAGTGGCGTCATCCCGGTTTCGTTTCGTACGTATTTCCATTTCCCATCCTTGTACTTTTACCGGGAGTTATTCTTGCGGGAGGATACGCCGTATCTTTTTCTTTGAAGAAATAACATATGGAATTAAAAGCATGGGAAACCGTTCCAGGAAGTAGGGAGGTAATGCATGAAAACCCCTATTATTCTGTATATCGAGAGAAGTTCATTTTGCCTTCCGGAAAAGAGGGTATGTATCACGTTGTACAGGGAGATCCTGCGGCAATGATCGTACCTCTTTTACCAAATGGAAAGATTCGCATGGTAAAGCAGTATCGGTATATCTCCCAAGAAGAGAGTCTTGAATTTCCCTGCGGGAGTACTCGTCATGGAAATCGGGTAGATTCTCCGGAAGAAGCGGCTATACGAGAACTTGCCGAAGAGGCGCATCTTGGGGGTATCTTAAAAAGTATTGGAAATTTTTCTCCATGGAACGGGATAAGCTCAGAGCGTTGTTTTGTTTTCGTCGCAGAAGAATGCAGTGAGAGCATCATGGAAGCAGACGAAACGGAGGAATTTCTCTTTTTTGATTTTACCCCAAAAGAAATAGCGAATTTAATTCGTGAAGGGAAGATAACTGATGGCATGAGCCTTGCGGCTTGGGTTCTTTTTCAAACATATGCAAACCTATAACAAACTCGTGCGCGACAACATGCCTGATCACATCATTGCAAAAGGCGAAGAGTGTCTTTTTCATACGGCGACTGAAGAGGAATACCGCAAAAAGCTTCGAGAGAAGTTTTTAGAAGAGTGGCAGGAGTATCTTGCAAGTGGCTCGTCTGACGAGCTTGCGGACATTCTTGAAGTAGTTGAGGCATTGGGTAATCTTGCTGGTGATTCTTTTGAGAATGTGGTAGAAAAGAAGCAGAAAAAGAAGAAGGAACGCGGGGGATTTGAAAAGAGAATTATTCTTGAACAGTCTTGAGGTGGTATTCTTTTTTACGAAATTTGTCTACGATATTGTAGACAAATATATACGTACAGAGGGCGAGGAGCCTCACCCCCACCATCCTAAAAAGAATCACTTTATTTTTACTTCTATGTCGTGTTTATTTTGTAAAATAGTTGCCAAAGAAATCCCTTGTGAAATGGTATTCGAGAATGAGTACGTATGCGCCTTTCTCGACATTGGTCCGGTAAGCGAAGGACATACGCTTATTGTTCCAAAAATACATGCAGAAAACTTGTCACAAGGAACCGAGGAAGAATCTCGCGAACTTATGGCTGTGGTGCACATGCTTGCGCCCAAGATCTTAAAAGCAATTGGTGCTGATGGATACAACTTAGGTATGAATCAAGGCGAATGCGCGGGTCAGGAGGTAATGCACACGCATTTACACATCATGCCACGTAAGGTAGGCATGATGAGAACGTTCACTAAACTGCGACCTACAAAAGAAGAGCTTGCAACATCGGCTCAAAAAATAAGAAGCACGCTAGAGTCCGTTTAGAATATAAAAGATATGAAAATCATGGTAACTGGCGCTGCTGGTTTCATTGGGGCGAATTATGTGCATTACGTTTTGAAAACGCATCCCGAAGATTCGATTATTGCGGTTGATGCGCTTACCTACGCCGGTAATCTAGAAAACCTTAAAGAGTGCATGCAAAATCCGCATTTCCGTTTTGAAAAGGCGGATATTTGCGATGAGGCGCGCATGGACGAATTGGTAAAAGAAGCAGACGCAATCGTGCACTTTGCCGCAGAAACGCACGTTGATCGGTCTATTAAAGACAATCGCCCATTTGTACAAACGAATGTTATGGGAACGCAAGTGTTACTCGACGCCGCAGTGCGTCACAAAAAGCGTTTTCATCATATCTCTACCGACGAAGTATTTGGCACGCTTTCAAAAGAAGACGCACCTTTTTCAAAGTCCTCCCCCTACGATCCAAAAAATCCGTATAGCGCAACAAAAGCTGCGTCAGATCATCTCGTCCGCTCATACGTAAACACACACGACCTTTTCGCAACAATTACGAACTGCTCAAACAACTACGGGCCGTACCATTTTCCCGAGAAAGTCATTCCGTTGTTCATTCGTAATTTACTCCAGGGAAAAAGCGTTCCGGTGTATGGCGATGGTGGGCAAATCCGTGACTGGATTTACGTTGAAGATCACTGCCGAGGTGTAGACATGGCACTTCGTAATGGAGAAAAAGGTGAAACGTATTTGCTGGGAGGAAAAAATGCCGAGGTAACAAACCTTGAGCTCACCAAAAAGCTTCTTGTACTTACCGGTCGTGACGAATCAGCAATCACCTATGTAACCGATCGTCCGGGCCATGATCGTCGGTACGCAATCGACTATTCGTTCGCAACAGAAAAACTTGGCTGGGAACCGCTCGTTTCTCTTGAAGAGGGTCTTGCAAAAACCATGCAGTGGTTTGAAGAGCATAAAGAATGGGTAGAGCATTGCACGTCAGGAGCGTATCAGGCGTATTACGAAGAACATTATAAAAACAAAATAAATTTATAATGGATATGCAAAAAACCGTGGTTATTTTGGGGGCAACAGGAAATTTAGGAAGCGAGCTCGTAAAAGCGTTTGCTCGAACGGGAGATAGGGTTATGAGCGCTTCTCGTGCAGAGTGTGATATTACGCAGCAGCAAAGTATCGACGCATTTTTTGCACAACACACACCCACACACATCATTAACACTGCGTCATACAACGCAATCGATAGCGCTGAAAGTAATGAAGCGACCGCAATGCGTATTAATGCACAGGCTCCGGCTATGCTTGCTACGGTAGCAAAAAAGTGCGGAGCAGTGTTTGTGCATTTTTCTTCGGATTATGTTTTTTCTGGAGAAGAGGGAGAGTATACGGAGGATGCACAAGGTGATCCGGTAAATGTATACGGTAAGAGTAAGTGGCAGGGAGAAGAAGCGGTCCGTGCTGTAAATGAACAGGCATTTATTGTGCGCACATCAAAACTCTTTGGTCGCCAAGGGGAATCCTTAGATGCAAAGCCAAGCTTTGTAACCATTATGACCAAGCTTGCGCTTACACAACCCAAACTCACCATCGTTGACGAAGAAATAGGGTGCCCTACGTATACATACGATCTTGCGGCTGGGGTTGTAGAGTTGCTGAGTGGCGAATATGTCTCAGGGACGTATCATCTAGTAAATGAGGATGAGGGAAAGACGTGGTTTGGATTTGCGGAAGAAATTTTCGACGTGCTCAGCATTAATCCGGAGCGTACCGCGGTATCAAGTGCGGCATTTCCACGTCCCGCCGTACGTCCAAAGAATGTCATTCTCAAAAATACCAAAGGTCCAAAGCTTCCTTCGCGTCGTGATGCACTTGAGCGCTTTTTGTGTGGTCCGTTAAAAGCAGGAATCGATATTCAGCTTACCGGAATTCCTGGGCTTTTTGCGTTTACTCCCAAGCGCTTAGGAGATGAACGCGGATGGTTTTCTGAAACGCTTAATTTTGCACTTTTACGTGACTTTGGTATGCAACATGCGCCTACGCAAATTAACGAAGGCCAGTCACTCAAAGGTATCGTGCGAGGTTTACATTTTCAAGCGCCACCTTTTGCGCAAACAAAAATTGTTTCTTGTACTGCGGGTCGTATTTTTGATGTAGCCGTTGATATCCGCAAAAATTCTCCTACATATGGCAAATGGTTCGGGCTCGAACTTTCTGCGCAAAACGGAACCACACTCTACATCCCAGAAGGCTTCGCGCATGGCATGATGGCGCTTGAAGATGGATCTCGGATTCGGTATCACCTTTTTGGAAGTGGCTGGGAGCGATCGGCTGAGGGTGGGTTGCGATACAACGATCCTGAAATAGGTATCATTTGGCCAGAAATAGATGTTCCTGTTTCGGTGAATGCGCGTGATGCCTCTTGGCAGCTCTTTTCTGAGCTGCAAAGCCCATTTATAGGATAATATCGTCAAAAAACTAATGGTCTGGTAGCATCCCCATATATGAAAGGCATTATTCTCGCGGGAGGAAGCGGCACGCGACTTTACCCGCTCACCACCGCTGTTTCAAAGCAGCTTCTTCCGGTGTATGACAAGCCCATGATTTATTACCCACTTTCCGTGCTTATGCTTGCGGGTATTAAGGATGTGTTGATTATTTCAACACCAAACGATGTGCCAAAGTTCCAGCAGCTTCTCGGGGACGGAAGGCAGCTCGGTATCAGGATTTCGTATGCCATCCAAGCCTCGCCTGACGGTTTGGCACAGGCATTTATTCTTGGAGAGAGCTTTATTGGAAACGATTCAGTCGCACTTATTCTTGGCGACAATATTTTCTTTGGCCAGGGCTTCACGGGAACGCTCAAAAAAGCTGCAGAGCGAGCCGCAGGTGCAACGATATTTGGATATGTAGTTAAAGATCCAAATCGTTTCGGTATCGTGGAAATAGATGAAAATCAGAAAGCAATTTCTATCGAAGAAAAGCCGGAGCATCCAAAGTCAAACTACGCAGTAACGGGTTTATATTTTTACGATAACCGTGTCGTCGAACTCGCAAAGAGTCTTCAGCCTTCTCGTCGTGGCGAGCTCGAAATTACTGACTTGAATCGTCTTTATCTTGAAAAAGGTGAGCTCAATGTAGAGGTGCTCGGCAGGGGATTCGCATGGCTTGATACCGGAACATTTGAAGCAATGAACGATGCGGGAAACTTTGTAAACGTCATGGAGCGTCGAACAGGATTGAAGATTGGTTGTATTGAGGAGGTTGCATGGCGCCAGGGATTTATTACCGATGATCAACTTCGCAAAATTGCTGAACCGCTCATGAAGAGTGGATACGGATCTTACTTGCTCGACATAATCACCGAAGAACAAACAAACAAAATCACCTCGTAAGCGAGGTGATTTTGTTTACCAGCGTATGATGAGAAGAACGATGCGTCGATACAGACTGAGAATGGGATTTGCAAAGTATTTTACGACTGGAGAGCTTGTAGACGCTTCTTGAAAGAGAATTTCGCCGACCGTTGATTGCGACAAGAGAGTGCGGTCGTTGATGGTACGCGTAGACTGAAGCTTTTTTCGTTTCGTGAGCCAAATCTTCAAAAATGCAGGAGAGAACCAGGCCTTGTATGCGAGCATTTTTTGTTGAAACCAGCCGCCTTTCCAGGCAAAGAAAAGCATTGCGCATTCAACTCCAACAAGCGCCGGAAGCAGAAGAATAAGCGTAGGGATTTTGTAGAACATCAAGAGCACCGCGTAACGGTTGCGCTCCATGAATTGAAATTTGGTAATACTCCGAGAGAACTCGTATTTGTGGCCAATAACTGAAGCATATACGCAGACAACAGAGTATCCATGCATCTTGAGGCGCATCGAATACTCAAGGTCCTCGTGATACATCCAAAAGTCTTCATCCCACAATCCGTATTCTTTTAACAAATCTGCACGCAGCATCACGCCCGCACCAGACGCGTAATCGATGGGGTATTGTGACGGGGGCATTTGTGGTGTAGAGACGCCCCCGCGGGGCGTCTCATGATCTGACGCAACCATGTCACGTGTTTCCATATACCCATTCGAATACCCAAAGCCCAAGAAGTGAAACGCATTTCCGCTCGTGTTTAATAAATCAGTGCGCGGATAGAGGGTAATGAGCGATTGCGCGCAGCCGATAGTTTTATGTTGCCCGAGAACCCCTACAAGTGGCTCGATGAATCCTGGCTCAGGAAGTGCGTCGTTGTTGAGGAGATAAATATAGTCGTACCCATGTTCAAGTGCCCAACGAATGCCCGCATTATTTCCTCCCGAAAATCCGGAGTTGGTTTCTTGGGGAAGGAGAATGACTTGAGGAAGTGATGTTTTCGAGCGCGAAAGAATGTCGCGTTCGAGCGTTTCCATGGAAAGCCCGTGTGTAGGATGTGGATTATCAACAACAACGAATGCCCACTGATCTTTGGGGTACGTTACTTTTTCAAGGGCAGGAATAAGATCAGGAAGATAGGGCTCGGAGTGGAATGAAAGATAGATGATGGCAACGCGGGGCATATGGAGAAGTAATGAAGTAGGGGCGTAGCATTTCGGCATGTTGCGTAAAAATGCTACGCCCGTACGGGATTTGCATTTACGGTGTAAGCATCAGTGACGAAAGATTGCCTGCGGTTTCAAGATACGCGGCGCTTCCATCTTCAGCAAACCACACTGTAGTTGCTTCGCTGAATGAAGCGAGCGGAGTCTGCATGCGTCCGTCAACGTAAGAGATGAGGTCTATGCCAATAAGCCCTTGGCTCGATGCAAGAACGATGCTCTCGCCTCCGTGAGCAAAGGTGAGTGTAGTGATAGGGTCGCTCTGTCGTGTAATAAGCTCCTGGGCATTTGTTGCAGGAGAGAAGAGATGCACTTCAAGACCGTCTGTGAAGATAAGAAGCTTTTCATTACTATCCCACGCAAATGCGACAAGATCCTTCCCGAGCGATCGAGCAGCCTGGGCACTGGTGAGTGAAATATAAAAAAGCTCTCCTTTGTTGTTCTGTACAAAAAGATATTCGTCATCGATGATAACCGGAGAATATATTTCGTTTTGAAGAAGCGTGAGGAGCGTAGATGAGGATCGAGAGGTGAGCGACACCTCTACGCCTCCTGGGGTAGAGGCAAAAAGAATGTTATCGGGGAGGGTAACGGGTTGAGGGGTATGTGCCGTTGTTGCGCGTTCCCAGTCGGCTCCACCCTGTGCCAAAAGCACGGGTTCCTCGGAGACAAAGAGGGGTGCGGTTACATACGTCGTTGAGCCGCTTTCTACGTTGATCGTGCGCTCCCAATCGTGATAGCCATCTTTGGTGAGTTTTACGGTTCGGGTTCCCGAAGAAAGGCGCTGAAGCACCGCGGGAGTTGCATCGTTAATATCCTCTCCGTTGACATGAGTGATGGCACCTCGGGGGGTACTTGCGATTGAAAGTGTGCCGGTCTGAGAAACGGTGTTATTGGTGCGATTAAAGCGATATCCGGCCGTATAAAGAACGACAAGCGGTGCGGAAATAAGAAAAACACCTACAAACAGGAAGAAAAGTGCTTTGCGGACCGCGTAAGGAAGCATATTAGGGAAGTTTGAAGTTTGGAGTTAAAAGTGTAGAGTGAGTGGATGGTGAGGATAAAAGACAGCAGATAAAAGAACTCTTAACTTCCTACTTCCCCCATGATACACTTCCTCCATATGTCTACAAACCCCCACGTGTCGTGGCGGGCACTGTGGATGCCGGTCAAAGTCTTTCTCGGTTTAGGCGCTGCGGGCGCACTCTTTTTTGGGGGATATTTGTATGGAAAGGGTCCTGAGCTCTTTGGAGACGCTCAGGTAGAAGGAATTTTTGGCACCACGGTGACCGTTCCGGCAGATATTGCGCAAGATATTGATTTCGATCTTTTTTGGCAGGTTTGGGCACTGGTGCGAGAAAAGTATGTCGATCAACCGGTTTCTGATCAGGATCTGTTTGAAGGTGCATTACAAGGATTATTGTATGGTTTGAAAGATCCATACTCTGCATATTTTACAGCAGAAATGGCTGAAGACTTTGCGCAAGAGCTCTCGGGTTCATTCTTTGGCATTGGTGCAGAGCTCGGGCTGAGTGATGCGGGAGGCCTTATGGTCGTAGCTCCCATTGCGGGAACTCCTGCAGAAGCCGCAGGAGTGCGCGCGGGAGATTTCATTCTCTCAATCGATGGAACAGATACCGCGGGTATGACGGTTTCTGAAGCGGTAGGAATTATCCGTGGCGAAAAAGGAACAGATGTATCCTTGGTACTTTTCGGTACAGAAGATACAGAATCTCGCACGATTACTATCACGCGAGATGAAATAAATGTGCAAAGTGTAAAAACAACCATTCGCCCAGACGGAGTAGGTGTGGTTACGGTAAGTGTCTTTGGAGATGACACCATTTCGAGCTTTGCAAAAGCAGCAGACGAGCTTCAAGACGCAGGCGTAACGGGTATTATCGTAGACCTTCGAAATAACCCAGGAGGATATCTCGACGCAGCCATTGTACTGTCGAGTTATTGGACCGGTGAGCAAACGGTGGTTCAAGAAGAGATTCGGGGCGAGCGTACAGAATTCCCCGGTGACGGCGATGCACGTTTTGCAAACACGCCAACCGTTGTTTTGGTGAATGGCGGCTCTGCTTCAGCATCTGAAATCTTTGCAGGGGCATTGCAGGATTACGGCCTCGCTACGATAATCGGCGAACAAACTTTTGGTAAGGGAAGTGTGCAGGAATATCAGCAATTGGCTGATGGGAGCGCGATAAAAATCACCATAGCGAGATGGCTCACGCCAAACGGCCGCTCTATCGACAAAGAAGGCATTGCGCCAGACCAAGAAGTAACGCGTACACTTGACGATTACCATGCAAACCTCGACCCCCAACTCGACGCGGCGATCAGTTTCTTCACGACGAAGTGAAGGTGAACTTGAACGTCACAAAAACGAGGTCTCTGCAGGAGGCCTGGTTTACCGTAAAACAAAAGAGGGGCTCCAGTTCGCGATGGTCATCGATTCCTACGGGAAGTGGGCATTTCCAAAAGGCCACGTGCGGCCGGGGGAGCGGTATCGGCAAACCGCAGTGCGAGAAATCAAAGAAGAAATGGGACTAGGGAATTTAAAGTACGTTGCAAAACTTGAT
>ERZ1292633.6531-Hain-H41-02um-R1-6531-length-10138-cov-4_pt1 | contig 10138 bp, 10 predicted proteins | sample MGYA00564406_ERZ1292633 | MGnify/ENA primary metagenome ERZ1292633 (study PRJEB36523, sample SAMEA6512639) | groundwater metagenome | collected 2019-01-08 | study: AquaDiva: Metagenomics assemblies of 32 groundwater samples
ATCCTCCATATAGTTTTTTGGAAGCGTATTTTCTCGCCGCTCTTTTTGTGGTGTTTGGTGCTATGGGAGGATTTGAATGGGGGTTTTGCTGTTTAGTGCTCCAAGCAGTAGTTGCGTTGTTGTTTCGTGATGCGGTGTATTCTGCGAGTTTGCTTTTGGTGGTTGCATGTGTATGGTATGTAGGAGTAACGCTTCTTGCGGTACATGGCTCCCGTGTGCTTATGGGTATTGCTGCCGGAGTCTTGTTCGTAGGACTTTTACTTGAGCGCATTCCCACATTTACGTTTCAACACTGGTTACTTTTTTTCGCACTTTTTCTTCTCGAAGTTTCAAGCATGTATTTAGCTGGGAATGTTCTTCGAGGAAGGTGGTTTTCTCCGTATGCGTGAAAAAAGATCTCTTTTTGGAAATGAAATACACGAAGAGTTGCTTCCTGAACTCGAGCATTCGTTTGTTGATATTGAGGAAGGTGAACAGTTGCTTACGTCAGAAGCCCCCCGGCGTCGTGAGCGTTTTCGGAGGCGCTTGGGGGTCGTTGTGTGTGTGGTGGTGTTCTTTTTTATGGGTGTGCGTTTGGCTGAGCTTCAAGTTATTGAGGGAGATGCGCTTCGTTTGGTTGCTGACCAAAATCGTTTGCAGAGTATTGTTGACGTTGCGCATCGGGGAAGATTGTATGATCGCAATGGCGTTGTGCTTGCACAGAATGATCCGGACTATCGCTTTTTGGCGTATACCAATGTTCTTCCTATCGAAGAAGATGCACTCAAGGCATCCTTTGCGTCGCTTATTATTTCTTGTAGTCTTTCTTCTGATGATTTAGTTGCGCGAGTGAGTGAAGCACGTATACAAGAAGAAACTGAATTTATTCTTGCAGAGCATCTTTCTTCTTCTTGCGCGCTCATGTATTTATCTGAAGCCGAGCTTCCTTTCGGTGTGCGCATTGAGGTAAATGAACGTCGTTTCTATATCACCAACAAGATTCCTTCGCTTTCTCATGTGCTTGGGTATACGTCCGGACTCTCTGAGGAAGAGTATGCGGACAAAAAGGCTTTTGGATATCGACCTTTTGATACGATAGGAAAACTGGGTATTGAGCGTTTGTTTGAAAGTCAATTGCGTGGAAAGAATGGGGAAACACTTGTTGAAGTTGATGCGCAAGGAGGCGTGCTTCGTACCCTTTTGCAACAAGATCCTTTGGAGGGAGAGGACCTTCTTCTTTCGCTTGATGCAAGTTTGCACGCTAAAATTGAACAGGTTATCGCGGATAAGCTTGTGGGAGCCCCGGTGCAACGTGCATCGGTTGTGATGATGAATCCAAATACAGGTGAGGTTCTCGCCATGGTCTCGTATCCTTCGTTTGATGCCAATCTTTTTGTACAGGGTATTGATCAAGTAACCTATGATGCACTCGTGAATGACCCGAACGCTCCGTTGTTTAATCGAACCATCGGAAGCTCGTATCCGGCTGGCTCTACGATTAAAATTCTTTATGCTGCAGGAGCGTTGACTGACGGCATCATTACACCGCAAACCACATTTGTTTCGGTGGGTGGATTGTGGCTTGGAAATCGGTTTTTTCCAGATTGGCGTGGGGGAGGACACGGAGTAACAAACGTGTACCACGCGATTGCTGATTCGGTGAACACGTTCTTTTATGCTATTGGAGGAGGTGCGGGAGACTTTGAGGGCATGGGCATTGAACGATTGATGGATTGGGCACGGACGTTTGGGCTTGGTTCAGAAACAGGAATTGGTCTTTCGGGAGAATCGGAAGGATTTCTTCCTTCAAAAATGTGGAAAGAAGAAGCAAAGGGTGAGCCTTGGTACATTGGAGATACGTATAACGTTGCCATTGGTCAAGGGGATGTTCTTGTAAATCCTTTGCAAATTGCTCGGGTTACTTCGGCGATTGCGAATGGGGGGGATTTAGTTACGCCGGTTCTACTTAAAGATGCGCAAGGGGAGCGTACAAATATTGTTGCGCCTGATGTTGTAGAAATTGTGCAGCAAGGTATGCGAGATACGGTGCTTTTTGGTACCGCGCGATCGTTTCAAAATCTTCCGGTAACATCCGCTGGAAAAACAGGAACGGCGCAGTGGTCTTCGGTGTATGCGGATCACTCCTGGTTTACGGGTTTTGCACCGTATGAAGATCCTGAGGTAGTTATTACGGTCATGGGTGAGCAGGGGGGAGAATTTTCGCTTGCGTCTCCCATTGCTCATGATATTTTGATGTGGTATTTTTCGCGGGAGTAAAATGAGAAGATTTAAGAATAAAAATCTTTATAACTTATGAAAATTTACTTTGCCGGATCAATTCGAGGAGGCCGCGATGACAAGGAGCTTTACCTTGAAATTATTAACTTGCTTGGAAAATATGGGAAAGTTTTAACTGAGCACATCGGCGACAAAACTTTGTCGGCTATGGGCGAAGATGGCCCAACTGATGAGTATATTTATGAGCGCGATATGGCTTGGCTCAATGAAGCTGGCGTTGTTGTTGCCGAAGTAACCACGCCGAGTTTAGGTGTGGGTTATGAGATTAGAAAAATGGAAAATAATAAGCCCGTACTCTGTCTTTACAGAGAACAAGACGGCAAAAGAATTTCGGCGATGATAGGTGGAAATAAAAATGTTAAAATCGAAAAATATCAAACTGTAGATGATTTGGGGCCAGTATTGGAAACTTTTTTCAAACAACTATGACTATGGGTTGCGCACCTTTCAAAAATTGTCGGTGATGTTGATAAAAATGCTTTTTCCCGATCCGGCCCAGATGTTTACAGGGGTTTTTGAATGTGTTATAGTGTTTCAGATATCAATAAACGTCGCTTTGCTCAGGCAAGCGTCGTTTTCTTTCTTGGCCGAAGGCCAATCCGCCTCTGGCGGATGCGTAACTTGATAACCATCTTATGGAAAACAAAATCACTTACGTTTCTGCTGAGGCTCTCGCAGAACTTAAACAAGAATTAGAAAATCGCGTAAAAGTACTTCGCCCGGAAATTGCGGCGAAGATTTCGGATGCCCGAGAAATGGGCGATCTTTCAGAAAACTTTGCGTATCACGAAGCGCGTGAACAGCAAGGACAAAATGAAACGCGCGTTACCGATCTTCAGCAAATGTTGCTTGATGTTGTAGTTGTCGATGCACAGCATGGCGGTTCAATTGCGCTTGGGTCCACGTTTATCGTTTCCGTAAAGGGAATGGAAAAGACGTATTCTCTTGTTGGTGAAAATGAAGCAAGTCCTATGGACGGCCGCATTAGCAACATGTCTCCCCTTGGTTTGGCGTTTATGGGTCGTAAGGAAGGCGATGTTGTAAAAGTAGAAGTTCCTTCGGGAATGATGGAGTATACGATTGTGAAGGTAAAATAGGTTGGGGAAGTGTGAAGTTGGGGGTTAAGAGTTTGAAGTGAAAGGTAGTTTTAGATAAGAGAAACGGATGGCGTGATGGCTGTCTGTTTTTATTTTCGCTCACCGGTGGAGAATGTACGATTTTGTTGGGGGTTTTAAATATTTATTTTTCGGCCTTCCCCTGATAACTCCCCATTTTTTGGCGGGATTATTTTTGTTATTCCACATGCCGAGTCTTACGGGCCCGTGGGGTTAATGGTTAACCTACTAGGCTTGTCATCTCGGAGATGCCGGTTCAAATCCGGTCGGGTCCACCAGGAGAGTATTGTCACGGGCTATGTAAAACGCAAAGACTCGGCACCAACTTATCCCATTGAAAGGTGGGATTTGGTTTCCGCAAGATTTTCTTTTACAATTAAGCAATATGTCCACGATCGCGATATTTGGTTCGTTTGATGGATTGCATCCGGGGCATGAGTATCTTTTGGCTGAGGCGGCAAAGTGCGGGGAGGTGTTGGTTATTTTGGCGCAGGATGACGTGATTTGGAGGTTGAAGCATCGAGAGCCGCATGAGGGGTTTGAAATGCGGCAGAAGGCCTTACAAGGGCAATCGGAGGTGAGCAAAGTAGTGCCGAGTGATGCGGGGGAGGGGGAGTATTTGGTTGTTTTGCGAGAGAGGCCGGATATTGTGGGGTTTGGCTATGACCAACAGGAGCTTCAGGAAAACTTCTTGGCATGGAAAGAAAAAACCGGGTACCATTGTTTGGTGGTGACTTTTTCACCGTTTCGGGCTGATGTGTATAAGACTTCTTTACTTAAGAAGTAGGCTAGTTGTGCGAGAAGGCTAGGTAAAGACTCGTTGTAAAAAGTTTTTCACGCCTTACAACTTCCCAACTTTCCGCCAGAGGCGGATCCGCCTCTGGCGGACATAACTTCCCCATATGATTGATCTCAAATTCCTTCGTGAACAAACCGACCGTCTTAAGGAAATCTGCCGTCAAAAAAACGTCTCTCTTGATATTGACCATATTCTTGCGTTTGACACCAAGCGCCGTGAGCTTTCGGGTAAGCTTGATGATCTTAATCGTCTCCGTAATGACGCGGCAAAGAATAAGGACATTGAAGCAGGGAAGCGCTTGAAGCAGGAGGGCATTGCTCTTGAGGCTGAACTTGCAACGGTAACTACTGAACTTGATCCGCTTCTTTTGAAAATTCCTAATCCTCCTTCTGATGACACTCCTGTTGGAAAAGATGACTCGGAGAATGTGGTTATTCGTAAGGTGGGAGAGCCGAAAGCTTTTTCCTTTACCCCAAAAGAACATTTTGAATTGGGGGAGGCGCTTGGGATGATTGATACAAAACGTGGTGCTGATGTTGCGGGCGCACGTTTTAGTTACTTGAAAGGTGATTTGGCGTTGCTTCAGAATGCCATGCATCAATTTACGCTTTCTGTTTTGACGAGTGAAGAAACGTTGAAAGGTATTATTGAAAAAGCGGGGCTCTCGGTTTCTGCAAAGCCTTTTGTTCCGGTTGTGCCGCCGTTGTTTATTCGTCCTGAGGTATTCCAGCGTATGGCGCGTTTAGAACCGCGTGATGAGCGCTATCACATTGAGTCTGATGACCTGTATCTCATTGGAAGCGCAGAGCATACACTTGGGCCTTTGCATATGGATGAAGTGATAAAAGAAAGTGACCTTCCCTTGCGCTACACCGCGTTTACCTCAGCATTTCGTCGTGAGGCTGGATCGTATGGAAAAGACATGCGCGGTATTATTCGTTTGCATCAGTTTGAGAAGATGGAGATGGAATCTTTTACGACGCAAGAATCTGGTTTGGAAGAACAAAACTTCCTTGTTGCTATTCAGGAATATCTTACGGCGCAGCTTGGGTTGCCGTATCAGGTAGTTATGACGTGTACCGGTGATCAGGGAGATCCTGACGCTCGTCATCTTGACGTTGAAACGTGGATGCCTGGACAAGGAAAATATCGCGAAACGCATTCTGCAGATTTAATGACTGACTATCAAACGCGTCGTTTGGGAACCAAAGTAAAGCGTGTTGATGGGAAGAGTGATTTTGCATGCACGAACGATGCAACCGCTTTTGCAGGCCGCACGCTTGTGGCGATTATGGAAAATTATCAACAAGAAGATGGAACAATTGTTGTTCCCGAAGTTTTGAAGAAGTGGATGGGGAAAGAAGTAATGGGATATGCCACGCACCTGGGTTGAAATATCGCGTGAAGCACTCCAAAGAAATATCGATGGCATCAAAAATATTCTTGAGCCGGGTGTTGTGTTTTGTGCGGTTGTTAAATCATTGGCGTATGGTCACGGTACGAAAGAGGTGGTAACCGTGTGTTTGGAGGAGGGGATTACGCATTTTGGCGTTGATACGGTTTCTGAGGCAGAAGATATTCGTGATCTTGCAGGAAATGAGGCAACGATTTTTATTATGGGTGTGCAAATGCCCGATGAGTACGAGCGTGTTATTACGGTGCGTGCAATTCAAACGGTTTCATCTTCTGAGGAAATTGTTGCCCTCGGAGCTCTTGCAAAGCGCTTGGGCATTCCTGTTCAGGTAACGTTTGAAATTGAGACAGGGTTGCATCGTTTAGGCGCTCAAGAGCGTGTGGTACATGCCATGCTTCGTGCGGCGCGTGAATGGAAAGGCTGGGTGTTTGTGCAGTCGATCGCATCGCATTTTGCAAGTAGTGAAGTTACTGCAGCACAGTGGGAAACGAAGCATCAGAATACAGTGTTTTACGACGCAATTACTTGGTTAAAAAATGAGGGTATTGAAGCCCCCTATCTTCATATCGCGTGTTCGGCTGCTGCACTTCTTGAGCCGCAGATGCAGCACACACTTATCCGAGCGGGAATCATACTTTACGGTCTTTGGCCTTCTTCGGACGTTCGTCGGCAAGGGACTCTTGGTAAGCGACACATTCAGCTCACGCCCGCGTTGAGTTGGAAAACACATCTTGTACACATTCAGGATATCCCCCCGGGTGCTGCAGTGGGTTATGAGGGTACATTTACCGCGAATCGTCCTATGCGTATTGGGGTGCTTCCGGTTGGATACTACGATGGGTTTGATCGTCGTGCGGCTTCGCAGGGTTTTGTAGTGGTTCGCGGGTCACGATGCCCTATTGTGGGGCGTATTTGTATGAATATGTGCATGATTGATATTGGCGGCGCTCCTGCGGGCACGAGGGTAGGGGATACGGTTACGCTGATTGGTCGCGATGGTCTTGGAACGGTAACTGCAGATGAGTGGGCACAGGCCTGGGGAACCATTCATTACGAGGTAGTAACACGTATTTCGCACCATATTCCGCGCGTGCTTGTATAATGCCCGCATGAGCAAACCGTTTCTTCAACGACTTCATGCCAAGGTGTACGCGGCCTCTTGGAAGAACCCACTTTTTGCTGATCCAAAAGTAAAAGAACGTTCTTCTGAGCGTTTGCGATATGTTGCGTATTCACTCCTGGTGATTGTTTCTTGCATTGCTTTTTTTTCTGGATTGTTTTGGTTTGGTACGCAGCAACGTTTTGTGATTAACGATGTGCAAGTCGAAGGTATGCGTTCTCTTCCGAATAAGAAAATCGCTCTTCACGTTCTTCAAACGTCTCTTGCATGCGAATACTTTTTTGCGCCGTGTCTCTATAAGTGGAATATTTCGCGTGCGGATATTCCTGATGTACTGCAGGGTGTGTATAGTCTCGAGCAAGTGACAGTATCCACGAATGAGCATCTGCTTCTTGTGCAGCTTCGCGAGGCGGTGACGATGATTCCGGTGCGGATTGGCAAACAAGTATGGTTTGCAACGCAGTCGGGTGTTCTCCAATCCCTTGCAACTGCTGATGACATTGCTGCGGGTATTATTATTCCCGCAGATGCGTATACCGAGATTGATGCTTCGGAGGTTGTTGAAGAGGGGATTGTGGGTATGCAGGTTGTTGATGCGGAAGTGTTCCGTTCTATCGCAGCGTATAAAAAAGCATTTGTTGCACAGGGAATTCCTGTAACATCATTTGCGCTTACTCATGATGCGGGGAAGGTGATTGCGTACACACAGGGCGGATTTGCCGTATACTTCACTCCTTGGGAAGATGCAGACACTCAGGTGCGACGGTTAATGAACGTTCTCGCACAAGCTACGCCTCAATCTTATGCAGATATTCGTTTTGGTGAGCGTATTTATGTGAAGTAAGCGTGGCCCTGTCATCACTTCCTAACTTCATAACTTCCGCCAGAGGCGGATCCGCCTCTGGCGGACATAACTTCCCAAACATATGCCCCATGAACTCACTGGCAAGAAAGCACCACATTTTGCGACGCAAGATCAACATAATAAACTTCAATCACTTTCCGACTATCACGGCAAATGGATAATTCTTTACTTCTACCCAAAGGACATGACTCCTGGTTGTACCGTTGAGGCATGTAGCTTCCGCGATAGCCTTGAACGTATTCTTGCAAAGGGCGCGGTCGTTCTTGGTGTCTCTGGAGACTCTGTAAAGCGTCATGCAAAGTTTGCGGAAACTGAGCGACTCTCGTTTCCTCTTCTTGCTGACGAGGATAAGAAGATTTGTGAAGCGTATGGCGCGATCGGTAAAAAGAAATTTATGGGCCGCGAATATGTAGGCATCTTCCGAAACACGTACCTTATCAATCCCGAAGGCGTTGTAGTAAAGGTATATGAGAATGTAAAGCCTGCAGGGCACGTTGATGAGATTCTCAAAGATCTTGCGGAGATGGCAAAATAAGGTGAGGCGTTTAAACGCCCTAGGTTGATTTAGGGCTACCAATACACCTCTTAATACAAAATCGAAAACGAGGCGCTCTTGTGTGAGGCCTCGTTTTGTTTTCAGTATGTATTCCCTAGGCTCAGAAAGGGGAGGGCATGTATTCTAATACATGCCAAAGTCTTTTCTTATACTGCCCTGGCTAATGTATGCAGAGATCTCTATTTTCACCTTGCACTTAAAACAAGGTGAATATTCATAAGAGTGATCATGTGGCCATTCATTGCATTCGAACTTATTTCTTGATGCCTGAGAGGAGGGGAGTTCTTTCGTTCCTCATGCGTAGGGGGTTTACTTGGTTGTTCTAGGGTTATAAAACGCTTTCCATTGCGTCGCACAATATATCATTTACGACACATAGCCTGTTTCTTCCAGTAACCATCGGAGAATCCACGCAACCCACATGCGCTACCCTTTCGTAACCAAGGAATTTCTTACATCGCTTTCAGTATGTACCATTTCATTGGCAGGTTTCTGTTCGCTCATAGATTGCCTGTCCTGCAGATCATGTAGTTGCCGATGGTTATCCGCTTCTCCTTTGCTACCTATGCCAATACCGCAGAACTCACGACGCATTTAAACGCCCTAGGTTGATTTAGGGCTACCAATACACCTCTTAATACAAAATCGAAAACGAGGCGCTCTTGTGTGAGGCCTCGTTTCATTCTTTATGGAAGGTATTTGAATGGATCAACTGGAATTCCATCTTCGCGAACTTCAAAGTGCAAGTGTGGTCCTGTTGAGAATCCTGCACCTGGAGAACCTGCACGACCTCCAGAGAGACCGATGACTTCGCCGCGCGCTACATACTGGTCCTGAACTACGTCGAGACGTGACATGTGCGCATATAACGTTGCCATACCATTTGCATGGATGATCATGACGTAGTTGCCGTACATGCGGCCGGTCTTTGCCCATGCAACAATGCCTGGTGCCGCCGCTTCAACTGCGGTGCCTTGTGCTACAGCGATATCGAGTCCGGAGTGTTCAAAGAGATTTCTGAATGGATATGTTGGGTCGTGAAATACTGCGGTAATGGTTCCAGAAAGCGGCCAAGAGATTACTGTGCTTCCGGTGTTTGATGCGTCTTCGCTTGCAAGACGTTCGTCGATGTTATCTTGGAGCTCTCCAATACGTGCGGCAACTGCTTGCTGCTCTTGCCTGAGCTCACCCAATAATGCGCGGTACTCGTTTTCTGACTCTTGAGTCTCGCTCATGAGCACGATTTTTGCGTTCTTGGTCGTATCCAAAGCATCTGCTTTATTTCGTAACTCTTCCTCAAGATCCGTAAGCGTTGCAAGTTTTTCCCCACGCTCTGCTTCTTGCTCAGTAAGCGTTGCGCGCGTGTCTTGTGTTGAGGCTAAGGCCTTCTGAAGATCGGTATTCATGTCTGCAAGCTGAGATGCGGCTCTGAATACGTCTCCGAAATCGTGTGCGCCAATCACTACCTCAAGTGGCCCGCCACGCATGTCTTGCTTGTGAAGCGCAAAAAGAACGTCTTCAAGTGACGCTTGCTGCGTTACAAGCTCCGCATGCGCAGCCACTCGTTGACTTCGATCGACGCGGCGATTGCCCGCTGGGCCCTCTTGAAGCACCCGTTCTACCAGGCCTGGACCTTGGGGACGCTCTCGCGCGCGGCGCTCAAGCGCTACGCGCGCGACTATTACCCGTTCGTCGCGCGGTTTCCGCGGCTCGTGAGCGCGCTGCACTCGCGCGTGGACGACCTCGGGACGCGCCAGCTCCTGCTCGAGAACCTGATCGACGAGGAACGCGGCGACTCGCCCCACCCCGAGCTGTGGCTGCGGTTCGCCGAGGGCGTCGGGGTCGGGCGGGCCGATCTCGATGAATCGCCGGACGCCATGGCGCCGTCGGTAAAGAGACTCGTCGGCGACTACGAGCGGCTCGCGCGCGAGGCCCCGGTCGCGGCGGCGCTCGCGGCGCTGTACGCCTACGAGTCGCAGATCCCCGAGGTTG
>ERZ1292633.6532-Hain-H41-02um-R1-6532-length-10137-cov-24_pt1 | contig 10137 bp, 10 predicted proteins | sample MGYA00564406_ERZ1292633 | MGnify/ENA primary metagenome ERZ1292633 (study PRJEB36523, sample SAMEA6512639) | groundwater metagenome | collected 2019-01-08 | study: AquaDiva: Metagenomics assemblies of 32 groundwater samples
TGACACAACGGAAGCCCTGGTCGAGGAGCGCCCAGGGGGCATGTTCACGCGACGATCCGCAGCCGAAGTTGTCGCGCGTCAGGAGAATCGTCGCACCTTGGAAGCGCGGTTGATTTAAAAAGAACGTCGGGTCCTGTGACCCGTCCTTCTGCTTGCGCCAATCGAAGAACAACCCTTCGCGGAGCCCGGTTCGCTTGATCGTCTTCAGAAATTGCTTCGGGATGATTTGGTCTGTATCGACGTTGACTCGGTCCAGTGGGGCAACCAGACCAGTTATTTTCGTGAAAGCTTGCATAATGTTTGATGATGAATGGTGAATGTTGAATTATGGCCGAAAATTCAACATTCAAAATTTAACATTGAGAATTCACGACCAGTGTCTAATATCAACGAAATGGCCTTCGACTGCCGCGGCAACTGCCATGGCCGGCGATACGAGATGGGTCCGGCCGCCGGCTCCCTGGCGCCCTTCGAAATTTCGATTGCTGGTCGAGGCGCAGCGCTCTCCTGGCTGAAGCACGTCGGCATTCATCGCCAGACACATGCTGCACCCAGCTTCCCGCCATTCGAATCCCGCCTCTTTGAACAGTCGATCGAGCCCTTCCTGTTCGGCCTGTTGTTTCACGAGACCGGAACCGGGCACAACCATCGCGTGAACGGTCTTCGCCACATGCTTGCCCTTCGCCAAGCTCGCGGCCAGGCGAAGATCCTCGATGCGTGAATTGGTGCAGGATCCGATGAAGACCTTGTCGATCGTGATATCGGTCATGGGCATGTTCGGGATGAGGCCCATGTATTCCAACGCCCGCACAGTAGCCTGGCGCTGGTTTTCGTCGGACATCGTACGCGGGTCCGGCACTCGTTGATCGATGCCGGTCACCATTCCGGGGCTCGTGCCCCAACTGACTTGCGGCGCGATGCCCTCAGCCCGCATCGTGACGGTCACATCGTATGTCGCAGTTGCATCGGTCTTGAGCTGCTGCCACGCCCGCACGGCCTGCTCAAACAGCTCTCCCTTTGGAGCTAGCGGGCGCCCCTTGATATAGGCGATGGTACTTTCGTCCGGCGCCACCATCCCGGCTCGTGCGCCGCCCTCGATCGACATGTTGCAGAGCGTCATGCGCCCTTCCATACTGAGCGCGCGGATCGCCGAACCTGTGTACTCGATGACATGGCCGGTACCGCCGGCTGTGCCGATCTTGCCGATGATCGCCAGAATCACGTCCTTTGCCGAGCAGTGAGTCGGCAACACCCCATCGACGCGGACCTCCATAGTCTTGGGCCGTTTCTGCACCAAACATTGGGTGGCCAGCACGTGCTCCACTTCGCTGGTGCCGATGCCGAAGGCCAGGGCGCCGAACGCCCCATGTGTCGACGTGTGCGAATCTCCGCACACGATGGTCGTCCCAGGCAGGGTAAAGCCCTGCTCCGGTCCTATGATGTGCACCACGCCTTGACGGATGTCATTCATACCAAAGAGCGTGATGCCGAAGTCACGGCAATTTTCCTCCAGCGTCCTAATTTGTATCGCACTGAGGGGATCGGAGATGCCCAGGGTCCGGTCGGTAGTCGGGACGTTGTGATCCGGCACCGCCAATGTCGCGCCGGGACGCCGAGGCTGGCGGCCCGAGAGCTTGAGCCCTTCAAATGCCTGAGGCGATGTTACTTCGTGAACGAGCTGACGATCGATATAGAGCAGGGTGGTCCCGTCCGGCTCTGAACGGACGACGTGAGACTCCCATATTTTGTCGAAGAGGGTCTGCGCGGCCATACATACTCCTCAATGATCGGTCTCTCCGGATGGTATTTCCGAGAGGATGCACATTATACAGAGTCCTCCTATAGTCTGCACAAGAGCCCTCACCATATTCTTGCGTTGACCGACCGGACGTGGTACATCGCCTGCTCGATGGGTAGAGGCCCCTTTCCTGCGGCCGTATCGGAGGATTGTATTATGACATCTCAGATATGGACCGATCCCGTCATCATGGAGTGGTCGCAGCTGCTCCTCAACAGTTTCCGTCACTGGACAGGGCGTGACCTCCTCGAACGAGTGGGCGATCAGGACTATCAGGCCCACGCGCTCTTCCAGTCTCCCTTTATTGTTGTATCCCACGGAATGGAGGAGGATCCGCTCCTCAATTACGGCAATCAGATCGCATTGGACTTGTGGGAGATGACCTGGGAACAACTCGTGGAGACTCCGTCGCGGCTGACGGCGGAGCCCACGAGTCGGGCTGAACGCGAGTGGATGTTGGAACAAGCCAGAACCAGGGGGTATCTCGACACCTATCGAGGTGTGAGAATTACTTCAACAGGCCGCCGTTTTCTCGTCGAGGACGCTCTCATCTGGAATATCATGGATGCAGGAGGCCAGAGAGTCGGGCAAGCAGCGACTTTTGCGCAATGGACCTGGTTGAGCTAGCAGGATGCTGAAAAAGTCGCTTTTCTCACCCGCCCGACCCCTGCGCGCCGAGACGCGCCTTTCACCGGGCTTCGTTCTCGCATCGCTCAGTGGCTCAGCGTACCGAAGCGTACTTCTATCATCTAAGACGTACAGACCATTAAAAGTCTGGCATGCCCACAGAGATTTTCCGCAAACGGCTAGAAAGGGAAGTAGATTTCAAATCCTCCATAAGCCCCGCTGTGGAAGGTCGTATTGTGTTGGTATCCACCCCGGACGAGCAAAAACACTTTGCTGACCTGAACTTCAGCGATGGGCCCCGTCATGATCCCTCGGAAACCGGCATTACCCATTCCTGTCACATCCCAGCCGAGATACGTTGCGCAACAACTCTTCTCGGGCTTATAGGCCAGCACCTTTCCACGTAGCCGGCTCCAGAAGAAATTATCGAGGTCAGCGTACGACCCTATGGCGTGGAGGTTCCATTTCTCATGCCAATAGAGCGCTTCAAGTTGGCCATACACGCCGGCCTGATAGGCGATCGTGCTGCTCGCGTTCAGCCGCTGTTCTTCGATTCTGCGAAGCTGAGGACCGGCGAGGGCGGAGAGCGTCCAGCCGCCGAGCGTTGTGGAGATGCCGAGCGAAGGGACAATAGACTGGATGTTGGCATCCAGGAGTTGCCCGTTGGTCTTAAAGTTATAGCCGAGCCCAGAAGTCATAGCCTGGACAAACAAACCGGATCCTGCTGAATTCCCCAAGATTGGGGTTCTGACGCCGAGGTAGCCAAAGTACTGGCTCTTATTGTCGATCTGAAACCCCGTGAAGACATCTCCCGCCTCGCTCACGATAGGCAGGCAAGTCAGGATACCTGCCGCTAGTAGGAGTCGCGTAAGTCGTCGCGCCTTCGTTCTCAGGCGCATCAACCGTCGGGCAGGCCGTACATCAGCTGAAAGAAAAGGACTGTCCTCGTCCATGGGGACTCCCTCGTGAAGATGAGATGATCCCATCGTATACCTTGATTCTTGGTTAAGCCGAGCGTCAGTGTGCATGGTGCAAGCGACGCCACTGTTCCTCACCGGACTCAATACTCACGACCCTGAAGTGCACGAGCGTCTTCTTCCACTTTCGGACCATCCCCACAGGACTGACTTTCAGCGTGACTCCGGGAAGCTCCAGCAGGGCGCCGGCCAACGAGTCTTGTGGGGATCCAGAAAAGATAGCGCTGACGCCGGTGAAGGACATGTCTTCCACGCGGCCTCGCCACACCGAAGACGGCGCGGTGATTAGACACATGGTTCCTCCCGTGAGGCGAATCATGCTCCGGCGATTCCAGGTGAGGGGGCGCCATGGGATGGTCAGAGCCTGGAGGAGTGAACTGAGGCTGCTGCCGACCCCCGGTTGGATACGGTAGCAGTCTTCCCAGGGAATAGGATCCCCATACATTTTATCGACCAGAATCTGTCGCGTCTGTTCATCCAGCTTATCGAATTGGAGGCCCACGTCAATCCCGCCCGACGGATTCGGCTCCTGTCGGACGATGCGGGCGGTGACTGTGACCAGTAGGCCTCGCGACGAAGTCAGTGCGAACTTGACGGTCTCCTGCAGCGTAAAGATGGGTTCGTCCACCGTCACTGCAGCTCCCTGTTCGTTCACGTCGATGACACGTGCCGATACTCCTTCTCCGTCCACGAATAGCCCGCTGGCGAAATCACGTTTGAGTCGGAATCCCTGCCGCCCCTGAGCTTGTTCGCTGGCGACGAACAGGGCAATGGTGAGGAGGAGGAGATTGGCGCTTCCCCAAAAAAGGCTGACCGGCAATCCCGGATCACCGACACCCTGCCACCAATGCCGGATGCCCAACGCCAAACCGATGACGAGCAAGCCGAATGTGATCAAATGAGGCCAGGCCAAGGACAATTCGGTCGTGGAGCTTTTCTTCACCCGTTGCCCTTTCGGTGTCACTTCGAACGGCCGTTCTTTGCGCGGCGCAGCCAGCGCCTTGAGGGCCACGAGACTGAGGGCAAAACACATGGCGATCTCATACACGTCAGACCAGAAAGGATTGCGCGATCCCCGACTGACCGGTCGCATCACGAGTGCGGAAGCCAGAAAGAACGAAAAGAAGAAGTTGCTCAGGGCCAGCATGTCGGCTTTCAACGGTGGTGTCGAGAAGAGCAGGCTCGCCAGCGGTGCGACGAGACAAATCAATCTCGGGAGACCGAAGAAGAAATAGAAGATCGATCCGAAGTAGTCGATCCGCTGAGCCAGGCTTAGTCCGCGCTTGGTCAACGGATTATCCCGGAGCAAGACTTGAATGCATCCCATGGCCCAGCGTTTTCGTTGTTTCAAGTATCCGTCAAAGGTTTCCGGCATCAGGCCTGCCGACAGCACCTTATTGAGGTAGCAGGAGCGGTAGCCCCTGGCATGCAGATTCATGCTGGTATGAATGTCTTCTGTAATGGTCTGGGTCTGGAATCCCCCGATCTCCATCAAGGGCTTTCGACGGAGAAGGCCGCCGCTGCCAGCAAAGAAAGCGCTGTTGTGGGTATCACGGCCGGCTTGGAGCGAACGGAAGAAGAGCGCCTGTTCGTTCTTCACCTCCTCGCCGACGCGCAGGTTCCGTTGGAAAATATCCGGATTGTAGAAGTGATGAGGCGTTTGCACGATTGCGACCTTCGGATCGTCAAAAAATCCGACGGTGTCTTTGAGAAATGTTCGGGCTGGAATGTGATCCACATCGAAGATCACGACCAACTCCCCGTGGCTTAGCTGGAGAGCATGGTTCAAATTTCCGGCTTTTGCATGACGAGGTCGGTCTGGGCGCCGGATGTATTCGCAGCCGAGCGAGGCGGCCAATTTCCGGGCTTCGTCGCGATGACCGTCATCCAGGACGTATACGGTATATTGGTCGCGGGGATATTCCTGCGCGAGACAGCCGATCAAGGTCTGCCGAAGGATCGAGAGCGGCTCGTCTACGACCGTCACCATGATATCCACGGTGGGATAGGTGGTAATGGGGGCCGGTGTCCGTTCCGTCGGTGACCAGGACTGATAGGTGAAGAAACAGAACTGACAGAGCCCATAGAGCTCCGCCAGATAGACGACCGATCCGAGGGCCATGGAGGCCAGGTCATCAGTGGGGATCGTGTAGAACAGACGCCATACCATATACCGGGCATAGAGAAAGAGGCTGAGCGTCAACATCAGCTTCCGGCCCCGATTCTGCTTGATCAGGAGGCCGATCACGAAAAGCGCCAGGCCTGAAAACCCGAAGGCGATCGGCGTACTGAAGAATGTGTTCAGGACCGTCATTGAGCCCCTTCACTCCCCGTCGTTCTCATTCGGGAAGATCCGCTCGCCCCATCTCTTCACGACCGTTCAGGTGAGTCTAAGTCAGAAACGGGACGTTGCCTACACCTACGGCGGGGGGAGTACATTCGAGGGGTAAGTCCTTGCATGAAAGGAAGGCACGATGGAACAGGTTTTGAGGCGTCTCGAATCGAATGGCCCCAAGAGTACTGAAAGACAATCAGAGTGTTGGATGGTTGGTTACGTCCTGAGATCGAGAGGGCTTCGGTGGACGATGGCACGGAGAATATCGCTGGTTGTCAGAATGCCGATCGGATGACGGGAGCTGTCGAGGATCGGAATCCCACTTACCTGTTCCTCTAGCATGATTTGGGCAATCTCGCGGATCTCTGTTGTCGGAGTGGCAGACAAGACCCGGCTGCTCATCACGCAGGGGAGCTTGTGCTCGGCGGACGGTCTTGGGGAATCGATGGATTCCAGTTCATGCACATAGGGTAGCAGGTCATGGCTCGATATCGTTCCGACCAATGTGCCATCGGCCGACGTCACAGGGAGGTGGTGAATCCCCTGACGTTTCATCACGGTCCATGCTTCCAGCAATGTACGGTCGGAGGGCAACCATGATACGGGGGAGGTCATTAAATCCTGTGCAAGGAGGGCCGGCTTCGGCGCAGGGGCTTGCTGTACCTGTTGCTGATAGGCCTGTTGAGCCAGACGTGCTGCATGGTCAGCCGTCTGCCGCTGCTGTTCCTTCGAACGATCCCGTCTATCCGCGTCGGCCTGCGTTGCGGGAGAACGTGGAGACACCGGTAGCGTAGGATGCATTTCGACGATGCCATCGACCGCGCGTATAATCGGCATGGCTGACCTCGTATCGTCTGTATCGGAGGCTAGCGGTAAGTACTTAAGCCTGAATGGTTTTGCCTGAACGACTGTTGGGGGGAAGCGAGGAGCAGGATTAGGAGCGAGATGCAAGGATCTAAGTAGCTACTAAGGAGCAGCAAGGAACTGAAACCGCGGACAAGGACGACCATCAACGGTCACAGTTTCCAAGAACATCGCCGTTGGTCTGATCCATAGTCCTCGGTCGCCGTAGAGCGCCCGATAGACCACATATTCCTCTTCCGTTTCTGAGTGACGAGCCACTCCCAGCACCTCATATTCATGGCCCTTGTAGTGCCGATAGCGGCCAGGCTCTATCATCATGTATCCTCCCGTCCTGATTTCGTACAATAACGGAAATACGGTGAGGAATCACAGAGGCAGGTTTCGATGCATAAGACCCATGATGTGATCGTCATAGGTGGGGGGTCGGCCGGCTATGCAGCAGCACGGACTGCGCGCGATGCCGGAGCTGACGTGGCGATTGTGGATCATGGCCCGCTCGGGGGGCTCTGTATCCTGCGAGGTTGCATGCCGACAAAGGCTATCCTACGTTCTGCCGAAGTCGCGGCTCTTTTCAGGCGAGCGAAGGAGTTTGGACTCTCTCCGGTTTCGGTCCAGGCCGATCTGTCGGCGATCGTGGACCGGAAGGATCGGTTGGTCCGGGAGTTTGCAGACTATCGCATTCAGCAGCTTCAAGACCCGAGGTTCACGCTCTATCAATCGCGAGCGGTTTTCCGGTCTCCCCACGAAATCCTCGCTGGAGGCACCATTTTGTCGGCCGGCTCGTTCGTTCTAGCCACCGGGTCGAGGCCCAGTGAGGTTCCGATACCTGGTTTGACCCAAGCCGAATATTTCACGAGCGACACGATCCTGGATCTCCGTACCCAGCCGGGCTCGTTGATCGTGCTGGGTGGCGGGGCCGTCGCTCTTGAGCTCGGCCAATTCTTTGCTCGACTTGGGACGAAGGTCACGATTCTTCAACGGGGGCGTACGCTGCTTTCTGAGATGGATGAGGATGTCGGACGCGTGCTTGAGGCCGCCTTGATCGGTGAGGGCATCGAAGTCGTTACGGGCACGCAATTGCTGCACGTGACTCATGACGCAACAGGGAAGACGGTATGGGCGGTGAAAGACGGACGGGAGCAATCCTACGTCGGCGAGGAAATTCTCCAGGCCTTAGGCCGGCAGCCCAATATCGAAGGGCTTCGCCTCGATTTGGCGGGAGTGACAGTCGACGACGGGCGAATTGTGGTCGATGGCATGATGTGCACGTCGCAAACACATATCTATGCCGTGGGCGATGTGAACGATGTATCGCCCATTGTGCATCTCGCCATCCAGCAGGGAGAGATTGCGGGGTACAACGCGACTCATGCAGATCAGCCGGCGAAGACAATTGATCATCGGCTGGATACAGAAGTGGTTTTTACCGATCCGCAGGTTGCAGTTCTGGGACTCAATGAGTCGCGTGCGAAGGCCGATGGGATTCCGTATCTCACAGCCTCCTATCCTTTAGTCGACCATGGCAAGGCGCTTTGTCTTGGGGCAACGCAGGGGTTTGTGAAGTTGCTCGCGACGACTCAGACCGGTGAGATTCTTGGCGCGCAGATCGTCGGCCTGGAAGCCGGCGAACTGATTCATGAACTGATAGCGGTAATGTATTACCATGGGACTGCAGCCGATCTTTTGTGCATGCCGCACTATCATCCCACGCTGGCAGAAATCGTAACCTATCCGGCGGAATCCATTGTCGAACGGTTGGGTGCATGAGGAAGAGGCTGGCTGTTCTTGCCGATGCCCGGTGAAAATGAGGGCGTCCAAGACGAGGCGGTCTCTTTGGAGTTACGTGCAAAAACCTTTCGCGCGAAGCGGAGTTGAACCGGCAGCGCTATCCAGTGTAGCGTACTCCGAATCTATGATGGCAATGCACAATAATCCGGCCTCCATTAACTTGCGGACGAAAGGGATGCTCGCTCGATTCATAGGAATTGTGGCGATCGCGCTCGGGTTCGTCGCCGGGATCTATGGACTGGAAGACACAGGAGGGCCGTGGATGAAGACAGCGATGGGCTTGCTGGTTACCGGCATGTTGGCCCAAGGTTATGCGCTCTATTGTTCCGTGAGGCGTATGCACGAGTTCAAGGACCAGCCCAAGGAATGAGACGAATACGTCAGCACGTATTCACAGTGGTGATGCTCTTCCTCACGGGAGGGATGCTCGCCTGCGGAGGTCCGTGGCGCGACGGCTATTTCAAAAAAGGTGTGGATCGACTCACTCAAGACGAAGTGACTGAGAAGTTCGGGTCTCCCCATACGGCCAAGACACCGGTTCTCGGAGGGGATTCGGTTTGGACCTATCGAGTGCCTTTGGCCGAAAAGGAATTGAGCTCGTTGCATTTTGCTGGTCTGTCCAATGCCGCGACGCAAGCCACCTCGTTGATAGGAAAGCTGGGGGAAGGTCCCAAAGAAATGTTGTATTGTTACCGCTATACCCTGATCTTCAACGAACAGAAGATCTTGAAGCAGTGGAAACGTGAAGAATGTGTGCCGGGAACCCATGACTCGCTCAACGCCAATAAATAGTCTGACACGGTAATCCATACCTGCTCGGTTGCCCGCACATCGATAGTTCAACTGTGCTTGACGGGTTTATCCTCGCTGTTGCAAACGCCAATGTATGGGCGAGAGGACCGGGGTCAGAGGCTAAGGACGACCAGAAGGGATAACTTTCCTCTTGCCCGCTTGACCTCTAGCCGACTTCCGACAAATCATCATGAACAATGCGGGCTAATTCTTGACAGGTTTGAAAAAGGGGCGCAGGCTGTTTTTTCCTTGTGAAGGAACCATCACTACTCACTATTATCTATTCCGGGAGGTGTCCAATGCAGAAACTGATCGTCATCGGGTTTGCAGCATTATGTCTGATTGGAACCAGCTCGCTGGCCTTGGCTGACGAAGCCATGAAGAGCGAGATGAGCGGTATGAAAGACGAGATGAAGGCTGAGAAAAACGCGATGAAGAGCGATATGAAGGCAAAGAAGGAAGAGATGAAGGGCAAGATGAAAGCCCGCAAAGGCGCGATCAAGGCGAAGCGCCATGAAATGAAGGAGAAGATGAAGGCGCACAAAGTCGCGGGAAAAGCCAAAGTTGGAGAAGCTAAGGACGCCGCTCAGTCGATGGGGCAAGAGATAAAAGCGACAGTTCCTGACGCTCCTATTTCTGTTACAGCACCATAAATTCTCGCAATCGCATCGGTAGACTGCTGGCCCTCAAGAGGAAAAGCCTCCTGGGGGCCGTTCTATGTAGAGAATCTCTCGGACCAACCGCTTCATTGACTATATCCATCGGCTTGTTCCCCCGTGGGCCTTTTGCTAGGATGCGGCGGCCTGAACATCCATTTCGACGGGTTTCTCCATGAAGATCGCCACTTTCAACGTCAATTCTCTCCGCAAACGTTTGCCGATCGTGCTCGATTGGCTGGCCAAGCAGAAGCCCGATGTGCTCTGTCTTCAAGAAACCAAAGTCCAGGACAGCGAGTT
>ERZ1292633.5574-Hain-H41-02um-R1-5574-length-11313-cov-5_pt1 | contig 10135 bp, 9 predicted proteins | sample MGYA00564406_ERZ1292633 | MGnify/ENA primary metagenome ERZ1292633 (study PRJEB36523, sample SAMEA6512639) | groundwater metagenome | collected 2019-01-08 | study: AquaDiva: Metagenomics assemblies of 32 groundwater samples
ACGGACAGTTTGGGCTATCGGTGAACGTCGGCCAGGCGGAGGACTACGCGCGCGCCGCCACCGAGACCCTGTGGCACGGGCTCGGCTCGAGTGGCGGGCCGGCGTGAGGATCTCGGGTCTCGCGCGAACGGCGGGTGCCGGTAGTACCGCGCTCGCGCTTGCGCGATTCCTGCGGCCGGAACTCGACGATCGACCGCGCCTTCTGTTCGTCATCCACCGCCTGGAAGGTATCTCCGGCTTCGGGCACGTCGGCGAAGCCAGTGACTTCGGCCGCCGTCGCCGGTCCGGACTCGAGGGCGCGATGACCGCGATCGTCGCTCATCGCGCGCACGCGGCCCCAGGTGGCGCCCGCGACGAAGATGTCGCCGACGCGCAGCGTGCCGTTCTGTACCAGGACTGTCGAGATGATGCCGCGACCGGTCTCCTTGCGCGCTTCGAGCACGACACCCTGGGCCGGGCGATCGGGGCTCGCCTTGAGGTCCTGGATATCGGCGGTGAGGAGGATCATCTCCAGGAGCTCGTTGATTCCGGTGCCCTTGATCGCCGAGACCGGTACCACGACGGTGGTGCCGCCCCAGTCCTCGGGTGCCAGTCCGCGGTCAGCGAGCTGCTGCCGGACGCGATCCTGGTTGGCGTTCGCCTTGTCGATCTTGTTGAGGGCCACGACGATCGGCACGCCGGCGGCGCGCGCATGGTCGATCGCCTCGGCGGTCTGCGGCATGACGCCGTCGTCGGCCGCGACGACCAGGACGACGATGTCGGTCACCCGGGCGCCGCGGGCGCGCATCATGGTGAACGCCTCGTGGCCGGGCGTGTCGAGAAAGACGATCTGCCGATTGTTGACGTCGACGTGATAGGCGCCGATGTGCTGGGTGATGCCGCCGAACTCGCCCTCGGTGATCTTGGAGGAGCGGATCTTGTCGAGCAGCGAGGTCTTGCCGTGGTCGACGTGGCCCATGATGGTGACCACCGGAGCGCGCGACACGAGATTGCCCTCGGTTTCGACCGGGATGTCGATCGCGGACTGCGCCTGCAGCTCCTCCTCGAACGTCATTACCTTGGCTTCGAGGCCGGCCTCCAGCACCAGCTTCTGACCGAGCTCCGCGTCGATGATGAAGTTGATGTTGGCCATGATGCCGCGCTGGAAGAGCAGCTTGATGAGGTCTTTCGCCTTGATCTCGAGGCGCTCCGAGAACTCGCGCAACGTCATCCCCTCCGAGATCACGATCGGGCCTTCGTTGACGCTCTTGGATCGCGCCAGCTTCTCTTCGGTGGCGCTGTCCGGGCGTACCTCGCCGCCGCGGCGCCGACGTCGAGTCGTGCCGGAACCGGTCGGAACGACCGCCTCATCGACGACGTTCTCGATCTCCACCAGCGAGCCGCGAAGCGAGCGGATGTCGGTGATCTGGGTCTCGCCCGTGGTCTTGCGCCCTTTCTTCGACTTCTTCTTGTCCGGATCTCCCCCGGGAGAGTCGCCACGGCGGGATCCGGGATGAGATCCCGGCGCCGGCCCGGGTCCACCCGGGCGGGGTCCGCTCGGGCGAGAGAAGCCGGGTCGAGCTGGGCCGCTGCCCGGCGCTGGCCGGCCGGCGCCGCCGGCTCCAGCCGGGCGACCGGGATAGCCACCCGGTCGCGAAGATCCTGGCCCGCCGGGCCCGGAAGGACGCGCAGCACCCGGACCCGAGGGACGGCCCCCCGGACCCGGGCGTGATCCGGGCCGGCTGACCGGCGCTGGCGGACGGTAGGGCTCGGTCGGGCGGTGGATGAGCACGGCGCCGCGGGGCCGTGTGAGCGGGGCCGCGGGGGAAGCGCTCGCCGTGACCGAAGCTGGCGCCGCGGGCGACAAGGACACGGTCGGCGCCGAATGCGGTGGGGGAGCCGCCGGCCTGGGCGTCGCGGCCACAGGTGGCGCCTGCCGAATCTCCCCAGCCGGCGTCGGAGAATGTGCCGGGGACCCGGCGAGGAAGCTCTCTTCCGCCGAAGCGCCCGGAAAGCGGTCGCCACCCTGTGAAGGCGGAAGCGTCTTGATCTTCGCCTCGACTTTCTGGATGACGGTTCGCGGGCGCAGTGGTCGCAGCGGATTGACCGGCGCTCTGGGCGCCAGCGCGGGTGCGGGCGCGCCTCGTCGGGCGACCGCAGCGGCGCTCTGCGCCGTGGAGTCGTCCATGATGACTTCTTTCGGAGACGCGAGCTTCTTCCCGGCGAGGATCGCCTGGAGCATCTCGCTGTCGACCGCCGCCTCTTCGCCTTCGACCCGGACTCCGATGGAACGTAGCTTGAACACCAGATCCTGGTGCGGAACGCCCATCATGGTCGCGAGGTCATGGACCCGAATCTTGGACATAAATGACTTCGTTCTCCCGATCTGCATGCCGGCGAGCGTGCCGCCGGAACGCCTCCTACTGCCGCTCGCCCTCTGGTTCGCGGTGAGTTTCGCCGTCCGCCTCTGCATCGACGGCGCGTGCCTTCTCTTCGGACTCCTTGAAGGCGCGCGACAACGCCGCCATGAAGTCCTGGTCGTTCATCGAGGAGGCCGCCTCGCCGGGCGATGGGCGCTCGCCCGTGCCCGACTCCGCCGACTGCTCGCGGCTCTTTCCTGCCTGATCCTTGGCCCAGTTGAGGATCGACTGCGCCGTCTTCGGGCCGACTCCCTCGACCCGCTGCAAATCTTCCGACCGGGCGTCAACCAGCGCCTGCAGAGTCGTGAAGCCCCCGGCGGCGATCAGCAGGGCCGCCTTCGGGCCCACTCCCGGGACCGTCGTCAGGTCCAGCTCCGCGTCGAGCGCCGGCGCCACCGGCTGCTCGGAGAAAGCTCCCTGGAGCATGCGAGCGAGCGCGTCGGCGACCTCGTCCTTGACGTCGGACTCGCTCTTGATGTCTATGCGACAGCCGATCAGCTCGGCGGCCAACCGGACGTTCTGGCCGCGCTTGCCGATGGCGAGCGAGAGTTGTTCATCTTCGACGATCACGTCGAGGTGCGGATGGGCGCCGGTGTGATGCACCGACACGCGGGTGATCTTGGCCGGAGCGAGGGCGCTCTGAGCAAACGTCACCAGGTCGTCCGAGTATTCGATGATGTCGATCTTCTCTCCGCGCAGCTCGCGGATGATCGATTGCACGCGCGAGCCCTTCATGCCGACGCAGGCGCCGACGGGATCGACGTCGCGCTCGCGGCTGTAGACGGCGACCTTGGCGCGCTCTCCGGGCGCGCGGACCGCGGCCTTGATCACCACGGTGCCGTCGTAGATCTCGGGGACCTCCATCTCGAACAGCTTCACGAGAAGGCGGGGATCGGTGCGCGACAGCACGATCTGTGGACCCTTCGGCTGCTTGTGAATCTCGACGATGACGCCCCGGATGCGTTCGCCCTGGCTGTAGCGCTCGTGGCGCGCCTGTTCGGGCCGCGGCACGATCGCTTCGGTCCGTCCGAGATCGACGATGATGTCGCCGCGCTCGAAGCGCTTCACGGTGCCGTTGACCACCTCGCCGGCCCTACCGATGTACTCGTTGTAGACCTTCTCGCGCTCGGCCTCGCGGACCCGCTGATAGAGGACCTGTTTCGCGGATTGCGCGGCGATCCGGCCGAGTCCGTCGGTCGACACCGGGGTGAGAATCTCCTCGCCCGACTCGGCGTCAGGCTTGTGCTCGCGGGCCTCCTCGACGGTCCATTCCGCGGTTGGGTCCTCGACGACATCGACGACTTTCTTGACCGCCCAGGCTTCGAACTTGCCGGTTTCCGGGTTCCAGGTCGCCCGCACCGGCTCTTTGATCCGGTGCTGCTTCTTCGCCGCGGAGGCCATCGCGTCTTCGAGGGCCTGGACCCAGCGCTCGTAGTCGATCTCCTTCTCGCGGGCGACCTGACGGAGAACCTCTCCGATGTTGATTTCGGGAGCTGCCTGTGCTTGCGCCATATCTGTCGTCTCGTCCCTACCAGTCGATCGTGAGCTTCGCCAGCTGCACATCCACAAGTCGAATCGTCATCGCGTCGCCGCCGTCGATCTCCGTCAGATGAATCTCGCCGGGCTGCGGCCGAAACTCCGCGAGCCGCCCGACGACCGTCGCCCGCTTGCCGGTTCCGGGGTTCACGAACCGAACGCGAACCCTGCTGCCGGTGAATCTCGCGTAGTCGCGAGGCCCGTAGAGCTCGCGTTCGAGACCGGGTGAGCTCACCTCGAGGGTGTAGCGACCGCGCCCGAAGTTCGAAACGTCGAGGACCGCCGAAGCCTGCTTGGACACCGCCTCGCAGTCCTCGAGTCGCACTCCGCCTTCGCGGTCGAGAATCAGCCGGAGCACCCCGCCCTGAAACTCCGCCCGCAGCAGCTCGCAGTCCTGCGCTGCCGCGATCTCGGCGAGCTCGAGAGCAAGCTCCGGATCGATCGCGTTCTTCGCCATCTTCTTCCCGCTCGCCGGACAACAAAAAAGGCGGGCTGCTCAACCCACCTTCGAATCCTAGGCAAGCTGTCGGCGGCGATGATAGCGCCGGGGACAGGGGAACGCAACTGACGGGGACCGAACGGTTTCCGCCACTTCGTGTCAGATTGGCGCGGCTGGAGCTCGATGGCGCCGGATTCCCGGCACGTCAATTGCTCTTCGAGGGAGACAGGGCCGAGCGGGAACGCGACCCTAAAGGAGACGGATCGCACATGAAGCCTTTGCATCGTGGACGTCAGCTGGTGGGTTTTTCGCTGCTCGTCGGAGCGGCGCTCTTGGGAATGTTGATGGCGGGCAGCCCCGATCTCCAGGCCACCGATGGGATCGCCGCCGCCAGCGCGGGGGGGGCGACTGCCGCCGCGGGGTCTGCCGGCACCGCCGCCGTGCGCCTGCCGCAAGGCCTGCCTTCCTTCGCCGATCTGGCGGAGAGGGCGCTGCCGGCGGTTGTGTCGATCGAATCGCAGACGATCGGCCGCAATCGGCCCGCGCGTGGACCGGGCGGCGGCCAGGATCCGTTCGAGTTCTTCTTCGGCCCGCGCGGCCGCCAGGAATCTCCTGACGACCGGAACCGTGAATTCCGCTCCGATTCCGGTGGCAGCGGCTTCGTTGTCAGCGCCGATGGCTTCGTCGTCACCAACAATCATGTGATCGAAGGTGCGACCAAAGTCCGCGTCCGCCTCGACGAGCGCGTGTACGACGCCGAGGTCAAGGGAGCCGACGCGGCGACCGATCTGGCGCTGCTCAAGATCGAGGCCGGCAAGAATCTCGCCTACCTTCCGCTGGGCGACAGCGACCGCCTGCGAGTCGGGGACTATGTGATGGCGATCGGCAACCCGCTGCTTCTGGATCACACCGTCACGGTCGGCGTCGTCAGCGCCAAGGGGCGCTCGATCGGCCTCACCCGCGACAGCTCGTTCGAGAACTTCATCCAGACCGACGCGGCGATCAACCGTGGCAACTCCGGTGGGCCGCTGGTGAATCTCGCCGGCGAGGTGGTCGGCATCGCGACGGCCATGAACTGGGGCGCCGAGAACATCGGTTTCGCGGTGCCGGTTTCGACTCTCAAGGCGGTGTTGCCGCAGTTGCGTGAGAAGGGCCGCGTCTCGCGCGGCTATCTCGGAGTCAACATCACCAATATCGACTTCGACCGCGCCCAGGCATTCGGGCTCTCGGGGGCGGGCGGCGCTCTGGTCACGCAGGTCGCCGACGACTCGCCGGCGAGCGAGGCCGGCGTCGCGCATGGCGACGTGGTGCTCTCGGTGGACGGACGAAAGGTCAAGGAAACCCGCGACCTGATCGACTACGTCGCGTCGCAGGGACCAGGCAAGTCGGTGGAGCTCGAGCTCCTGCGCGACGGACAGCGCATGACGAAAAAGGTCGAGCTTTCGGAGCGCCGGGCGGCCGAGGACGAGGCCTCGACCGAGCCAGATCCGGTGACGAGTGGTCTCGACTGGCTGGGCCTCGAGTACCAGGATCTGACGCCGGGACTGAAAGAGAGCCTGGGTCTGCCCTCGACGCTCGACGGCGTCCTGGTGCGCGAGGTCTCGGCGTCGAGCCCGCTTTACGACGAAGGCGTCGCCGAGGGCGACATCGTCGTGGAGGTCAATGGCAGAGAGGTCGGCGATAGCGCCGAATTCGAGCGCGTGGTCAGCGCGGCGCCTTCCGGTTCTTTCCTCCGGCTCTACGTGAGGCGCGTGAGCCCGCGCGGTCATGGCGACCGGCAGGTGAACTACTTCGCCGTGGTGCGCGTGCCGTAAGCCGTCGGCGGCCAATTCTGGTCCTGGGGGGGGGCATGATGCCCGCGATGCGGGCTTCTTGTCCCCTTTTCAGTTGGTAGAGTGGCCTTCGTGGCTGCTCCGACTCGTGCCTCGATTCTGCTCGTCGACGACGAGGCGGCCATTCGCGAAACTCTGCGGATGATCCTGGAATTCGAGGGCTACCGGGTCGAGGAGGCGGCGACCGGCCTCGAGGCCCTGCAGAAAGTCCGCGAGCGCCCGCCCGACGCCATTCTGCTGGACATCCGGATGCCGGAGATGGACGGCCTCGAAGCGCTGCGTTCGCTGCGCGAACGCGGTTACGAGATGCCGGTGATCGTGTTGTCGGGGCACGCCGACGTCGCGACGGCGGTCGACGCGACACGGCGTGGGGCCTTCGATTTCTTCGAGAAGCCGTTGCAGAAGGACCGCGTCCTGCTGTCGCTCCGCAACGCCGTCGAAGCCAACCGGCTGCATCAGGACAAGCGCCAGCAGCAGCCGCCGCAGGCGGAGGGTGGAGCGATCATCGGCGCTTCCTCGGCGATCCGGCGGTTGCGCGAGACCATCGAGCGCGCCGCGCCGACCGCGGCGACGGTCCTGATTCTGGGCGAAAGCGGCACCGGCAAGGAGCTCGTGGCGCGGGCGATCCACGACGCCAGTCCCCGCCGCGCCCAGGCTTTCGTCCAGGTGAACTGCGCCGCGATTCCGGAGGAGCTGATCGAATCCGAGCTCTTCGGACACGAAAAAGGGAGCTTCACCGGCGCGGTGCGCAAGCAGACCGGCAAGTTCGTCGCCGCCGACGGAGGCACCATTTTCCTCGACGAGATCGGCGACATGTCGGCGCGGACCCAGGCCAAAGTCCTGCGCGTCCTGGAGAGCGGCGACGTCGAGCCGGTGGGCGCTGACCGGGTAAGCCGCGTCAACGTCCGGGTGGTCGCGGCGACCCACCGCGACCTCGAAGAGGAGATTCGGCAGGGACGTTTCCGCGAGGATCTCTACTACCGCCTGAACGTGGTTCCGATTCGCGCGCCTCCGCTGCGAGAGCGCATCGAAGACGTGCCGCTGCTCGCCGAACATTTCGCTCGTCGCTTCTGCGAGGCGAACAACTATCGGCCGAAGAAGTTCCTGGCGGAAGCGATCGAAGCGTTGAAGGCGCAGGCCTGGAAGGGAAACGTGCGCGAGCTGCGCAATCAGATCGAGCGTCTGCTGATCTTGAGCCCGGGTGCGACCATCGGGCGCGACGAAGTCGCGGCGGCGGCCGGTACGGGTCGCCTCGAGCTCGGCCAGGCCTTTCAGAGTCTGAAAACGTTGCGCGAGTTCAAGGATCAGGCCGAGAAGCTTTTTCTGGTCCAGAAGCTGGGAGATCACCAATGGAACGTGACCCAGACGGCGCTCGCGATCGACACGCCGCGCAGCAATCTCTACAAGAAGATGGAGCAGTATGAGATCAAGCGACGCGAGAGCGGCGAACCCGACGCCTGAGGCGATGACCGCAGCTCTCGAGAGCTGCGACGCCTTGCGCCAGGGGCATTTCCTGCTCTCCTCGGGGCTGCATTCGTCGGCGTACGTGCAGTGCGCGCTCTACCTCGAGTCGCCCGAGCGCGCCGAATTGGCGGGCGCCGCCTTGGCGCGCCGGCTGCGCGACGCGAGCGTCGACTCGGTGCTGTCGCCGGCGCTCGGGGGGGTGATCATCGGCCACGAAGTGGCGCGCGCGCTCGGCGTACCGTTCCGTTTCTGCGAGCGCGACGGCGAGCGCCTCGCGTTGCGCCGCGGGTTCGTGCTCGCGTCCGGGGAGCGGGTGGCGGTGATCGAGGACGTCGTCACCACCGGCAAGTCGACTCTCGAGACCGCGGCGCTCGCGGAGTCGAGCGGCGCCGTCGTCGCCGCCATCGCCTCGATCATCGACAGGAGCGGCGGCCGCCATGGTTTCCGGGTGCCCTACGAAGCGCTTCTCGAGCTCTCCCTGCCGGCCTACGCGGCGGCCGATTGCCCGATGTGCCGCGACGGATCGGTGGCGGTGAAGCCCGGCAGCCGTCCGGCGTCCGGGGGCTGACGGTTCAGGCCAGCGCGTTGCGGTAGAGCCGATCGACGCTTTGCCGGAGCGCCTGGAGCCGGCCGCGGGCCTCGGCATTCTTGCCCGTGACGACGAGCGGCCAGAGATTGTCCGCCGAATCGCAGACGTCGATCTTCCATGCGCGCTTGGCGGCATCCCAGCGGCCCACGGCGCCGGAGTGGATGCCCCAACCTGAAGGCAAGTAGCTCCGCAGCTCGATGTCGGTGAAGGTGAGGAGTTGAGCGGGGCTCGCCATGGCCGGATTCTCGCGCACCCACGCTCGAACGGCAAGAAGAGCGCGCCGTGGCTCGACTGCTGGCCGAGCGTTGAGTCGCGCTGCTAGCATCGGGGAGAGGTGGGCGATGCAGATCGAGCTCAGTGACGAACAGGTGCTGCTCCGCGAGAGCGTGCGGCGTTTCGCCGTCGAAGTGGTGGCGCCGCGGGCCAAGGAGATCGACGCCTCGGGGGAATTTCCGCTCGATTTCTATCGCCAGGCTGGCGAGCTCGGTCTCGCCGGCGTGTGCGTGCCGGAGGAGCTGGGCGGCGCCGGTATGGACATGGTCGCTTACTGCCTGGCGATCGAAGAGGTAAGCCGGGTCTGCGCCTCGAGCGGCGTGATCCTCTCGGTCAATAACTCGCTGGTCTGCGATCCACTGCTGCAATACGGAAGCGAAGAGCAGAAACGGGAGTGGCTGGTACCGCTCGCCGCGGGCCACAAGCTCGGCTGCTTCGCGCTCACCGAGCCCGACGCCGGTAGCGATGCCGCGGCGCTCAAGACGACGGCACGGCGTGAGGGTAACGACTACATCCTGAACGGCCAGAAGGTCTTCATCACCAACGGCACCCACGCCGATACCGCGATCGTCTTCGCGACCGTCGATCCTGGGAAGAAGCACAAGGGGATCACCGGCTTCGTGGTGAGCACGGATGCGGCTGGTTTCTCGCGCGGCCACCACGAGTACAAGCTGGGAGTCCAGGCCTCCGGGACCACCCAGCTTTACTTCGACAACCTGCGGGTGCCCGCGTCCCAGCGGATCGGTGAGGAGGGCGAAGGGTTCAAAGTGGCGCTTGCGACCCTGGACGGCGGGCGCATCGGCATCGCGGCGCAGGCGGTGGGGATCGCGCAGGGCGCGCTCGACGCGGCGCTCAAGTACGCCAAGGAGCGGCATCAGTTCGGCCGGCCGATCGCCGACTTTCAGGCGATCCAGTTCTACCTCGCCGACATGGCGATGGAGATCGACGCCGCGCGGCTGCTGGTCTGGAAGGCGGCGTGGACGAAAGAGAATCGAAAGCGCTACACCCTCGAGGCGGCACAGGCAAAGCTCTTCGCCTCCGAAATGGCGCAGCGCGTCACCAACAAGGCGTTGCAGATCCATGGCGGTTACGGCTACACGCGTGACTATGACGTCGAACGCTTCTTTCGCGACGCCCGCATCACCGAGATCTACGAAGGAACCAGCGAGATCCAGAAAATGGTGATCTCGGACTGGATCTTGAAGGAAGCCTGAGCGGCGACCGATGGCCGTCGATTTTTCGCTCAGCGCGGAGCAAGAGCTCCTGCGGCGGGAGGTTCGCCGCTTCGCCGAGGAGCGCATCCGCCCCGGGGTTCGCGAGCGCGACCAACGCCATGAGTTTCCGGCGCGCCTCGTCGCGGAGCTCGGCGAAATGGGGCTTCTCGGCATGCTGGTCCCGGAACGATACGGCGGCGGCGGCATGGACGCGCTCAGCTACTGCCTGGCGATCGAGGAGCTGGCGCGTGTCTGTCCGGCGATCGCCGTAACCTTGAGCGTTTCCAACTCGGTCTGCGCCTGGCCGATCTCGCGCTTCGGGTCGGAGGGGCTCAAGCAAGCGGTGTTGCCGGGTCTCGCTGCCGGGCAAATCGGCGGCTTCTGCCTGA
>ERZ1292633.6537-Hain-H41-02um-R1-6537-length-10134-cov-4_pt1 | contig 10134 bp, 10 predicted proteins | sample MGYA00564406_ERZ1292633 | MGnify/ENA primary metagenome ERZ1292633 (study PRJEB36523, sample SAMEA6512639) | groundwater metagenome | collected 2019-01-08 | study: AquaDiva: Metagenomics assemblies of 32 groundwater samples
CAGGCCCCGAGCCAATTATTGCAACTTTTTGACCCTTGTTCGCGCCTTTTGCAATTGGCGGAACCCAATTATTGGCGAAGGCGGTTTCGGCTATGAATCTTTCAATTGCGCCAATTGTAACAGTGCCGTGGGTAGATTGCTCGATAACGCAATTTTGCTCACATAATCGGTCCTGCGGGCAAATGCGGCCGCAAATTTCGGGCAAAGGATTGGTCGCAGCCGAGATTTGATAGGCTTCCTCAAGCCGCCCAGTAGCGGCAAGTTTTAGCCAATCTGGGATGTTGTTTTGCAATGGACAGCCTGTTTGACAAAACGGCACGCCGCATTGTGAACAGCGCGAAGACTGAGTTTTGGCCTTTTCAAGAATAAATTCGCCGTAAATTTCCAAAAAATCTTGCGCACGCTCTTCCTTCAGGCGCTTTTGCGGCATTTCTTGGTCAGTTTTAACGAATTGCAGCATTTGTTCTGCCATTTTGGTTCTCGAATTCAATAGGTTTCAGATGTTTGACCGCTTTCTATTGCATAGGCGGCAAATATCCAAGTCAAAACTTCAGTAATATAGAATGTTTGCGCCCTATTGTGGCGAGCTAGGTTTAGTTGATGCCGCAATCGACCAAAGACCTTGGAAGCGCCCAACCTCAAATGGGAAACATTGCGCCCAAAAATACAGGGGCTGTAATTTGACGGCAATTTGAAAAAGGTCTTGGAATGCCTTTATGTCACTTTGTGCCATTAAAGCCATGTCTCAATTTTGGTGTTCGCGCTATTTTGTTGTCAATCCCCAAAGCCGCTTCGCGGTCGCGCTTAGGCGCGAGGGATTGACAATAAAATAGCGCCATTAGACTTAAAGATGGCTTGTGGCACAATTGCCCATAAACCTTCCCAAGCAAATAATTGCGATATTAGCACGCGCAACACCAATTATTGGCTCGCTTACGGCAAGAAAATCCCTACTTTTTGCGAACCCTCCTGTGCCAATTTTTATAGTTTGTTTACTTGGTTTGTGGCACTGAATGTTCTCATTTCAAAAGGCACCAAAGTGATTGAACTTAATGACATAATTATCGCCATAATTTTGGGAATTGTTGAAGGGTTAACCGAATTCCTTCCAGTTTCATCAACTGGTCATTTAATATTGGCGGAAAAACTGCTGGGCCATGAAGTTCCAAAAGCTTTTGACACCATGATTCAGCTTGGTGCGATTTTGGCGATTTGTGTGATTTATTTCGAGAAATTATGGGGTATTTTGATATCTTTGCCTACCAAGCCACAATCTCGGCAGTTTGCAATTGGGATTATTATCGCCTTTTTGCCTTCCGCAATTCTTGGTTTTATTTTTCACGATTTTATCAAGACGGTATTATTTAGCCCAATTATTGTTTCTGTTGCACTTATTGTCGGTGGGTTCGCCATTATTTTGGCAGAAAAATTTCGCCCGGCGCCAGCGATTATGGAAGTTGATGATATTGGCTTTGCAACGGCCTTGAAAATTGGCCTCGTGCAATGCATTTCTATGATACCAGGGGTATCTCGATCTGGCGCAACAATTATTGGCGCGATGTTGATGAAAGTGGAGCGCAAAGCCGCAGCCGAATTTAGTTTCTTTTTGGCAATTCCAACAATGGTTGGGGTATTTGTTTATGATGCCTATAAAAACCGCGCCGAACTTTTGGGCCAAGGCGGGCAAGAATTGATGATTGTTGGCATCGGGTTTGTAGTTTCTTTTGTTTCGGCAATTATTGTGGTGAAGGCATTCATGGCAATTGTCACCAAATTTGGGTTTGTGCCATTTGCCTATTATCGGATTGTGGCGGGCATTTTGATGCTGGCCATCTTCCTAAATTAAAACATGCCCTGCTTTATTTCCATCGACGTTGAAACCGCGAATAATGACATCAGCAGTATTTGCCAAATTGGCATGGTGCGGTTCGAAAATGGTGTTGCGGTTGAAAGCTATGATAAGTTGATTAACCCACAAACTTTCTTTCTTGGCATGAATACGTCAATTCATGGCATTGACGCCGAAATGGTAAGAAGCGCGCCAAAATTCTTTGAAATTTTTGACGAAATTGATGCTTGGCTGTCTTCGGGTATTGTAACCTCGCATAGTTATTTTGATAGAAGCGCAATTTATCGAGCCATAATCGAGAATCTAATACCGCAAAAGGCCTATTCTTGGCTTGATGCCACCACCATTATTCGCAGAACCTGGCCAAAATATTCAAAGCGCGGCTATGGCCTTGGCAATTTGGCCCGCGATTTCGAAATTGAATTCAAACACCACGACGCCTGCGAAGATGCGCGGGTGTCGGGGGAGTTGTTGTGCAAAGCTTTGGCGGACGGCGAATATACCCTAACCCAATGGCACGAAATCTTGACGCATAGGAAGAAAGCGAAGCGAGGAGTTGGGAGTGTCTGAAAGCACGCTTCAATAACAAAATGCCAATAAAAATAAAAACCACGCTTTTTTATTTTTGTTGTCCGCTTTTTCCAAATCGCTAAGTGAGCGAAGCGAGGGCGGCGATTTGAGTTAGTAGACGCGTGCCTTCGGTGGAATGGTCTCAATATCATCAGTCATAGTGTTCATATGCACGGGGCGATAATCAATTGAAACTTTGCCGGTTGGCACGTCCAAATATGCCAGAGTATGTTTCATCCAATTTTTATCATCACGATCCGCAAAGTCTTCGCGGGCATGTGCGCCACGGCTTTCTTTGCGATTATTGGCGCCGTGCATGGTGACGCTGGCTTGGAGCAATAGGTTTTCCAATTCAAGCGCTTCGACCAAATCACTATTCCAAATCATAGAACGGTCTTTAACGCTTAAATCGCTTTGTTTGGCATAGGCTTTGTCGATTAAATCGCAGCCTTCTTGCAGGGTTTCCCCAGTGCGGAAAACTGCGCAATTGGTCTGCATGATTTTCTGCATTTCAAGCCGAAGTTTGGCGGTAGAAGTGCCACCATCGGCATTGCGCAATTTTTCAAGCCGCGCCAAATGGCCGTCGGTTTGGCTGTCAGTGATGGCAGGTTGGCGCACGCCGCTTTTGAGAACTTCACCGCAACGCAAGCCAACTGCGCGGCCAAACACTACCAAATCAATCAATGAATTTGAGCCAAGGCGGTTAGCCCCATGCACCGAAACGCATGCAGCTTCACCAACTGCCATAAGCCCTTCGACCACTTTATCAGGGTTGTCGCCGTCTTTAATAACCACTTCGCCGTGATAATTAGTGGGAATACCGCCCATATTATAGTGAACAGTTGGCAAAACTGGAATTGGCGCTTTGGTAACATCAACGCCCGAAAACACCATTGCGGATTCGGAAATGCCTGGAAGGCGTTCATGCAATATCTTAGGGTCAAGGTGATCAAGATGCAGGAAGATATGGTCTTTATTTTTGCCAACGCCGCGCCCCTCGCGGATTTCAATTGTCATGGCGCGTGAAACCATGTCGCGCGGCGCAAGGTCTTTCACGGTTGGTGCATAACGCTCCATAAATCTTTCGCCATTGGAATTGGTAAGATAGCCGCCTTCGCCGCGTGCGCCTTCGGTGATTAAACAGCCCGCTCCATAAATACCAGTCGGGTGGAATTGCACAAATTCCATGTCCTGCAAGGGTAATCCCGCGCGCAAAACCATGGCATTGCCATCGCCAGTGCAGGTATGCGCCGAAGTGCAGGAAAAATAGGCGCGACCATAACCGCCGGTGGCCAAAACAGTGCGTTGGGCGCGGAAGCGGTGCAGCTTGCCAGTTGCAAGTTCCCAAGCCGTAACCCCACGGCAAGTGCCATCTTCGTCCATAATTAAATCGAGCGCGAAAAATTCGATAAAGAACTCAACGTCGTATTTAAGGCTGTTGCCATAAAGCGTATGCAGCATGGCGTGGCCAGTGCGGTCAGCGGCGGCGCAAGTGCGTTGAACGGGGGCTTCGCCGAAGTTTTTGGTCATGCCGCCAAATGCGCGTTGATATATTTTGCCCTCTTCTGTGCGTGAAAAGGGCACGCCCCAATGCTCCAGCTCATAAACTGCGGCGGGTGCATTGCGGGTAAGATATTCAATACTATCTTGATCCCCCAGCCAGTCCGAACCTTTTACGGTGTCATACATATGCCATTGCCAATGGTCTTCACCCATATTGCCAAGTGATGCCGAAATGCCACCTTGCGCCGCAACAGTATGTGAGCGCGTGGGGAAAACCTTGGAAATACAGGCAGTTTTTAGCCCTTCTTGGGCGCAACCAAGTGCAGCACGTAGGCCAGAGCCGCCAGCACCAACCACCACCACATCATAAACATGGTCAATCCATTTGTTTGATGCGGTCATTTTATGCTCCCAGATAGATTTTAATAATGGATAATATACCAATTGCCGCCATCAAAGCTGCAAGGAAATTAATGCCAAGCATCAAAAGCGCTTTGCTCGATGGCTTATGGATATAATCTTCGATGACAACTTGAACACCAAGGTTGAAATGCCCGGCAGCGGCGATAATCAATAAAGCCATAACGCCAGCATTAAAGGGGTTTGAAAACCACTCCACCATTGCTTGATGCGATAAATTGGTGAAAAATAATATTGAAGTTGCAGCATAAATAAAGCCCAATAATAAGCCAACCGCCAAAGCCCGCTGATGAATTACATGCTCAGTGCCATGTCCCGAAGCGCCATTGCCGCGCGCTTTTGATAATGGTGTGCGAAAATCTTTTGTTGCCATTTGCCCCACCTAATGCCCTAAAGCTCTATAACCAAGCCACATCATTTTAATTGCGCCAGTAAACCCAAGAACAATAACAACCCAACCGCTTATTGTGGCAGTTTTTTTATCCAGCCCAATTCCAAGATTAAACAATAAATGCCTGATGCCGTTTGCGATATGATAGGAAACCGAAACCAAGCATCCAAATAACACCAACCGCCCAAATGCCGAGCCAATTAGCGCTTGAAAAGCTGCATATTGCTCCGACCCTGCCGCCAAGGCCGCGAGCCACGCCAAGAGCACGACAATCGCTGCGAGATTGGCAACGCCTGTAGCACGGTGCAAAATCGAAGTAGTCATAGTGACGTGCCACCGCCAGACTTGCAAATGCGGCGAAAGCGGCCTTGGTTGAATTGAATCTGCCATAAACGTCCTTGTTATCCATTTATATTGCCATAAATGGCAAATCACTTTGACGGAATATTCTCCTATTTCCTAATAATACTTTCCAGTTTGCGGTCAATTGCATTGGCGCGATATGGCACAATAGAAAACAGCGTTAAATGGCTCTAATGATTTGCTTTTGACAGTTAAATTATTCAAAGACGCCGTTAATTTGCCATTATTCTTTTGTTAGGACAATAGTCGCTCCAATGTGAGGACAAAATGAAAAAATCAAACTCAAAAATCCGATGGTTAACCATCTTGGTGTCCGTTCCAATTCTGATTTATGTTTCGATTCTTGTTCGCTTTTTCATCAATCAAGACAAGTTACTTTTTCAAAACCAAAGGGTAGTTCAGCAACCCAATATTGAGAAACTGGACATTCAAGACATCAGAATTAAGACCTCAGATGGGGAAATCATTCAAGCTTGGTATGAGCCTGCCAGGCCAAACCGACCGACTGTCTTATTTTTTCACGGAAATGCCACACTTCTTGAAATGTCGAAATGGCGCTATTTGCGCATGCATAAACAGGGCGTTGGATATCTTGCAATTGCTTATCGCGGGTATGGGGAATCAAGCGGGACCCCGAGTGAAGCTGGTATTTTGACTGACGGGATTGCCGCATATGAGTGGTTAGTCGCCCAAAGAATACGGCCCGAAAACATCATAATTCATGGCCATTCACTTGGAACCGGCGTTGCTACTCACGTTGCAAGCCTTAAACCAGCACGAGCGCTGCTTTTGGAAGCACCATTCTTGTCTGCTCCTGAAGTTGCCAAGGCGCATTATCCATATTTGCCAATTGATTTAATGATGCGAAACCGATTTGAAAACAAAAGGCGCATTCACAAAGTTAAGATGCCACTATTGATTGCGCATGGCACTGGTGACGTCGTAATTCCTTTCTCCCAAGGCCGCTCATTATTTGCAATGGCAAACTCGCCCAAGAAGTTTGTCGAGATGAAAAATTCGGATCACAATACTTTAACTCGAGACGGGGTTTATGATCACTATTGGCGGTTTATTGGTTTGGTGCCAATGGATTTTGCCCCGAATATCATAATTGGCGCTCAATAATTTCCACACCATCAACCCTCAAAAATTACCACGCGCCGCTGCAATCAAATCTTCGGGACGGCGCCAAATTTGGGTTTTGCAGAAGCCCATTGCGCAACCGCGCAAACGCAATGTTCCGTGATCAAGGCGAATTGTGCCGTTGAAAGTGCGGCCATCAATTGGGTTGTAAAGCGTGCCGCCAGACCAAGTGTTTGGTGCAGTGCGCTCGAAGTTTTGCACAATTTCCAAACCAACTACGGGGCGAGCGCGCAAAGCTCGATTGGGGTTATTGCGGTCGGTGCGATGGCCGCCGCCTTCTTCTTCTGAAATCCAAAGCCATTTAACCGTGCCACATAATTTTCTAGCGTCTTGCAAACATCCGTGAAAATCAACAATTGAACTAAATCCTTGACTTGCCCAACGACCACTAATGTCCCTTGGTATGTTTTGGGCTTGAACTTGGCTTGCAAATAAAGCAGCACAAAATGACGCTATGGCAACGCAGATTGTCACCAGCTTTATTGCAAAATGGATTTGTGGTTTGTGCATTGGCTTTCCCCTTCTAATTCCAAAGTCAGCATTCGGATTTTCGCACAGAATCGCCATTTTTCTATAAGGCCAAATGCCGCACTATGATAGCCGTAAACTAATTGGACGGCATGAGAGCGTCCATCAAATGGTGCGCTTCTTGGCTATCCCAATTGGCAGCACCAGATACTCGCGCAATCTCCACGCCTTGTGCATTATATACAACAGTGGTGGGAAAGCCTTTGGCCCTAATTGGAAAAGCAATTCGCATCATTGGGTCGTGATAAAAAGCCAATTTTCCACCGCTAAGTTCTTCGAGTTTTTGCTTTGCGTTGGGTGCGAAATCGCCCCTATCGACGCTTATTGCAATAATTTCAATTGGCTTGTCTTTATATTCCGCGCGCAAATTTGCCAATGACGGCATTTCTTCAATACACGGTCCGCACCAAGTGGCCCAAATATTAACGACTAAAATCTTGCCGCGAAAATCTGCGAGGGTGATTTCCTTTTTCTGTGCATCAAAAAATACTTGTTGTGGCTGTTGTGGCGCATTGGGCAAAATTTCTAGTGCTGCCAAACCACCAGTTCGAAACCTTTCCAATTTATGGCTTTGGGTGTTAAGGGACAGCGCGAAATAGCCCGCAAGCAAAATAAGAACTAACAGCAAACACATGGCAATTGAAAACCGAAACAAGTTTTTGGCTTTTTGTGGGTTTTGGTTGGAATTTGTCATATTTTGTGTCATTGGCAACTTTTACGGAAATTGGTTTGATGGATAATAAGGATAAGGGCAGCGAAACCCAACAAAAAATGTGGGGTGGCCGCTTTGAAGCACTTCCAAGTGAGGCTTTGCAAGCAATTAATGCTTCGATTTCGGTTGACCAAAAAATGTGGCGCGAAGACATTGATTGTTCCGTGGCCCATGCCAATATGCTTGCGGCGCAAGGAATTATTAGCGAAACCGACAAAGTTGCAATTATTGAAGGATTGCAAAAAATCGTTGGGCAAATTGAAAATGGCGAATTTGAATTTTCAATTGAGCTTGAAGATATACATTTGAACATTGAAGCACGGCTAACTGAAATAATCGGCGAAGCAGGTAAACGCCTACACACGGGGCGTTCACGCAATGACCAAGTCGCCAATGATTTCAAACTTTGGACGCGGCGGGCGCTGCAAAGCACAATCACCCAAATCCTCACCCTGCAAAACATATTGGTCAATCGCGCAGATGAGCATTTTGATTGGATAATGCCCGGCTTCACCCATTTGCAAACCGCACAACCAGTGACATTGGGTCATCACTTATTGGCCTATGTTGAAATGTTAGAACGCGACAATTTTAGGCTTAATAATGCGTTTCATAATGCAGGCGAATGTGTTTTGGGGTCGGCAGCGCTGGCGGGAACGCCATTTCCAATAGATCGTGAAACTGTCGCGCAAGAATTGCGCTTTGACTGCCCGAATGCCAATTCAATGGACGGCGTTGCATCGCGCGATTTTGCACTTGAAGCACTTGGTGCGCTTTCAATTGCAATCGTCAATTTATCACGCTTGGCCGATGAAATTGTTTTGTGGTCGTCGCCGCAATTTGGCTTTGCAAGGCTTAGTGATGATTGGTCCACCGGCTCGTCAATCATGCCGCAAAAACGCAACCCCGATGCAGCTGAGCTTATCCGCGCGAAAGCCGCAAAAATATGTGCGGCTTCAAATGCCCTTCTGATGATACTTAAAGGCTTGCCGCTTACTTATTCCAAGGATTTGCAAGAAGATAAAGTCTTGGTTTTTGGTGCGTTCGAAGATTTTTGGCTAAGTATAACTGCGATGCGCGGCATGATGGAAACCATCACATTCAACCGCGAGAATATGCTGAAAGCTGCGAAATTAGGCTATTCAACTGCTACCGATTTGGCAGATTGGTTGGTGCGTGAATTGGGCTTGCCTTTCCGTGAAGCGCATCACATTGTTGGTGCAGTGGTTAAACATGCCGAACAAAATAACTACCTCGAATTGGCATTAATGCCTTTAAGTGAGTTCCAAAAAATTGATGCGCGCATAAGTGAAGCTGCTTTATCCTTGCTAAATGTCGAAGCATCGGTTAGTTCACGCACTTCGCTTGGTGGGACTGCGCCAAATAATGTCAAAATGCAAATAGAAAAATGGAAGGACGAGCATGAATAAAATCTATACGAACCTTCTTATTTTGGTTTGCGGAATGGTGATTTTAACTGCTTGTGGTGTACAGGGCAATTTGAAAACCGCGCCGCCAATGTGGGGCAATGAGCGCGCAAATTATGAGGAACAAAGGGCAACAAATGCCCAGATGGAAAAGCAAAAGGAAAGCCCTTCCGCCATTTCTGTTCCCAAATAATTCAGAGTATTATTATGCGTTTTTTTGATTATATTGACGGCGAACTTTGCGCCGAGACCGTTCCACTTCGTGCGATTGCCGAAGCCGTGGGAACCCCGACTTATGTTTATTCCAAAGCAACTTTAGAGCATCATTATGATGTGCTTAAAGCTGCGCTTCATGGCCTTGATATAAATATTGCATTTGCAATTAAAGCCAATACCAACGCCGCCGTTATAGCAACTTTGGCGACAATGGGCGCGGGTGCGGATACTGTTTCCGAAGGTGAAATCTTAAGGGCCATGCGCGCTGGTGTGCCTTCTAATCGCATTGTATTTTCAGGGGTCGGCAAAACCAAACGCGAACTTAAATTTGCAATCAAAACTGAAATTCACCAAATAAACGTTGAAAGCGAACAAGAGCTTATAACCATTGCCGAAATTGCAAAAAACCTGAGCAAAGTTCAAAATGTGGTCATAAGGGTCAACCCAGACGTTGAGGCAGGCGGGCATTCCAAAATAGCAACTGGCTATGCAACTTCAAAATTTGGTGTCAGCCCAGCTACGGCATTTGCAATGTTCGAAAACGCGAAACAGCTTTCGGGCGTAAAGATTTGCGGCCTTGCCGTGCATATTGGCAGCCAAATTATCGATATCGCGCCGATGCGTGCTGCCTATGAAGCATTGGCCTTAATGGTGCGCCAATTGCGGTTATCGGGCCATGAAGTTACAAGGCTGGATCTTGGTGGCGGTTTGGGCGCGATTTATGACGATAAAGGCGAGGGGCCAGATCTTGTAGCTTATGGGCAAATGGTGCGCGAAATAATTGGGCCATTGGGTGTTAAAATTGAAATTGAACCCGGACGGCTGATTTGCGCCAATGCTGGCGTGCTTTTGGCGCGGGCTTTGGTGACTAAAGAAAATGGTGGGCGTGAATTTGTGGTTATTGACGCCGCCATGAATGATTTGTTGCGTCCAGCATTTTACGATGCTTACCATCAGATTTTGGCCGTGAAAGAACCGCCGATTGGCGCAAATCAGATGCCGATTACCGTGG
>ERZ1292633.6538-Hain-H41-02um-R1-6538-length-10133-cov-5_pt1 | contig 10133 bp, 6 predicted proteins | sample MGYA00564406_ERZ1292633 | MGnify/ENA primary metagenome ERZ1292633 (study PRJEB36523, sample SAMEA6512639) | groundwater metagenome | collected 2019-01-08 | study: AquaDiva: Metagenomics assemblies of 32 groundwater samples
AGCTACCAGCTACCAGCTACCAGCTACCAGCTACCAGCTACCAGCCACCAACCACCAACCGTCTGTGTCCGCGCCTCGCCTTCGCTTCGCTCCCTCTCCCACGGGCTACCTGCACGTGGGCGGCGCGCGTACGGCCCTGTTCAATTGGCTCTTCGCCCGCCGGTACGAAGGCCAGTTCCTGCTGCGCGTCGAGGACACCGACAAGGCCCGCGGAACGGAGGAGTCCACCCGGGCCATCTTCGAAGGCATGCGGTGGCTGGGACTGGACTGGGATGAAGAGGTCGTCCATCAGGGCGACAACGTCGCGCGACATCGCGCCGACGCCGAGCGCATGCTTGCCAATGGGCACGCCTACCGGTGCTTCTGCACCGCCGCCGAACTCGACGAGCGTCGCAAGGCGGCCGAAGCAGGCGGCGGCGCGTTCAAGTATGACCGCCGCTGCGACCGCCTCGATCCCACCGAGGTGCAGCAGCGCCTGGCCGTGGGTGCCCCGAGCGTGGTCCGCTTCCGCGTCCCCGAGGGCACCACGGGCTGGACCGACCTCGTGCACGGCGAGATCAGCTTCCCGAACAAGGACATCGAGGACTTCGTCGTCCTCCGCACCGACGCCACCCCGATCTACAACCTGGCAGTCGTCAGTGACGACATCGCCATGCGCATCACCGTGGTGATGCGCGGCGACGACCACATCTCCAACACGCCGAAGCAGGTCATGCTGTATCGCGCGCTGGGAGCCGAGCTTCCGCAGTTCGCGCACCTGCCGATGATCCTCGGCGCAGACGGCAAGAAGCTTTCCAAGCGCCATGGCGCCACCGCAGTGGCCGACTGGCAGCACGAGGGCATCCTGCCGCAGGCGATGGTCAACTTCCTCGCGCTCCTCGGCTGGTCCCCCGGCGGTGATTTCGCCGAGGTGATGACCCTCGACGAGCTGATCGCCAAGTTCAACGCCGATGGCCTGCTGAAGAAGGCGTCCATCTTCGACGTCAAGAAGCTCGAGTGGATGAACGGACAGCATCTCGCGCGAATGCCGATCGAGCGCCTCGAGCCGCTCGTCACGGCGATTCTGCTGCAGGAGGGCCTGGCGACGGTACCGGAGCTGGCTGCGCTCGACGATCGCTATCGTCGGGCGCTGGAAATCCTCCGAACCCGCGTGCGCTCGGTGACGGATCTCGCCATGCAGGTGCCGACCTACCTGCGCGTGTCGTACGACGAGTCGGCCGTCACGAAGGCCTGGAGTACCGTTGCCGACGCGATCCATGTCGTGGACCTGGCGCACGAAACCGTGAGCGCGGCAAGCTGGGACCCGCAGGCGATCGAGCATTCGCTTCGGGCTGTCGCCGAGGCGCAGGGCCTCGCGGTCGGCAGGGTGCTCGGCCCCATTCGCATGGCACTTACCGGGAGCGTCTCCAGCCCGAGCATCAGCGAGGTCATGCAAATCCTGGGGCGCGATGAGTCGCTCTCTCGACTCGGCCAGGCAAAGAGTTTCCTCGCGGGACGGCGCGCATGACGGACCAACCGGTGCGCGCCCTGCTCACGCCGATCGAGCAGAAGGTCTATCACTTCCTGCTCGACCATCTTGCCGAGCACACGTTCCAGCCAAGCGTGCGCGACATCGCGAGACACTGCCGCATTGCCTCCACCAAGACGGTCACCGACCTCCTGGCCTCGCTGGAGGCCAAGGGTTACGTGGAACGCGAACCCGGCAGGTCACGTGGCGTGAAGCTGCTGGGCTACGGCGGGCCGGTGGGCGTGACGCCGATACCGGTTGTCCGCGTGGCTGCCGGCACGACCGCCCAGGTCGTGGTCTCGTCGCTCTCGCTCGACCGCACCCTGGTGCCAAGCGACGAGTGCTTCCTCGTGGAAGTGTCCGACGACGCCGCGCGTTCGCTCGGCGTGCTCGCCGGCGACCTGGCGATGGTGCATCCCGTGGCGCGGTCGCGCGATGGTGACACGGTGGTGGTGCGGGTGGGCGGCCAGGCGCTGGTCCGCACCATGCAGCGCCGCGGCCAGGCGGTGGTGCTGAGCGCAGACGCCGGCTCGGCGCCGCTCGAGCTCGGGCCGGGCGATGACTTCGCGGTGCTTGGCGTGCTCGCCGCGGTGATCAGGCCGCCGGCGACGAGCCCCTAGCCCCTATTGACCCAGCACCTGGCACCAAGCAGCTGGCTGCTACGGCTTCGCCGGCGCCGGAGGCGTTTCCGCCTTCGCCTGCGCCTCGCGGCGCTCGCGGTCCTTGCGCGCGCGCAGCGCGCGCACGGCGGCGCGGAAATCGTCATCGCGCGAGACGCGCAGCGCCTGATCCTGGATCTCGCGCGACATGCCGCTCATTACGCGCGCTCTCTCCATCGCCACCGGGTTCGCCTGGACATTGAGCGGTAGCATCCCCAGCACCGCCGTCGGAATCGAGAATCTGCCGAGGCGAATGAACTGCTGGTCGATGCCGTACTTCTTGCCCCCGAGGTTCACCGTCCAGTCGCCGGAGGCACGCGGGTTTCCGCGAGCAAGCGCCAGCGAGTCGTTCATCAGCCTGATCTTCTCGGCGAGCATCGTGTAGAGCGACTCGGAGCGCGTGGACGGCTGCATCGGCGCCGAGACCACCGGTCCGGTGGGGAGCCAGAGTCGCGGATCGTTGTAGCTGGGTCGCACGCCGCGCGTGGGACCGCCTGTTCCGATCACGTCTCCACTGCCCCCTTCGCGCTTCTCCGCCGCGGGCGGCGCGGGCTCCTGCGGCACCGCGGCGGGCAGTTCGGTAGGCACCGCGACGGGCGACACGAGTTTCGGCGCCGGCTCCGCGGACCGACGACCGCGATCGGGGCGGTTATCGCCTCCGAAACGGGCCACCTCCCGTGGCGGCTCCACCAATCGTGGCAATGCGAGGAACCCGATGCGCTCGACCCGCACCGGACGCCCGAAGTCGCTGAGCAGCGTGGTAAGCTTGTTCGGTATGGCGATGAGCCAGATCAGCGCCCCACCGATCATCACGTGCAGGATGATCGAGACGACGACCGCGGGGAGGGCGCGCACCGGCGGCGACGTCACGCCTGCGCTTCCACCGGGTTGGTGACCATGCTGTAGCCCACCAGTTCCACCTCCACGACGTCGCCGGCCTTCAATGGCCCGACGCCGGCCGGGGTGCCGGTGGCCACCACGTCGCCGGGTTCGAGCGTCATGACGTGGGAGATGTATGACAGGAGGTCCGGGATTGGGAACACGAGGTCGCGGGTGTTGCCGCGCTGCTTCTCCTCGCCGTTCACGCGCGTCACCACGGTGATCGCGTCGAGCGGCGGCACCCCGGCCCACTCGGGTCCGATGGGACAGAACGTGTCGAAGCCCTTGGCCCGGGTCCACTGCCCGTCGCTCTTCTGCAGGTCGCGCGCGGTGACGTCGTTGAGCGCCACCACGCCGCGAATGCCCGCCAGGCACTGCGCGCTTGTCGCGCGGTGCAGGGTGGTGCCAATGACGATCCCCACTTCACCCTCGAAGTCGACGCGTTGCGACGCAACCGGCATGACGATCGGCGCGAGCGGCGCTATCACAGCCGAGGGTGGCTTGAGAAAGAGCAGCGGCGCCGGCGGGACGTCGTTGCCGAGTTCCTTGGCGTGCTCGCGGTAGTTCCGCCCCACGCAGACGATCTTTCCGGGCCTGGACATGACTGACAATCTACCCCGTCAGGTGCGGAAAGGTGCATCGGCATAGAACCGCCGCAGCGTCTCGCGCAACGTTGCCCAGGGCGCCACCTCGCGACGCGCCGGAGGCAGGGCCTCGAGGAGCTTGCCGCCGTACCCCTTTCGCAGGACGCGCGGGTCGCACAGCACCACGGCGCCGCGATCGTCCGTCGAGCGGATGAGCCGTCCGAAGCCCTGCTTCAGGCGCAGGGCCGCGTGCGGGATCATGTACTCGAGGAAACTGTCGCCCCCGGCCTTCTCGATGGCCTCGCACTGGGCGGCGGTCACCGGCTCGGACGGCACGCGGAACGGAATGCGCGCCAGCAACAGGGCGTGCAGGGCGCGCCCCGGCACGTCGACCCCCTCCCAGAACGACGAGGTTCCCACCAGCACCGCGTTGCCGTGATCGCGGAAGCGCCGCAGCAGCTGGTCGCGGGGCGCCTCACCGTGCACCAGCAGCGGCCACTGCGATTCGACGTCGAGGGCGCGCAGCGTGCGCGCGGCCTCCTTGACGTCCCGGTGGCTCGTGAAGAGCAGGAAGACGCCGCCGTCCGACACCTGCACCAGGTCGTGCGCCGCGGCCATCACCTGGCCGAAGTGTGTGCGCGCGTCGGCGTTGGGCGCCACGAAATCACTGGGCACAGCGAGGATGGCCTGCGACGGAAAATCGAACGGCGACGCGAACTGCCGCGTCACCGGCTCCACCAGGTCATCGTCCAGCCCGAGGCGCCGCGCCATGAAGCTGAACCCGTCGGCGACGGCGAGCGTCGCGCTCGTGATGACCGCCGTCTCGAGACGCACGAACAGGTCGTCGCGCAGAATGGGGGCGAGGTCGAGCGGCACCGAGGCGGCGCCGATGTTTCCCTCGCCCGGACGCCGCTCGAGCCACCGCACGGTCTCGCCGGCATCCCGCCCGGAGCGCAGCGCACCGCGCAGCGCGTCGCCCGCGCCCTGCAGGCGCCGCGACACGCCGCGAATCTCGCCGAGCAGCGGCGCGAGCTCGTCGGCGCGCGCCTTGTCGGTGTCGAGGCGCTCGCCCACCATGCGCAGTCCCTCGTCGAGCATGGCGATCTCGCGCAGCAGGTCGTCGAGCGCGGCGTCGAGTCCCATGCGCCAGATCGGATCGTCGTCGAAGGCGTCGGTGAGGCGCACCTGCGCCTCGTTCCTGCCGGTCAGCCACGCGTCGAGCATGTCGCAGACCACCTGCGACTTGTCGCGCGCAGCGCGTGTGCTCTCGTACAATCGCACGCGAACGAGGTCGAGCGAGGCGACGCTCAGCAGGTCGTTGGCTCGCGAGAGCTTGCGCTCCAGCGCCGGCAGCAACCCCTTGCCGCGGCGCTCGAGGCGCGCGAAGAGGCGCAGGAGTCCGCGACGGGAGACCGTGTGCCCGAGATGGGCCGCCGCCGCATCTTCGAGATGGTGTCCTTCGTCGATGACGAGCCGCGTGAACGGCGGGAGCACGGCCGCCTCGCTCCAGTTGCCGCTGGCGCGCCGCACGGCGACATCGGCCATCAACAGGTGATGATTCACCACCACGATGTCGGCCTCGGCCGCCTTGCGACGCGCCAGGAACACGAAGCATGAGTCGAAGTGCGGGCAGCGCATCCGCGTGCACAGGTCGCCCTCGGCGGCCACTTCGTCCCACACTTCACGGCGCGGCTGCACCGCGAGGTCGGCCAGCGACCCGTCCCTGGTCTTCGCCGCCCACGCGTCCAGCGCACGGAACTCCTCGGCCGTGGCGTCCTCGAACAGCGAGGCGCCCTCGGCGCGTGCCGTCTCGAGGCGCAGCTTGCAGAGGTAGTTGTGCCACCCCTTCAGCATGGCGAAGCGCACCTTCTGGTCGGTGAGCGCCTCGGCGAGGATCGGCAGGTCCTTGCCGATGAGCTGTTCCTGCAGCGTGATGGTGTTGGTGGAGACCACGGTCCGTTCGCCGTTGGCTGCTGCCCATCGCAGCGCGGGCACCAGGTAGGCGAGCGACTTGCCGACCCCGGTGCCCGCCTCAAGCATGCCGATGCCACCCTTGGTGTAGAGGTTGGCGATCGTCGCCGCCATCTCACGCTGTGTGGGACGATCCTCGAACCGCCCCATGTGCGCGGCCACGGGACCGTGCGCGTCGAGCAGGCCGGCAATGGTGTCGCCATCGAGGGGGTGCTCCGGCTCGTGACGGGGCACCTCCACCACCACGTAGAGTCGCGTCGCCTCGTTGTCGACGATGGCAAAGCCGATGCCATCGTCGTGCAGCCGCGCCGCGACCTCGAGATCGGCGCCCGAAGGCTCGAGCAGGCCCGACGGGTGGTTGTGCACCAGCAATTCGCCGCGCTTGGCGAATCCGGGGAGCGCGAGCACGCTGCGCGCGTCGCCTCGTGCCACCGCCCGCGCACCCTGCACGATTCCCTCGCCGTCCATGGTGCCCACGAAGCACACCTCGCGGCCACCGGCCAGGCGAATGGCCGCGCAAATGGCGTCAGCGGCGCGCGCGCCGAGCCGGGCTTCGCCGACGGTCACGCGCGCTCAAGCGCGAGCAAGGGCGCGGTGCCGCTCACGTCTTGTGCGGCTTTTTCCTGGCCGCCGGAAACAGCACGTTGTTCAGGATCAACCGGTAGCCCGGCGAACTGGGATGCAGTGCGAGGTCGGTGGGCGGCGCACCGATGTTGTGCTGCGGGTCCTCGGGATCATGTCCCCCGAGGTACGTCCACGCGCCCTTCCCCAGGTCGCCGTGGATGTACTTCACCCACGGCGCGCCTTCCTCGTACGCGAGTACCGTGACCGCCGGCCGGAGCGCGGAGCGCATGAACGACGTCGTCACGCCGTAGTAGTCGGGAATCACCGCGCGATGGTTCTGCACGAGCATCGTCGCCACGGGGTCCAGCTTCGCCGAGAAGGCGAACAGCTGGAAGCCGCCCAGCGGCTGGCGGCGGGCCGGCACATTCACCTGGTGCCCGTCGATGTCGCTCATCGCGTTCACGCCCGCCGACATCTCCAGGTGCGCCCTGGACACGGCCAGCGCGTTGGCCCAGTCCATCTTGTTGTCCGCATCGGGGTCCATCGGCGAGCCGTCAGAGTAGGGCGCGGCGATGTCCACGCCCTGCGACGCGAGGGCGAGCTCGAGCGTCTCGGTGGCTCCGCACATGGCGAACAGAAAGCCGCCGCGGTCCACGAAGGCGCGCAGCCTGGCGGCCACGACCTTCTTGAGCGCGGGGATCGACGGGTAGCCGTGGCGTCGCGCAGTGGCGAGGTCGCGCTCGCGCTGGTCGACGAACCACGGGGCGTCCCGGTAGCTCAGGTAGAGCTTGTTGAGCTGGCCGGTGAAGTCCTCGTGAAACAGGTGGATCCAGTCATATTGGCTGAGATCCTGGTCGAGCGCCTCGTCGTCCCACACCCGCGTGTAGGGGATGCCCGCGTAACGCAGGGCGAGCGTCACCGCGTCATCCCACGGGGGCGAGTTCGGAGGAGAATATACGGCGATCCTCGGCGCCTTCTCCAGCGGCACGGCGTCGGCGTTGCTGTTGGCGATCTCGCCGCGAATGCCGTTGAGCGTCTCGTCGCTGACGGCCTCGAACGTCACGCCGTCGAGCGCCGCGCGCCGCCGCACGAACGGCACGTCGGGAAGCAGGAACGCGCCGCCGCGGTAATTGATGAACCACTCGGCGCGCACCCCCTCGGTGAGCGCGTTGAACGTGACACCGTACGCCTTGAGGTGGTTGGACTGGGCGTCGTCCATTGGGAGGAGCAGGTGCTGCGCACGCAGCGGTGCGGCGCAGCAGAGCGAGGCGACAAGAAGAACCCGTACGCTGTATGCCGTACGCCGTACGCCGTACGACGTGGCGCACCTCGGCATTCGTGGGCGAGACAGCGCTACTGCCCTGCCACGGATGACACGGATCAGATGGATGAACACGGATTCAATTCGACGGGGCATGGCATCTCACTGAAGATAATCCGTGTCCATCCGTTTCATCCGTGGAAAAGCAGTGAATCTGGCACGGCGCGAAGAGCCAGCGCCCGCAACCGATCCAGCGCCTGCCGCGCCTGCGGCACCAGCGCGCTGTCGGGCCACGTCAGGATCAGGTGCTCGTAGCGGGCCGTGGCCGCCGCGCGATCACCGCGGCGCTCGAGCGTGCGGGCCCATTCGAGATCGGCCTCCGGCGCTTCGGGGGCGGTCGTGTACTGTTCGACGAGCCGCGTCCACAAGCCGATGGCGCGCGCGTCGTCGCGCCGCGCGCTCGCGACGCGCGCGGCGAGCCCCAGCAGGAACGGCGCTGCATCGGGTACGCCCTCGGCGGCCTGCTCGAAGGCGCGCGACGCGGCCGCCGAGTCGCCGCGCGCCAGCGCCAGGAACGCCGCGCCGATGCCCGGGGTGCGGGTCTGCCGCGTGCGGGAGATGAACGCCAGCGCCGTCACGATGTCCGACGACTTCTCGTCGGCCGTTCGCAATCCCCGCCGCGCCGCCTCCAGGTCGCCGTCGAACAGGGCGAGCCAGCCCGACACCACATCTTCCTCCTCGCCGCCGCCTTGCGCGGCGGCTCGTCGCGCGCGCGCAATGTCACCCGCGCGAATCCACCCCCACGCCAGGGCGCGCGCGTAGGTGCGCCGCTGCGCGTCGGTGATCCGTGCGCCATGACTGGCAATCAGCTGCTCGGCCTCCGCCGGGCGGGCGAGTTGCGCCAGCGCACGGATGCGCAGCGGCAGCGCCTCGGCGACCGCCTGCGCGCTGTCCAGTGCCGGTGTCACCTGCGTGGCGACGGCCAGCGCACCCGACGCGTCGCCGCCGGCCAGCGCGGCGGTCGCGGCGCGCAGGGCAAGCGCAGGCTGTCTGCGCACCTGGTAGGCCGCCAGGAGCGCGTCACGCGCCGCCAGCGCTCCCCCCACGCGCTCCGCCTCGTCGGCGAATTCGATCCATACCTGCGCCGTGCTGTCGGTGGGTGGCAGCGCGCTCAACTCGCGCCACGCCGCGCGCGGTGCCCCCCATCGCAGTTCGAGTCCCGCACGGGCCCGGGCCAGCGCCACCACCACCGGCGGACTCATTCCCCCCAGCGCCGACAGCGCGGACCGCACGCCGTCGCGTTGCACCGACGGGGTGCCCATCAGGGAGTAGATCGCGGCCTGGTCGAGATACGGCGCGTCGGACACCGCGTCGCGCCATGCGGCTGCGGCCGCATCCCAGCGACCCATCGTGGCGTAAAGCTCGGCGAACTCCGTGGCGAACTCCCGCGCGCCGCCCCGCGCCGAAACCGCGAGTTGCAGCACCGAGTCGGCAGCCTCGGCGCGACGGTCGGTCAGGAGCAGCCGCGCGTACTCGCGGTATGGCGCGGCGTCACGCGGATCGAGCGCTCGCCAGTCGTCGAACGCCCGGCGGGCGGCGTCGTCGCGTCCCAGGGCGCGCAGGGTGCGAAGCAGCGCGCCGCGAAACGTGGGCTCGCGCGGCGTCTTGCGCAGCAGTGTGTCGATGGCCGGGAGCAGCGAATCTTCCTGCCCCATGGCGCTGAACGCGCGCTCGAGCCCAAGGATGCCGGCCACGAGTGCGCCCTGCGACATCGCCTCGCGGTACGCCGTCACCGCCTCGCGATACTTGGACGCATTCTCCAGGTCCATGGCACGCTGCAGGGCGCGCTCCTGCGCTTGCGCACCCAGCGCAAGCGGTGCGGCGAGCGCCACACCCGCAAGCCATCGGAGCAACGCGGTCACGCTACGGTTTCACGGGAGGCGGCACGGTCCGGTCATCCGACATCCGTCGTCCGTCATCCGTGCCGTTGAGCCGACGAAAGTACTCCAGCACCGAACGCCGCTCCTCCGGCGCGAGCACCTTCAACTCCTCCCACGTCGGGGCACGGTACCGGAGCGCGTCCCGTCCGCGGGCGCTGCCGTCGGGTGGCGCAAACGGCGACACCTTGTCGCCGGGCTTCGATTCGCGCGGCCCCTGTTCGTCCCGTTCTTCCTGCTGCAGCAGGCGGCCGGCGTCGAGCATCTTGCGGAACAGCCGTTGCTGCCGATCCAGCGTGCTGGGGTCCGTGGCTCCCGACTCGAGCGCCTGGGCGAGCGTGCGCGCTTCGCGCGCCATTTCGCGCGTCTTGCCCGATGCGTCGAGGTCCTGCACGTCGTCGAGCGCCTTGGCCACCGCGCGCTGTTGCCTGGCGAGCACGCGCGCCTTGTCCGCCGTCGAGGGATCGATCGCCTGGCGCGCCTGGCTGGGCGTCGGGAAGAGACTGGCCATCTGCGCGTTCACCTCGCCCTGCTGCTGCGCGAGCTTCTGGAGCTCCGCGATCATCTCGGGAACGCCCGAGCCCGACTGCGCACCCTCCACCCGCTCGCGGTCGCGAGCCAGCGCACTCGCCGCCTGCCGCAGGGCCTGCGCCGCTTCGCTCATGGAATTGGCCTGCCCCTGCTGGCCCTGCCCCTGCTGCTGGTTGTTGGCCTCCCGCATCGCCTGGTCCACCTTCTGCTGCGCGTCCTTCATCGCCTGCTGCGCGCCGG
>ERZ1292633.6539-Hain-H41-02um-R1-6539-length-10133-cov-4_pt1 | contig 10133 bp, 6 predicted proteins | sample MGYA00564406_ERZ1292633 | MGnify/ENA primary metagenome ERZ1292633 (study PRJEB36523, sample SAMEA6512639) | groundwater metagenome | collected 2019-01-08 | study: AquaDiva: Metagenomics assemblies of 32 groundwater samples
CGCGCCGGCATTTTGACAATCTCGCGTACAGGCGCGCTCACCGTCGCACTCTTCGTTATTGCTGTTTTCCACAATATTGTTGCCGCATTTACTCGCCGTCGTACCATAGGCTTTGGCTGCCTTCAAACAATTTGGCGTGCAACCAAAACCGTCTTTGCCATTGTTGACACCGGCATCGCACTCCTCGTCTGGTTCTTTCACGCCATCGCCGCAAACATTTATCGCTTTTGATAAATCACAAGTAATGCCCGCATTTATCGCCGCCTGACATTTGTTGCGGCTGATGGGTGTGCCAATACTAAGACACCGGTTTGTACAACCGATCCCCGCTTGGCCATTGGTTACACCCGCGTCGCAATCTTCATTCGCTTCCACGATTGAGTTGCCACAACAATCTTTATTTTGGTCGCCAGCGCACGCCAAAGTGCCTAAATTAACTTTGGGATTATCCAGACATTGAGCGGTACAAGTCGCGCTCGGCGGATCACAATCTTCCCCCGCTTCCACAACAGTATTGCCGCAAAGCGGCGCGGTGCCCCAAGCCGTCTGCCCGCTCCGCACGCAGGCACTGTTGCAGAGATTACTCGCTGTTGAAGTGCTATCAAATTGAGAAACCGTGGCCACGGCCACTGGCGCGCTGGTCCAAGTCCAACTATAATCCCAGGCATTCAAGCGTTGGCCAAAAGGCGAACAGGCGTCTTTGGCGCCGCGCGGGACGCTGAAATAACCGGCTTGCGCGCCGACCCAGCGGACCACACTTTCGGCCGGCTGAACTTCCACCGAACTGACCGCGCATTTATTAACATCCGCCTTGGTTCGCAATGTCCAGGAATGACTATCGCAAGTAAGATTACTCAGACAATTCGGGTCGCCGGCTCTATAATTTAACGTTGATGTGCCCATGGTCTGATCCATTTCAATACCATTAGCGCTCTTGAGGCCGGCAAATATCACCCGATAATAACTGTTGGCAACCAAATCCGGATGAGCGATGACCAAAGTATCGTTAACAATTGTTTGTTTTCTTAAAGAAATAGCTGTGGCTAAATTGGCGCCACTACAATCCGCGGTCGGGCCGCTGATGTCACAAAGTATAACATTTTGAGTATTGGCGTGAGTTGGAGAGAGAGCGACGTTAAATTGCGCGCCCACTTCGGCGTTGACGCAGGCCGCGTTACAATCCGGCCACTTTTCCAATACTTTAGGATTGGTTAATTTAATATAAAGGAGGGCGTCGTCAACCACTGGGGGCTTGCCACTAACCGTTGTCTGCGCCCAAACATGTTCGCCGCCGGCCAAAGTTTCTAAATTATCATCATTGGTATGCAAATCCTGGTGCGGCTTGCCCCGATCCTGGCTCTCAAAAATTCTCACCACCTCCAAATTGCCGGCCGTTGGCTCGGAGACAACATAAGCATATTCGCCCGAGACAGCCACATCGCCGGGTTGCGGCATTTTAGCGCCGCTCGCACCGTCAGCGATAGAACCGGCCAAACTTGGCTGGAGCGGATTAGAAATGTTGATTATAAATAACTTCTTGGCGGACGAATCGGTCACGTAGGCGTAATTGCCGTCAAGAGATATTGATGATGGGCTAGAGACACTCAATCCGGCGATTACGGAACTTTTCAAAATCGGCAGAGTGGCACTGCTTACATCAATAACATGAAAATCGCCGGTTGAAACCGCGTAGACGTAATTCCCCTGAACCGCCACTTTTCGCAAGGCATCAGGCACATCCAACCGGCCGCTTATAGCCGGTTGGGACGGTTTTGAAATATCCAGAATCCCCAATCTGTGGTTGCCGCTATAATCGGATGAAATCAAATAAGCGAAATTGCCAAAGACAACCACATCGCGGGGCCAGGCGAAATCCGCGTCGCGCCAAACGGCTGTCAATCGGATGTCCGCCGGATTAGCCACATTAAAAACATACAAAGCATTATCGGGATTCGTTGAAACGACGTAAGCATAATTGCCGGCCACGGCCAAGGCCAGTGGCGTCATATTGTTGGGCGCGGCGTTTTGAACAATTTTACCCACCGGCACAAGCGCGTCGCCCGAACTTCTGAAAACTTCTAATGATTGGCTATTCTGTGAGACAACGTAAACTAAATCGTTGACAATGGCCAGCGCTCTCGGTCCGCCCAAAAGAATGCCCGCCGACGCGTCCGGGACTATCTTTTTCTTAAAGAGAGGCTGGGCTGGATTGGAAATATCTACCAAATTTAGAGCGTTACTGCCATACGAAGCGATAAGGGCTTTATTGCCGGAGAGGGCGATTGATGAAGGATAATCCAAAAGCGGGCCGGCGGAATTGTGGTCAAGCAGAGATTCGTGCGCCGGAGACACTGTGCCCGTCTCTGTCATTCTTTGTTTGTAATCAGAGATATTGGCGTAACCTGATGATACCCCGGCGGAGAGGCCAACGCTCCACTCCCAATTATAGGCATTGGCATCCAAAGCCCAACAGATGTTTTCATCAGCCAAAGCCGTGACTGAATATAAATCTTCATTGTCATCCGCGTTATTCAGATACCATTTATCAAATTCTTTGGCCGAAAATGGGGCCGGACTCGTAACCGCGCTACCCAAAACGCACAAAGTCGGGCTGTTTTTAGTTTTAAATTTAAAAGTGTAGGGCGCGGCCAGATAGGCTTCCAACGCGGCGACTTCAGCGCCAGATGAATTAAAAACAAAACTCTTAATGGCTGTCCCCAATCGCGCCCGATACCAGGAATTTTGCGACAAAAGATTGTTAGTGGCCGATGGCGGAGTGTAGGTGACGGTATCAACCGCGGCCGGCGAGCCGGTATAGCCTTCGGCCAATTTGCCGTTCGTCAGAGTGAAATCCAAAGTTCCGCCGGTTACAACCGTGGGAATGCCGCAATCCATATCCGTGCAAGTCTCCACCACAAAAGAACCGCTATTGACCGTGCTTTCTTTAATCAAAGTGGAAAAACGGACTTTTATCTGCGCATTGATACAAACATTCTGCGGTGAAGCCCACAACTGCGACGGCGTTGGGCTGGGCACAATGTTCGCGCCGCATTCCTCAACCACTTTAGGCACGCTGGGCAACATACCGGTAGAGAACAGCCACGAATAAACCGAGGCTTTGGGACCCTGGTCTTCAGGACAAACTGTTGAACATGAACCGCTGGCGCAACATTTTTCTCCGGACGTGGCATCGCAAACCACGTTATTATCCGTCTTGCAGTTTTGAACTTTAAAATTCAAGCCGTTGCTACTGTAGATGCCGGTTACATCTTTAACCTTAACCGGGCCGGTAATTAAACCGGCTGATTTAAGCGGCGCCTGAGCGAAGATAAGAATATCCGTCCAACTGTTAATGTTGGCCGAGGCATTCTTCCAAAATTCCACACTGCCCTGATTGCCGGTAAAACCTTCGCCGGTTAAATTGACGAAAGTATTTTCCGGCCCATTATCCGGTTCAATAGAACAAAGACCCGGCCGCACCGGCGTATCATCAATAGTGAAAGTCTCTTCATTGCTGTTGCCCAAAATATTATTGACAAAAACCTGATAATTACCCTCAACCAAACTTTCCGGCGCTTTAACGATTATCTGGGTGGCCGACCAAGCGGCTGGGCAGTTGGCCGGCGGCAAAGCCTGAATGGCGCCAAAGAAAATCCGTGGCGGCTGGCTCACGCCAAAGTTAGAACCAAAAATCGTCACATAGCTCCCCTTGGGGCCATTTTTTGGGTCGATGTAATCAATACGCGGCAAAAGTTCCGGTGCCACGGCGTTAATTCTAAACGGGATGCTGTTGGAATCAACCCCGGCCACGCTCGCCTGAATGGTGATGAGCTGTGGCGGCAAGGTAGGCGTTTTGGTGGTGATGAGATTGCTGGCCCAGGCGTTGAGTTGGGCCAAATAATCGCCAAACTTGAGCCGACCGACGGCCGACGCGCCCCCCACGGTCAGCTGCGCTTCAAAAGCGTCATTGGGCGCCACGGCCGGCACGCCGAGCTGGGCGCCGCCAACAGTTAAAACCGCGCCGGGCATAGCCGAAGCCGGATTCGTGCCGCAAAGACCTGGCCGAGCAACGCCATTAATCGCAAAAACGCCAGCGGGAGTAAAATCCGGGCCCCAATTATCGCCGGTAGTGTCAAAACGCGCCAAATCGCCGGCACCGGTATAACCATCTTTTCTGATTTCCACCGCTCCGCTCTCGGCCCCGGCCGGCGCTTCTACTATCACCGAATCATTTTTCCAAGTGCTTTGAGTGAAACAATTAACGACCGTGGCTTGTTTATTATTTTTGAAGAAAACCGCGCCCGGCGTGGTGCCGAAACCGGAACCGAAAATCGTCACATAATTGCCCACCGCGCCGTCCTTTTTATCAACATTCGTGATTTTAGGGCGCGCCACGCAAGTTTGAGTGCCCGGGTCGCAATAGGTGCCGGCGCAATCCAAACTGGTGGTACAAGCGCCGCCCGGACACGCGCCGCACTGGCTCGCGATGCCGCAATCCGGCTGACAAGAAGAGGCGGCCGCCAATTCTTCTCCCAAAGCCGCGTCCAGCAAACCGTTATAACAGCTGGCCGGTAAAATCTTGACTTGTTGTTTGGCCGACTGCGTACTGTGGTCGTCCAAATCAAAAGCTTTAACGTAAACATTATCAATTTCGGCTTTGGTTGAATCGGTCAAAAACGGGCGCCATAAATTGGTATCAATACTGCCGTTGGCTGAAAAAGGATTAACCGCTTGAGGAGTGATGGGCTGACTGTTGAGATTAAACAGTTTGTCGCTGTAAAAATCTACTTCTTTAACCCCGCTGTCATCGGTAAAATCGGCGCTGATGATTTGCGGACAAAAAGGTACGCCGGGATCATAAGCCATAGCTACGGCCCCGTTGCCCGGCTGAACAATACTGACGGTCGGCGGCAGGCGGTCAAACATTTCGCCGGTGGTAAAATATGAAAGACAGGGATGGGCGCTATTACATGTTAAGGGCGTAATTTTATTGGCGGCCAAAACATTAGTGGAAATCTCTACACTATAGTTAGAATTTTTTTCAAAACAAGTGTTTGAGGGATCGGAAAAAGCCGGCTCGTTGGGATGAGCTGGATCAACGCACGAACCATTGGGATGAAACTCAACTTTGGTATTGTTATCCAAAAGTATAAAATCACCGGTGGCGGCCGTAAATGTACCGTCCCCATTAATTTTATTGATCCGAATATTTTGAGCGATAAGCGTGGCCGGATCAGCCGTTGCTGACCAGCCCAAACCATTGAAAAAAGTAACACTGACCACCACGTTTTTGATGGGTAGCTGGCCGCTTGGTGTAGAAGTGGTATAAAGCGCCCCGCCGCCACCCGTTCCCGGATAACAGTCATCGCCAACGCAAATAGGAACATTGGTGTTGGTCCCTCCGCCCAACGTTCCTTCCACCAATTTTGAAAGCACAAACTGCGTAATGGCAAAGGCGGAAAGAATAATGGCCAAACCAATGGCGGCGTTGAGCAAGATTTTTTTGGCTTTAGTAATCTGTTCTTCATTGCCCTCGGCTGTCATATATTCCACTCCGCCCCAAATCACCAGCCCCAAAGCCACAATACCTAAAAGCCCCAGCGCCGCGCGAATAATTTTGGCAATGGTCACACGAATATCCACGCCGGTCAAACCCGTATACTGACCAAATTCAATGCCGGTATTGACCTGCGCCAAAACGGGCAAGACAATTATAAACACACCACCCAGCGCCAAAAGACTAGATATCAAAAATTTGAACTTTGGATTTTGAAATTGATTTGACATTTGAGCTTTGGATTTTGAAATTCAAATTTTATGGTTTTATACTATATGAATTGTAAGGACAGTCGGTAGCGCTGGCGCACATACTGGCGCCCGGATAAGACGCGCCGTTGGCGCAACTGGGTGAGGTATCGGCTAAAGACGCGCAACCCGGCCCGATCGCCTGATAATAACAAATCTGATAAATATCGGAGAGAAGCGACGGCGCGAATGGGAAATAAAGCGCCCCGAGCGGGTCATTGGGCGAACTGGAACGCCAAAAATCGCCGTGCCATAATTCAGCCGTCGTCCTCACCGGTATTTGAGTGACGGCCGTGACCACGGCGCCGGCCGCGTCATAATTGGTGGCGCGCGCCGTGTACCAAACATTAAATTCTTTATCGGTTTTTAATCTCAATTCATTTAAACTGCCGGCCGACATCAGCTCATCAAAACTCAAAGTCAGCGGCGCGTTGGGCGCCACATTGGGTTCGTTAAAATTGGGCGCGATACCGGTCAGACGCGGCGCCGTAGTGTGCAAAACCGCGGAAGTATTGAAAGCCCAATAAAAATTATCCGTTGCCGGCCCTTCGGCCTGCCCGTTGGGGCCGGGCTGATGTTTTAAAACACCTTGATCTAAACGTAGTTCGCCGCCGCCATCCAGTGAATTGCCGGCCATATCCACCACGCCATCATAAATGTTGGCGGTGATGGCCGCTTGCGGCGGATTAGACGAGTCAACGGTGGCCGCCCGGGCCGTCACCAGTACCGCGGCACTGGCCGGCAGACAAAAAATAGATTGGCCGCACGGATCTTTGCCGCATTCATCATTGGTTTTAAACTCTACCGTGCGATATTGGTTGGTCAAGCGATATTCGCCGCCCACTAAACTGCTCGTGACGGTGGTAATATTTTGAAAATCTCGGCCAGGCGTGGTGGCGCTGTAAAGGCCGCTCGCGGAAATGGGGTCAACCGGTTCGTTAAAATTAATCTGGACTAAAATGTTGCGCGGATACTTGGCAGTCGCGACGGTCGGCAAAGGTATAACCGATTCCACTTTCGGCGGGGTCAAATCCACCACCGGGGAAACAATAAACTCCCAGCTGTAATAACTGTTGGGGAAGGCGGGGCGGCCGTCGGCCAGTGATACGCCGCCGGTGAGCCGCGCCGTATATTTTGTGTCCTGCCGCGCGTCACCGAGCCAACTGGCCGGTTTCATCACAATCGTGCGGCCGTCAGCCGAAACAAAAACGTCAACCGCGCTGATGGCGCCGGCGACACCATCTTCATTTTTATAAATTTTGATATTAGTGTCATTAATCTGATCGGCCACGCCTCCAATCAAATTGCCAAAAATACCATCGCTGTTAGTATCTTTAACCAAACTCTGCGGCAAAAACTTTTCTCTAAAAGTCACGACAATTTTGGTATTGCGCGGAATGCCAATGGCGTTACGCATGGGGTAATGAGATTCCAATGTCTGACCCAAAGCCCCGCCGATTCTAAACTCCTCACCGTACTCCCCCGGCCCTTCGGCTGTTCCCCCGCCGCCTGTCTGGCCGGTGAGCATATTGATAACAAACTGGGTGATGGCAAAAGCGGAAAGGACTATACCCAAGCCCACGGCCAAATTTTTGAGAATTTTTTTGGCGGTGTTGATTTGCTCTTCATTGCCCCCGGCCGTCATATACATATAGCCGGCGTAGATGGTAAAGCCCACAAGCACTATGCCAACCAACCCCAAAGCCACGCGGATAATTTTGGCGATGATAATTCTGATGTCGGTTTGAGCCAAGGCGGTGTATTGGCCAAACTGGTCAATGCCGGTGTTAATACCCGGCGTCTGGGCCAAGGCCGGCGTTGCTAAAATCAGCAAACAAAAAAAGAGGGAACAAAAAACAAAAACTCTCTGGCCAAAAGCTAAAAATTTCTTTTTGTTTTTTGTTCCCTCTCTAACAAGCATCATACCCCGTTAGAAACCCTGCGCGAAAAAGAATTTTAGTCTGTTCTTAAGGTAACGCTTACCCATTCCAGACTTAAGATACTTTTCTCGCGCCCAGGCATCTTGTTTATTTAGACAAGCTTCGTAATAAATAAGACTCCACGGCGCTCCATGCTTAGTTGATTTGTTTCTTCCCGCATTATGCCTTAAAATTCTTTTTCGCAAATCATGAGTTGAACCGGTATACCATCTATCAATCTTTTGACTTTTTAGAACATACGCATACCACATAGACGTGTTTCTAACGGGGCATAGATAAGGAAAGATGTTAAATTTTGACCCCCTCTGTATCTCCCCCTTGGCAGGGGGAGAATCGTTTTCCCCTCCTGCCAAGCCTGCCTGTCCGGTAGGCAGGGCTAGGGGAGGTCTACGATAACTTCTTCGCCACCATCTCCTTGACGGCTGTTCCCTCGGCGCAACCGGCCACTTTTTTCATTACCGCGCCCATTACTTTACCGGCGTCGCTCGGCGTTGCCGCTCCCAGTTCTTTGATGGTTTCTTCAACGATTTTTTCCAGCTCAGCTTCGGGCATGCCGGCCGGCACATATTTTTCCAGAGTATCCAGTTCTTCTTTGGTTTTCTCCACCAAATCCGCCCGGTGGCCGTTTTGAAAATCCTGCAAAGATTCTTTTAACTGTTTGACTTGGCGCCGGACTACATCCAAAGTTTCTTTATCATACAATTCGGCTTTTAAGTCTTTCGCCTTGGTGCGTTTTTCAATGGCGGCATTTTGAAGCGCGGCCCGGAGCATCCGCAAAATAGAAAGCCGCCGCTCTTTGTTTTTCATAGCGGCTACCAAGTCTTTTTCAATTTGCTCCTTTAACATACGTTTTTCGCGTCAAAGGTTAGTCTTCTTTCAATTTACCGATTTTTTTAAGGTATTCGCGTACTTGCGTGCGACGGCCACGTTCCAAAGCTGAATCACGGCGCCGATTTTTATTCGGTTCTTTTTTGTAAAACCGAATCTTTTTAGCCTGCAAGAGCTTACCCGATTCCCTCATTCTGTTTTGGAAACGGCGCATGAAAGCTTCAAAAGTTTCACCTTTTTTTCTTTTAACTTCTGCCACAAATTTCACCTCCCATTTAAATATAATTAGGATAATTTCGACATCTAAATTATACCAATTTTTTCAAGATAAGGCAACTCCCAATGCTCTAAATTAAAATAATATGATAAATTAGCCAAAATAGGCAACTAGATTACTTAAAAACATCCTGACCCAAATTTCTTGCCTCCAAAAGAAAAAAATCTTGCCACTTTTTAGGCTTAATCTTAATAATCATCCGTGGATAATCCTTCACCTCCCGGGCTCGCAAAAATTGACTGCCCAACTGAATCGGGTCAACGTGCCAATCAAATTTAATCTTGGCTTTTTTGACCAATTCCTTAATCTGCCACCCCGTCTGACCAATTATAAAATACAAATCAATAAAATCGCGTGACCGCGGGTTTTGATAAATAGTAAAAATTTTATTCACTGCTATATCTAACAGACTATCAACTGCTAAACCGCCCTCTTTTTTGCCCCCCTCTATTCTCGGGAATGGGAAAAAAGTAAACTCCGTTTTGACAATATCGCCGTCAGCTAGACGCAAGAAAAAAAGATTGCGATTAAAACTTTGTTCCAAAATTATTTTTTTGATGCCCGCTCGTTTTTGAATCTGTTTTAAAAAGATAAATATATCCTGCGCGGAAAATTCTTTTTCGGCAAAAAAATCCAAATCCTCGGATAAACGATGACGCAAATAAAACTCGGCCAAAGCGGTGCCGCCGGTTAAATAAAAAAAATTGCAGATTTTTTTCTCTTGACTGATAATCCGCAAAAGTTTTTGCTGATTTTTACTTAAGATAATTTTCACGGCCATAAAAGCCACAGTAGATATTCTCTTTTTTTGTCGTCTAAATTCAAAAATCGCCGGTATTTTTTAAATTGAGCTTTGTCTATTTTTTCTTTATCTTGTAAACCAAAATTCACCATTTGTTCAAGTTTCCAAATGGCAAATTGCTTTTTGTGTTTTTTGAGTTGTTTCAAATCAACCGACCAGTTATACATATTTAGGCATAATCACGTTCATTTCTAATTAAATCATACCACATTATGGATTAAAAATCAAGCCTATTTTAGCTTACAAAGGTAGCGCGCGCAAAGCACACCATTGTATCCATTATCAATTTAAAAAAGTCCTCCGATGTTAGTCTCGGAGGACTTTTTGGTTTAATCGTTAAGGCACGACCATGCCTGGAAAGAGCTTTTGCGCTTTGGCACGAGCTATAACGGCGTCATTAATATATGAAGTAATCCTTACTTTGTCCGGAGAAGATGCAAGTTTTTCTCCATACGACGTGAAATTGATGATCTCGGTGTAG
>ERZ1292633.6540-Hain-H41-02um-R1-6540-length-10132-cov-6_pt1 | contig 10132 bp, 8 predicted proteins | sample MGYA00564406_ERZ1292633 | MGnify/ENA primary metagenome ERZ1292633 (study PRJEB36523, sample SAMEA6512639) | groundwater metagenome | collected 2019-01-08 | study: AquaDiva: Metagenomics assemblies of 32 groundwater samples
CACAGGATGCCGATGCGTCGAAGGACGGCCGGAAGGTGCTCGTCGTGGACGGCGGTAGCCTTCCCGGCGGCGCGCTCTTCAGCGCCGACGCAGGTAAGGTGTTCGAGTACAAGTCGATGAAGTCCGTGACCACCCCCGTGCCCAATTGCACCGTTGCTCGCTACGGTGCGTACGTCGACGAGCAGACGTGGGTCATCTCGCTCGGCTCGTGGCCGTACCACAAGCAAAGCAGCCGCAGTGAGTTTGAAGTTTCGCAGCGCGTCTCGATGCTTCGCAAGGCCGACGGCAGCGTGAAACGCGTGGCGAAGTCCATGTTGAAGGAGTCACGCGTTAAGGAAGTCGCTGGCTCGTCGAGCGGTGGCAGCAGCAGCAGCGGCTCGTCTTCTCAGAACAACGGCGGCTGTGGCGATCAATACTCCGCCCAGATCGTGATCACCAAGGACGGCGGCAACACCTGGACGTCCCTGTACAGCTCGAGCAGCACGTTTTACTTCAACGAAGTCGCGTGCCACAGCGCGCAGCACTGCATCGCTGTAGGCGAAGGATTCGACGCGGACGCGGCTGGACACATTTGGGTGATGACGGACGGTAAGAACTGGCGCCAGGTCCTCAAGGTGCCCAGCTCTGCCACCCAGGCGGTGTCCATTGTCGCGGTTCAGTTCACGAGCGCCACCGAAGCGTGGGCAGCGGGTTCCATCGAGACGCAAGCCGGCACCAACGCCGTTTTCTGGCGCACGACCGACGGCGGCAAGCACTGGAAGCAGTGGGCGCAGGAGCTGCCTTACATTGGCGAGATCACGTCCATGGTGTTCACGGCAGATGGGTACGGATTTGCCACCGGAATCACGATGTTCCAGGATTCCACGATTCTCCGCTACGGCCACGGGTCAGGCCCTCAACCTCCGGGCACCTACTTCACGGAGTCGCAGTGCCCGTTCAAGGGCTGCAATTTCCTCTGCCAGAACATGTCGTTCCCTCAGGGCCAGTGCCTCCAGGTGAACGGCGGCGGCTCCGCCATCGCGACCTGCCAACCCACGCAGCTGGTGCAAAAGTTTTACAACAACTCGCAAGACTGCACGGGCGCATACCAGACTGGCACGGCGCCGCTGGATCAGTGCCTACAAGACAGCCAGGGATCCTACTTCGAAGTGTTCTGCACGACCGCTGCCCCCCCCGAGCGTCAGGTTCGCAAGGGCCTCCGCGTGCGCCGACATGATTGAGTTCGCGCGAGAGGTATTCTGACTAATTTTTTTCTGTTGTTACTTTCCGTATCCCTTTCGCGCGTGTCCACTTGAAGAAGAATGACGACCACAACACTTTTTTTTCCCGAAACCCCGGTGAATTTGTAATGACAGGGACAGATGAGCGTTCCTCCTGCGGGAGAGGAATGTTTTTTCCTTTAACCATCGTTTGTTTTCTGCGTTCGATATGCAAAATTGATAAATGATACAGAAAAGGGGGGTGTGAGAAGAAAAAATGAACTTTGACGCCGCTGCTGCCGTCCCCGCCGAACCGCCGCCACCGGCAGTCCGAGGGTCGACCCCCGAAAGTCCTATTGCCCGCGTTGCGGTCATATGGTTTTTGCTCCTCACATTCAGTCGAATTATTTGTTCCACTTTGGTGAGCACCACCGAGCCGCCTTCGGGCACGACCATTATTCCCTTCACAACTGACTACACCAATTGGAAAATCTGCCTCGTCAATGTGATGGTTAGTATCGTTGGACTCGTGGTTGCTATCTGGCTTTTCGCGACGGCGCATGCCGACGACACATCGCCCCGAGGCAGAGAAAGTGGAGGAGGCAGACGTGGCGCAGACCGTTCTCACCGCTTGCTGGACCATATCCGCGTGGTGGTCACCACGTCGATTCCCGCTTTGCTCATTGGCGCCTGCGACCTCTTCGCGATACTGGCGACCGGAGGGTGCATGCGCATTCGAGGCGATGCTGGTGAAATGTACAACTCCTGCTTGGACCGCCATCGGAACTACCTCATGATCATTTTACCTTTGTCAACGATGATTCAGCTGCCCGTCTCGACCTATTTGTTGCTGTCCTTCGACCCGACCATCCGAACGCTGAATCGTTGGCAGGCCCTCGGCGTGCTGCTCTCGTATTTCTTCTTCGGTGCCGTCACGCTGTTTCAATCGGTTCAAGCCGTGTTTGAGTCTCCCGGGGGCATCGCTCTCTACTCCGTGGCCAGGATTCGCACCACGTACCTTTCCATTTGGTACTTTCAGAATGCCCGAGTCGCCACCGAACACGTGTATAACGCGTTGACGCGACATCAGCGCCCGGCCGCACCGCAGCTACACCGTGGAATAACAACGGGAGGCGTCGCCGCCGCGGATGAAGGAGCGGTGCGCCAGTTTTGGCTAGTTCACGCCGCCATTTGCGCCCTCCTATTCGTGCTGTCTCTGATCATCAGTGTGGAAAACAAGATCCCAATCCCCACGACGCATCATCATGGAGCGACGCCAGAAGCTACAAATGCGACAGTGACGACCACGACACTTTCCCGCGCCACCGCAGGCCACGCACAGGGATCCCACCGCCGGGAGGCAAGCGTGACGCTCACCGTCGACGCCGGCCATACAAAACCCGACGGCGATGCAGACCGCGACGAATCGGCGCTGCTTTGGGCGGCTCGGAGTTGCCGTCTGGTTGTGAGCATCGCGTGTGTCCTGTCGCGGCTATGGTTCACGGCGCTGTCGCATGTACATATTTCACCGCTGCTCGTGGCGTTCTTCATGACGTGTCTATCGTTCATTTTGCTGTGCCTTGCGAATGTGGCCGTGGCCGAATCGCGCGAACGGCCGCAGCGGTGGAAAGGATACATCAACGCGATGGATGAAACCGTTTTCGCCCTGGCGCTTATCACCCTGTGCTTCAACGAGATGCGGTCCGTTGCCCATCGACTACGTCGTTCCGCTTGGGCTTTCATGCTAATGTGCTTCTTCGTCTATATCATCGAGCAGCTCGTTCACACATTTCTGATCGAGGAAGCGGAACGGTCGTCGAAGCGTGGAGGATCGTTTTCATCCGTGGAAGCGATTGCGTCCGTTGCACAGGAAATTTTTCTGTTTGAGATTGTCGCTATCATGGGAGATCGATTCGTCCACGCACCCACGACGAGGGGTCAATCAGCTGCACCGAACATCGGCGAGGAGTCTGTCTCCGCGGTGGCGGAAGAATACCGCGCCATGAAAACTGAATCAATCCTTCGACTGTGCGCAACGGTTCTCACCGCGGCGTACTTTCTTGCCAACGCGGTCGTGAAACAGATGAATCAGTGGATGGTTTGGTCAGATTCGGGCTGCAACAAGACGTCGTTTGGCCAGGCGTCGACGTTGAGCGCCGCCGTGGTGTTCGCCGCCGTCCTGGTGGCCATCGTCGTGGTTTGGGTTCTCCGTCTGCAACGACCGTTGATTCCAACTTTTTCGAGTGTCACCACCGCTCCGCTATTGATGTTCACCGCGCTGCTTCTCGCCTTCTCCATCGCCCGGCTGTTCTACACGGCAAATAGCCACGGTCTCGGGGCGGTGAGCGTGGTGGTCGACTTCGCCATCACGATGACGTTTTTGGTTCTCTTTGGTGGTGCCGAGCGGCGATTCGATGATGCGTCTGGTACATTTCATGGAAACCGGTTCATACCCTGGATCCGTCGCGGCACGATTGGGGCCGCCGCTGTCGGTGCTTTGACGCAGTGCTTTACGGTTGCCAACATTGTCGCCCCAGAATACTTCGCTGACGACAATGATGCGTGCCCTTCGCCTGAGTCGCGAACCATGGAGGCGTTCTACGAGGTGATGTTCGGCCTGTTGGGGCTCGTGCAGTGCCTTCATGCTGCTGTCGTTTTTTCGCATCGACGTCTCAACTCAGTTGAGGCAGACGACAACAACAGCACTGTCCCCAACGGACCCCAATCAGCAGCCAATATCCCGGCACTCCATGCAACAACCCTTCTGTCTGCCACAACGGTCGAGAATCTGAACGGCTACGACGCCGCCGCCGACGCACGACGTGCACACATAGAGAGCCAGCCACCATCCACCCCTCCGTTCACGTCGCGGTGGTGGACTGTCGGCTTTGTCGGCATCCCAGTGTTGTCGGTGGTCGTGGAGTGCATCAACCGCGAAGTAGGCGGCAAAGGCTATGTGACCGACAACGACGACGCGTTCTCTTCGGTGCACCTTTCTCTCGGCGTGTCCTTTTTCGCGTATGTGGCGTACGCCTTTTTGGTGTGCCGCGAGACCGGCCGCCACCGGGTCGTGAAGCATCTGGCGACGCCCGCCACGTGGCTGCCCGTTCTGTTCGGCGCAGCGTATGCCGCGCTCGACTTCAGCACCTCGATCACGACGACGGAACTTTCCGGTGGCACCTCGGGTCGCGCCTCGGGACGCGCCATCTCAGGTCTGCGACTCCTGTTTTCCTCCTCTCTCGTCGTCGTTACCTGCTTGCAGTATGGACTCGTCCTGCCCGACAAGGCGGTTGGCGTTCAGCGATCCGCTCCTACGCACACGCGAAAGTGCGTGGCCGCGGTTGCCCTTGCGTTGCTGGCGATGGTCGCCATCGGCCACGCGAGCGTGCTTTGTTACCAGGTGAAGTTGGATGTCCTCACCCAGAGATCGCTTTTCCGCCAGTTCGGATTCTCGGCCATGTCGATGGTCGTCATGAACTTCCTTTTGTCCGCACTCGCCTTGACGCACCTCCCCGACGGCATCGAGGAGGACATCAGAAACCAAGATGACGACGACAATGACGACGGCAGGGTGGTCGCGGGGACGCCGGTAGGGAATCGTGAAGCAGGGGCGACTGCTGCTGGTGGTGCGGGCACCCCGATGGTGACGCCAAACGAAAGTCAACGGCTCCTCGACTCGGTTCGACCGCCGCTTTCTTCTACCATCGTCAACAAGACCACCCTAGGTCGCGGTGGCTTGAGCCAAACTCGGTTGGCGAGGGACAGTGGCCAAGTGTAACAATCTTTCTGTTGCGTTTCTAAAACTCTTGACTATTCTTCTCCCTTTGCCTACCACATCCGAAAACCAATTAAAACCAAAAGAAGCGGAGAACTGCTTCGGTGAGTCGACTACGGTGCGCCCAAGCTAAGCCAGCGACACTTTCTCACCTGTGGCGAACAGACTCCAACGACACTCCAAGGAGAAGAAAGCCCCCATTCCCTCCGTCCATGCGTGTCACTCGTGTCCAGCGTGAGGGGCCGAAAAGGGTGAACAGTAGTTTCTGTGGCCTTAAAAAACACTGGGTCCCTTGACATGACCGATGCCGCGAGCTACCACGCCTCCGTGAGGCACTACCATGCGCCTTTCCCCTTGAGTCACCGCAACGCACGGGTGTTCTCATCATCGTCCTACGCGTCGAAGCCCTCCGCATCGCCGGCTTCGACGGCAGCAACGCATCACACGCCGACTCTGAAAAGCGACGATGGCTCTCGAGTATCTCGCAAACGATCGCCCCCGCGAGCAGCCTCGCCATCGCGGCTGCTCCCCGGTCAGTACGAGCATGACTTGCCGCTCGGAGACCACTTTTACGGGGCGTCGATGGTGCCGTCGCCCAGTCCATTTCAGCACCTCAACAGCTCGTCCGTGATGTCGCCCGCAGACGCTTCGTATGCCTGGCAGGAGCACAAGTCGCTCCTTTTTCAGGGTAGAGGAAAGCCGTTCGGTGCTCCACACAGACAAATCAAGGAACCTTACGTTTCCCCGAACGAGTTTGTCGATCCGCTTTCCGGAACGCGACCCAATCGCAAGGTCGCAAGCTTCTTCGTTGCGAAAAAGTGCATGGACGCACACAGCCGCGGGGCCGAGCCCACTTGTCTGATGGTCGCGTTCGGGGAGCGCCGGGCCGCCGCCAATTCGTTCGACGTTGCTCCCAAGATCAATTGGATTGACCCCCGCACGGGAAAGGACACCTTCTCGGCGAAGATGAACTCAACCACCCATTCAGCCCCCGGCAGCACGTCGCATCAGCATGCGAGATCAATCCACACGCTGCCCTCAACGCCGCTCTTGAGCGAAGTTGAGGAAAGACTGGCGCTGCAGGGCTTGGGCTCGCTGCTCGATGTGCGACACGCGTCAGACGACGCCGTCAGCGGACTGCTCAAGGCCATCGGGCTGGATGCGAGGTCGCGGATGGCCGCGCTCTGGGAGCTGCGATGTGCCATCCCCGATGGCTAAGAAACACACCACAACGCTGCAACCTCACACGACACGACCACCGGCCACACGACACACTTCCTCCCAAAAACTTTCTCTGCTCCTTCTCCATCCTCCTCTCCGCTGTTCACGCTCGGTTTGGGCTTGCCGATCCCTCGCTCGCTCAACCCTTGCCAGTCTCCCCCGCTCGTGCTCCTCTGTTGTACGAATCGAGTTTTCGCTGTTATCTGTCGCCAGGTCTCCTCATCTGAGGTCGCCCATTCCGACACACACACACCATTTTTTCTTTCGCTCCAATCAATCCACTCGATGCCGCCTCTTTGTTGCGTCTGCCCCCTCACGTGGTTTCGCGTCCCCCTTTAGTCCTTCTACTGCGCCGATGTGGTCGTTCGTGGAGACCGTGAAGGCGAACCTCGACGAGGCAGCGGGGTTCACCGCCACCCCTCCCGTAAGAAGGACCGAAGCGGTCACGGCGGGTGACGAGACGGCGCCCATGACAGCGTCAACAGTGGGGCCGACCACGAGCGACAAAAAGAGGGAGGGGGATGCGGCACAACACACCAACGAAATCCATGGCGCGCAGTCTAGTGCACCCCTGTCGGAACAAGATCACCTCCACCGAGGAGAGGAGGAGGGTCGTCACGTTGACAACTCAACAGACTCCTTCTCGTCGCCGCTCGTTGCCGCGGACGTATCCGCCACGAACACCATTCCGCCATCGATGTTCCCACACACCGACATCGTCGCCGCCACTCGGGTCGAAACTGTGGCTGCGGACGCAATACCGTTGCCCCTTCCTCCTGTACCCCACCGAGTTGCCTCCGCACCTCCCCCCGTCACGTCGGCGGCGGTGAGCCGCACGGAGGAACAACTGATACGGGAAGGCATGTTGCTGTCGGAGCAGGTGCACGCGGAACGAGAAAAGGTCAAGCACCTTTTGCTCGAGAGACGGACTCTCCAGGAGCAATCGGAGGCGATCGCGACGAGCATGCAGGAACTCAACCAGCGCGCTCGAAATCAGGAGGAATCGCGGCGTGCGGCCGTCGCGGCGCAGACCGCGTCTCAAGAGCGCGTTTCCATCCTCGAGTTGCAGGTCGCGAGACTGGCCTCGGAATCCATGTCCACGACGCACGCGATACAACGTGCCACGGAGGACGCCGACACCGTCAAGCTGGAGGCGCGAATGGCACTGGATCGCGCGGGCCTCGCCATGGAGGAGCAGCGCGCCGAGTATCACCAAGCGATGCTCTCGAAAGATGCGGAAGTGGAATCCTTGCGCGCCCAATTGCGAAAAACAGCGGTGGATAGCGAAACGCGCATCGCGCTGCTGGAGCGGGAATTGTCCGACGCCCACACGAGGGCGCACGCCGCGGAGCGACGAGGCATTGAGCTGTGCACCAGTGCCAGTGATGTGTCGCAGGAGATGCAATTGCATGTGGTGGCCCTAGAGCATCGCTTGGCGGCCGCCGCACAGAGCCGGACCGAAGCGGTGGAGGCGCTGGAAGCCCAACGCGCGGAAAACGCGAATCTGAAGCGGACACTCGCCGCAAGGGATGCCGGCCCGTCGGAACGCGTCCGGGAACTCACGGCACAGGTGCTGTCGCTGCAGACCGTTGCCGCTGACCTTCGTCGAGATCTCGAGAAGGAGCGGCGGGAACGCGGCCGCGCGGTGGAGCGTGTCGGAGAGCTTAGCCGAGAAGTCGAACGTCTTCATGCTCAACAGGTGCAGGATCAAGTCGCACGACGGATGGCGGTTCCGCCACAGCCATCGCACAGCCTTGATGAAGGACGCGACGCCGACGTGCCTTCGGACGTCGCCCCTGGGGGGCGGCGTGCGTCAGGGGCGGCGTCGTCACGGAGTGACCATGACAGGTCGTTGGAAAAGGACGGCAGCGGCGGTGTTCGATCAGCGCTGAACGCGAGCGCCAAGGGGGACCTGGAACGGAGAGAAGTGGCCATGCTGCGGTCGCGCCTGGAGGAGGTGCAAGCGACATTGGACCGCCTCTCACGGCAGCACGACGCCCTGCTTCAAATGTACGGACAGCTGGTGACCGAAACGCAAGCAGCCCCCGCCGCTGCTCCACCCGCAGCTATCATTCAAGCCGCTGGGAAGATTCTGTGAGGGACACGCGCACTTCAGTCTCGCGACGTTCCCCCCCGCGCTCGACATAGTCCCTCCCTTCCTTCCTTGTCGCCCCTTCCTCACTTTGGCTGCCTTTGTGATTGCCTCGGCCGTCCACTCGATAACGTGTGTCCTCTATTCCCATCCCGCAGCCACCAGTCGTCGCACTCATATCAACCTCCCATGGCAGCCATCAAGGACCTCGACCCGGCTATCGTATCGGCGTCGCAAGATGGCGGACGCGCCGCCGCCGCGGCCGCGGCCGCGGCCGCCCCGAAAAAGCCCCTCCCCCCGCCGATCCCGGTGACCGGCATGGTGCTCGCCACCGGCGCCGTCGGCGAGGATGGCACCGCACCCCCGAAGCTGATCATCAACCACGCGACGCACTGCGCCTTCTCGACCGGTGATGGAAAATTCGTCGGCCTTCCCCGCGCCACCGCTGGCCTCGTGCCCGGCATCACCGTGCCCGCGGAACCCGAGGCGATTGGCCAAACGACGGACGGATCCGCCGTACTGGTCGCCGTTCACCACTGGCAGGAGAAGTACGCGGCGCGAGGCGGTGTAGCCGCCGCGACGGCGCCGACCAAGTTTGCACGGCCCGTCACGCACACGGAGATGTCGCAGCTCGCGTCGGAATGGGAAAAGGACTTCCACGACCGACTCTTGATGCATGAACACGAAACAGTTTTTGGCGTGATTAAGTTCTGCGAGGCGCACAAGTTAGAATCGCTGCTCGACTTCGCAATTGTCTCGCTATCGTGCGCGCTCCGAGGCAAGAGCGAGGACGAGATGATGCTCGCTATGTGCCAGCATGGCGAGAAGTTTACGCCAGAGGAGCTCGATGCCGCAGCTGCGAAGCACGCGTGGTTCTCAGCCATCACGGCACCTCAATAGCAAACAGGGCGAATGATTTTGTTAAAAAATATTTGCACAACGCCCCGCAGCCGAGAGGGGGAGAGAGAGAGCAATTGCGATTCATTGGGTTGCGTACGCTCGTCGTCGACGGACTCCCTCTCGTCGTGATCGTCGTGTGGATATTTTTTTGTGTGCGTGCAGAGAGCGGGGGAAGGCTGACGGAAGAGGCATCCCCCCTCTCTTTCCTTCCTTTCCTTCCCCTTTTGGCTCAACACTTTGTTTACGCGTCCCCAACCAATGCCTGTCGCCTCAAGGAACAGAGTGCCGTCCCCGCATAGGACATAATAATTGGGGGGGGTGGGCTGACCAATAGTGCCAATCGAGACAACCTCTCGCACCGCGCGACATGAAGCGACGGATGTTCCTTTATTCACCTCAGCGGAGCGTTGAATTTGTTGTTTGCCAGGGGCCACGGTGCGGAAAGAGATTGAATGAATGAATCGCCAACCGATGATGGCTCACGCGGCGCTATCCAGGAGCGGCAGCAGCAGCAGCGACGAGGGTGACTTGTCGAGCCGTCCCTCGTACCGGTCGACGGCCGTAGTCGTGGAAGCGGCGTGCCGCCGACGGGCGACCAGCATGGGAGCGAAAGCGGCTGTCATGGTGCCTTCGACGTCAATCTTGACTCGGCAGCGACCGCCTTCGGCCTCGTCGTCTGCGGTTGTGGCATCCGTCCGCCACACCCACACGACAACAGCACGGCCACAGAGCTCCGGCGCCGCCGCCGAAGGAGCGGTCTCAGCGCAGTCGCTGCGGTACGTTTCGCTCACGCCGGTACCCATTCCGTCTGAAGCGCCCCTCACGCAGGGCTTTACGGTGCACAGTGACGTCCATACGCAGTTTGGGCCCACAAGCCACGCGTCCGACGTCAGCTTCGACCGATTCGGAGAACGCCTTCGAGGCGGCGACACCGTCGTCAAGTAC
>ERZ1292633.6546-Hain-H41-02um-R1-6546-length-10125-cov-4_pt1 | contig 10125 bp, 7 predicted proteins | sample MGYA00564406_ERZ1292633 | MGnify/ENA primary metagenome ERZ1292633 (study PRJEB36523, sample SAMEA6512639) | groundwater metagenome | collected 2019-01-08 | study: AquaDiva: Metagenomics assemblies of 32 groundwater samples
CGTCTGATGGGAGCGATTGGTCTTGGCGGGCGGCGCGGATTTCACCTTTCTCGAGTTCTTCGCGGGCGGCGGCATGGCCGCGCTCGGGCTCGGCGCGCGATGGCGGCCGGTCTTCGCCAATGATTTTGACCCGATGAAGCGGGCCGCCTACGGCGCCAATTTCGGGCTCGAGCATCATGTCGCAGGCGATATTCACGCCCTCACCCTCGCCGACCTTCCGGCGGAACAGGCCGATCTCGCCTGGGCCTCGTCGCCCTGTCAGGATCTCTCGCTCGCCGGCGCGCGCGGCGGGCTCGGCGCGAGACGCAGCGGGGCTTTTTTCGGCTTCTGGCGTCTTGTCGAGGCGCTGGACGACGAAGGGCGAGCGCCGCGGCTCGTCGTCGTTGAAAATGTCGCGGGTCTTCTCACCTCGAACGGAGGCGCCGATTTTGCGCGCGTCGTCGAAATGATGGCGGCGAGGCGTTATCTCGTCAGCGCGCTTCTTCTCAACGCGGCCGATTTTGTCCCGCAATCGCGGCCGCGTCTTTTTATTGTCGCCGCGCGCGCGGCGGACGCTGCGATCTTCAGCCGCGTAGAGCCCCCCTCGGTTCCGGCAGCGCTTGCGGGCGCTGTTGAAAATCTTTCTCACCAGGCGCGGCGGAGCTGGCGGTGGATCGCGGCGGCGCCAGTTTGCAGGAGAAATCTTTCCCTCGCAGACATCCTCGACGGGACTGCGGCTTTCGACCCGGCGCGGACAACGCGCGAGCGGCTTTCGCAAATGACCCCGCGCCAGCGCGCCGCCATCCGCGAGCTCCAGTCGAGCGGCGCCCGCCATGTCGGCGCCGCGTTCCGGCGCGTGCGTATCGAAGACGGCGAAAAGCGCCTTCGCATTGAAGCCCGGTTCGATGGTCTCGCGGGATGCGTCAGAACCGCCGCCGGCGGCTCTTCCCGCCAGATCATTTTCGAGATCGATCGCGGCAAAATTCGCTCGCGCCTGATGACGGCGCGCGAAGCGGCGCGGGCGATGGGGCTCCCTGAGGCCTATATCCTGCCCGCCGGCGCGACTGCGGCGTTAAAGCTCGTCGGCGACGGCGTCGCGCCGCCGGTTGTTTCCTGGCTCGCCGGGAACGTCCTTGAACCGATGCTCGTCCGCGCGCAAAAGGCGGCATGACGGGCAAGAAAAAGCGCACCGATATTTTCTCAGGCGAAAAGCGCTCCGAGATCATGCGCGCGGTGAAGGCGAAAGACACCGCCCCCGAACTGGCGCTGAGAAAGGCGCTGTTCGCCCGGGGCTTTCGCTACCGCGTCAATGTCAAAGATCTTCCCGGCAAGCCGGACATCGTTTTACCGAAATACCGGGCTATTATATTCGTGCACGGATGTTTCTGGCACGGACACGGCTGCGCAAGGGGGAAGCGGCGCCCCAAGACCAATGCAGAATACTGGAGATCGAAAATCGCACGCAATAAAAAACGCGACAGCGACGCGATTGCTGCGTTGCGGCGTCACGGATGGTCTGTAAAAATTTCATGGGAATGTGACTTGAAAAATTCATCCGAAGAGGCCAACAAGGTTGCGGGGTGGCTGGTAACGCGTCAACAAAAGGGAGAATTGAGTTGACCCCGACGATCAAGCCCGCAATCAAGCCCATGATAAAAATCGGTCACAATGAGAGAGACAGCCGCGGTCGCTACTGGATGGTGACCAACGCCGGCGAGGCTGAGCTTGTTTATTCGCTCGGCGCTAACGATCAGATGATCATCAATTCAACTTTCGTTCCTATCGACGCGCGCGGCGGCGGCGTCGCGCTGGCGCTCGTCAAACGCGCCGTTGAGGACGCGAAGGCGACAGGCCGCAAGGTCGATCCCGTTTGTCCCTATGTCGATAAACTATTCGACCGGCACCCCGAATGGCGGGAATTGCGGGCTTCCTAGACGCTCCGCGCCGCTGTTACGGTTAAGGCGGCGCTAACCCATCCGGCAAAATTATTTACGTTTCTAAAAGGCGGCGGGCCTAGGACTGGGGAAATATCCCCCGGAGCGTCCGCCTTGCATATTAAAGCCCTTATTCATCGACCAGATGGAAATATCGCTATTGTCGCCGCCTTGGTCTTCGCGCTGTTGATCGGCGCGGTCGGCGCAGGCGTCGATTTCAGTTACAGCAATGTCGTTCGAGCGGAAATCCAGAATGCGGCGGATGCGGCGGTTCTGGCGGCGTCGTCGCCATCCCTCGACGATTCAAAGCGTCAGGCCGTCGCAGAGAAAACGTTCGCCTCATTGATGCCGGAGCGAAACCTTGACGGTCCGGTCGAGGTGATCTTCGATCTTTCTGAGGCGGGCACAGTCAACGTCATGGCGAAGGCCCGCGTCGTCAACCAGTTCGCGCAACTCGTCGGGTTCAGATATATCGACGTCAGCGCGACCAGCGTCGCCAAACAGTCGGTCCGCAAGCCGGAAATCGCTTTTGTTCTCGACGTATCCGGATCGATGAATGCGTGGATGGGATCTGGAAACCGGATTACCGTTCTCAAAACTGCCGCGAAGAAGTTGATCGACACGATCGACAAGAACGCCGTTCCGTCGGCGCCTCCATCCTACGCGATTATTCCCTTCAACATGAACGTGAACATCGGCGTCGCCAATTCCGCCTATGTGTCGGATACGTCAGATCCCTTGTTCGCCGGAACGGCATGGGCGGGATGCGTGCTGGAGCGCAAAGGCAAGGACGCCAATAGCGACGATTTTAACGAGTTCTCCGGCGGATCCAACGGCAAATGGCACGCTTATATTTCACCGCCGGAGCCCAATTCCGGCGGCGCGTGCTCCAACAAATCAAATGGCGAGAACCTTGGATATTTATCGGTGGCGACAAATCCGCCGGGCGTATTCAAAGCGCAAACGGCGGGCCCGAATTACAATTGCGTTCGCCATGCGATCACCGCGCTCAACGAAAACCCCGCTAACGTCAAATCGTCGATCGACAAGCTGACCGCCGAGTACAATATGGGCACGATTATCGCGCCGGGCGTCGCCTGGGGCATGCGGGTTTTGTCCTCCTCAGCGCCTTTCAGCGAGGGATCGCCGGAGGGCGCTAAAATTCGCAAGATCATGGTCGTTCTGACCGACGGCGAGCAGACGACCGAAGCTGAATACGGTACGCGGCCAACGTGCAACGCCGCAACCAATTCCGTCACGCCGTACGAATTCGATCCCGCCAAATTCGGGCTTGGCGGCAAAAAGATCAAAACCTACGGCGCAACGGACGAATTTTCGGCCTACGGTTACATCCGCGATTCAGATCCCTTCGGCTCAAACCCTTCGACTTGGTCCGATGTCTCCGACGATCTCTATAACGTATCGATCGAGGCGTGCAAAAACGCCAAGGAGCTAGGAAAGAACGGGATTGAAATATTCTCGATCGCCGTCAGCGCCGACGCCGGGCCGGGCACAAAGACTTATGACTTGCTGAAAAACTGCGCCACCAACGACGCGCATTTTTTCTACGCCAGCGATTCAGCCGCACTCGAATTCGCCTTCAAGAAAATCGCCGACGAAATCGTCAACGTCCACCTGACGAAGTAGGCTTTCCGGTGCGCGCTAATAGACGCCAGCGCGTATGAGCGCGGACTTTATGTCGCCGTTCTCGACCAGAACGGCGCGCATCCCGGCGGTGATCGCCGCGTCGATATTCGCCTCGACATCGTCGAAGAAGAAAATATCGCGCGGAGCGGCGTCGAGCGCAGCGGCGACGCGCGCATAGATTTCCGGCTCCGGTTTTCTGAGCCCAAGCTCGAATGAGAGAAAGCAGTCGTCGAAAAGCTCGGCGACGCCAAGCTCGCGGCAACGCTCCCAATGCACGATGTTGGCGTTGGAGAGGCAGGCGAGGCGGGAGCGCATGCCGAGATCCGCAAGCGCCCCCGGCGCGCCGTCATAAACGCCGGTCACCCACTGCTTGAAGCCGCGAAGAAACTCCGCGCGGTCAAGCCCGAGCCCCCATTCGCGAATGAAAGCGTCGGCGAAATGCTCGGGCGAGAGGCGCCCGCGCTCAAAAAGGTCGAGCTCGGGAAGCCGCCACCAGTTAGCCCGGCAATACTCAAGGCCGTGCGCGCCCTTCGTCATCGCGTCAGAGCCCTCCGCCCCTCGAAAATCGACGATGACGCCGCCGAGATCGAAGAGAAGAACCGCCGGCGGCGCCATTACGCTTTTTTCGACGCGATCCATTCGTCGACGCGGCGCTCCAGAATTCCGAGCGGAAGCGCGCCGCCGCCGAGCACGGTGTCGTGGAATTCCTTGATGTCGAATTTGTCGCCAAGCTCGCCCTTCGCCTTTTCACGCAGGTCGAGGATTTTGCGCATGCCGATCTTGTAGGCGGTCGCCTGGCCCGGCCAGACGATGTAGCGCTGAACTTCCGAACGGATTGCGCCTTCCGCAGACGGAGAATTGGCGATGAAATAATCGACCGCCTGAGCTTCGGTCCAGCCCTTGGAATGAACGCCGGTGTCGATGACGAGCCGGATCGCGCGCCAAAGCTCGGTCGAGAGGCGCCCGAAATCGGAATAGGGATCCTGATAGGCGCCCATCTCCTTTGCAAGAAGCTCGGAATAGAGCCCCCAGCCTTCGGAATAGGCGGTAAAGCCCGCTTGCGTCCGGAAGCGCGGCACGCCGGTCAGCTCCTGCGCGATCGAGATTTGCATGTGATGGCCGGGATTGCCCTCGTGATAGGCGACGACTTCAAGCTGAGGCTTCGGCATCGCGCGCATGTCGGAAAGATGCGCGTAATAGACGCCGGGGCGCGAGCCGTCGGGCGTTCCCGGAAAATAGTGCTGCGCGGCGCCAGGCTGCTCGCGGAACGGTTCGACGCGCTTGACGACGAGATCGGCCTTCGGGAGGAGGCCGAAATAATCCGGCAGGCGCGATTTGATGAAGTCGAGCTTGGCGCTCGCTTCGGCGATATAGGCGTTCGCGCCTTCATCGCCGTTCGGGAAGAAGAAGCGGTCATCTTCGCGCATGAATTTGAAAAAATCCTGCAGCGTTCCCTTGAAGCCGACCGCCTCCTTGATTTTCTCCATTTCGCCATGAATGCGGGCGACTTCGGAAAGTCCGAAATCGTGAACCGCTTCAGGCGTCAAGTCGGTGGTCGTGCTGGCGGCGAGGCGCTCTTTATAGAAAGCAGCCCCGTTCGGGAGTTTGCCGACGCCCGTCGCGATCTCGTCCGCATTCGCCTTGTCGCTTTCGAGCCATGCGACCAGCGCCGAATAGGCCGGCCCAAGTTTCTCAACAAGCGCCGTCTTCGCGGCGGTCTTCAGCTCAGCGCCTTTTGCGGCGTCGATCTTGCCCGCCTTCACCAGCGCGTCGATTTCGGTCTGGACGTCAGCCCAGACGGGGCTGTCCTTTGCGCCGTTGAACGGCGCGCCCGTGATGACGTTCTTTGACTGCGCGATGACGCCGTCATAAGCAAAGCGCGGCGGGCGCACGCCCTCGGCCGCCTCGATTTTCGCACGCTCCAGAAGCTGGTCGATGCCGCGCGCAACGCCGCCGATCCGCGCGATATAGGCGTCGATGTCTGACGGCTCATCGACCTTGTGAAAGACGATGAGAAATTGCGGCAGGAACGCCTGCGGCCCCTGCATCTGGGTGAACACATATTGACTGCGGCGGAATTTCGCCGCCGCTTCCGCGCGTTCAAGCTGATAGAGCCAGACATCGTAGGAAGTTTTCGCTTCCTGCGACAGCTTGGCGTAATCGAACGAAGATTTCAGCTCCGCCCCCGCTTTTCGCGCCCAGTCGAGTTGCGTGTCCTCGCCCGCTTCCGAAAGATCGTCGATCTTGTCGTAGTCTTTCTTTTCGCCGAGGAACGTCCGCTGGATCGGCGAGAAATCAAGCTGCTCTTCAAACTTGGCGTCGAACCATTGATTGAGGCGCTGCGTTTCGGCGGCGATTTCCTCAGCGCTCGGCGCGGCGACGACGGAAGCTTCAGGGGCCGGAGCCGCCGGCTTCTTGCCGCAAGCTGCAGCGGAAACGGAGACGAGAAGCGCAAGCGTGACGGCGCGAAGCGTTTGACGGCGCATGATGAGCGGTCCTTTCGGATTAAACGGCCAGCGCCGCCCCCGGCGCCAGATGGTGAGCGCGGCGACGCTACCCCCGATTCCAGGGCCGCGCAAATCGGTTGGTCGCGGAGACCAATCATGTCGCCGCAATCGTCAGGTTACCCTTAAAACGCCTCCGCGCTGAGCGTCATCAGCGGCTCGGCGCCGGTTTTGATTTTCGCGAGGTGCGATTTCGTGTCGGGGAGCATGCGCGCGAGGAAGAATTTTCCGGTCGTCAGCTTGTTCGAATAGAACGCGTCTTTCTCGCCTGCTTTTTGTTTGGCGATCGCGGCTTTGGCGAGATTGGCCCAGCCGAAGGCGAGGCACAAAAGGCCGAACATGTGGAGATAATCCATCGAGCCCGCGCCGGCGTTATCGGGATTTGAAAAGGCGTTCATCATCAGCCACTGCGTCGCGTCGCCGACGTCCGCCTTCGCGGTCGCGAGGCCGTCGAGGAACGGTTTCATTTCCGCCTCGCCTTTGTTGTCGGCGATGAACTGGTCGATTTCAGCAAAGAACGTCTGCAGCGCGCGGCCGCCGTCTTTCGGCAATTTGCGCCCGACGAGATCGAGCGCCTGAATGCCGTTCGCGCCTTCATAGATCATGGCGATACGCGCGTCGCGCACGAACTGCTCCATGCCCCACTCGCCGATATAGCCGTGTCCGCCAAGCACTTGTTGCGCGTTGGTCGCGTGGGCGTAGCCTTTGTCGGTCAGATATCCTTTCAACACCGGCGTCATCAGCCCGAGATAATCGTCCGCCTTCTGACGTTCGGCGGCGTCCGGCGATTTGTGCAACAGATCGGCGTGCAGCGCCGACCAGTACATCCACGCGCGCCCGCCCTCCAAAGTCGCCTTTTGTTCCAGCAGCATGCGGCGAACATCCGGGTGAACGATGATCGGGTCGGCCGCTTTGTCCGGCGCTTTGACGCCCGAGAGCGAGCGGCCCTGAATGCGGTCTTTCGCGTAGGCGGCGCCGTTTTGATAGGCGACTTCCGAAATCGCGAGGCCTTGGAGGCCGACGCCGAGGCGCGCTTCGTTCATCATCACGAACATGGCGCGAAGGCCTTTGTGTTCTTCGCCGAGCAGCCAGCCTTGCGCCTCGTCATAATTCATCACGCAGGTCGAGTTGGCGTGAATGCCCATTTTTTCTTCGATTTTGCCGCAGGAAACGCCGTTGCGGGCACCGAGCGATCCGTCCTTGTTGATGAGGAATTTCGGGACGATGAAAAGCGAAATGCCTTTTACGCCCTCCGGCGCGCCTTCGATGCGGGCGAGGACGAGGTGAATGATGTTGTTGGTGAGATCGTGTTCGCCGGCCGAGATGAAAATTTTCTGGCCGCTGATCTTGTAAGAGCCGTCGCCGTTCGGGACCGCTTTGCTGCGCAAGAGGCCGAGGTCCGTGCCGCAATGCGGCTCGGTCAGATTCATCGTGCCGCCCCACTCGCCCGAAATCATCTTCGGGAGATAGGTTTCTTTCTGCGCGTCGGTGCCGTGTTCGTAGATCGCGTCAGCCGCGCCGCGCGCGAGCCCTGGATACATGCCGAACGCCATATTGGCGGCCGAAACCATCTCGTTGAAGGCGACCGCCAGAATGTAGGGAAGCCCCTGCCCGCCATATTGGGGATCGAACGAAAGCCCCTGCCAGCCGCCCTCGCGGAACTGGTCGTAGGCCGCTTTAAATCCTTTCGGTGTCGAAACCGAGTTGTCTGGGTGACGGGTGCAGCCTTCGTGATCGCCCGACTGGTTGAGCGGGTGGAGGACGTTAGACGCGAGCTTGCCGCCCTCTTCAAGGATCGCATCGACGACGTCGGGCGTCGCATCGGCGAACCCTGGAAGGTTCGAGTATTTCGAGATGCCGAGGACATCGTGGAGGATGAACTGCATGTCGCGAAGCGGGGCGTTATAGACGGTCATGGGGCAATTCTCTTTTCCTGAGGCGTCAGTATCCGGGTCCGGCGGCGAGCCGGGGCGGCTCTGAGGGTTCTACCCGCACCGGGTTTGAAAGGTCACTCTAAAGATAGACGCGGCGGAACTTTCGTAAAGCGCGAGGGGCAGCCCTCTGTGGAAAGTTTTAACCCCGCATTAACCCTCCGCATCGTGTCCTAAGGCATTGGAATCGCCCTTTAACTATTTGCGGTTGCGGCGAAGCACCTTACCGGAAGGTGGTCGCTGCGACCGGACGGCCTGCTCTTCGGCGGAGAGTCCGCGCGGGCGATCGTTCAATTCGGGGGAGGGCCCCCAACGCAATTCTGGTGGTGGACGCCATGAAATCTAACGCCCCCTGGAGCGTTAAAGGCATCGAACGGGACGCTCGCGAAACCGCCAAAGCGGCCGCGCAGCGCGAGGGGATGACCGTCGGCGAATGGCTGAACCAGATCATTTTCAGCGCTGGCGATCCTGACGCCCCGGCGACGACTGGCGAAATCGACGGGCTGAAGGCGCGCGATCTCGCCGCCGCCATCGAGCATCTCTCCAAACGCATTGCGATAGCCGAATCGAAAAGCGCGTCGGCTGTCGATAACCTCGCGCGCAGTCTTGGCGGCGCTGTCGAGCGGATGCAGCGGATCGAACGCGCAGAGCCCGCCGGCGTCAGCGACGGCGCGCTCGCAGCGCGCGTCAAGCTTCTCGAAGAAAAATCAACCGACCGTCAGCGCATCGAAGCTTTGCGGGCGCTTGAACGCGCTGTCGGTCAGATCGCCGTGCAATTTTCCAATTCGGAAAAATCAACCGTCTCGCGTCTCGATGCGACGGAGCGGCAGCTGCAATCTATTGCGGGCCGGCTCGAAGACGGCGCCGGCGGCGACGCCGTCAGCGCAAGCGCGGTGCGCGATGCGATCGAGGGCATGGCCGAGCGCGTCTCGCGCGCCGAAAAGATCGCGGCGGAAGCGGCGCGTCTCAAAGACGAGGCGGCAGAGTCGGTCGACGCCGATTTCATCCACAAAACGGGCCTTCGCCTCAGAATTCTCGGCGATGAGATCAAGCGCGGCGGCGACCAGATCAGGACGCTGGAAACGACGATCTCCCGTCTCTCGCAGCAGATCGACGGCGCTGAAAAGCGCAGCGCCGAGGGCGTTCAAAAAGTCGCCGAGACGATCAACGATCTCAAAACCCAGTTTTCCAGCGCCGACGCAACAGATCAAGCCGACGCGCGCGCCGACATCGAAGCGGCCGTATCGGAAATTACGCAGCGGACGGAAGACCGGATTGAATCGCTGCAACGCTCGTTTGACGACATGGTGCGCCGGCTTGAAGCGGCGAGCGGACGCGCCAGCGACCCCGCGCCGCAGGCGCACGTCAAACCTGCAATGCTCGCCGCAACGCCGGCGCCGGCAGCCGTCTCCGCTCCGGCCGATGATTTCGACAGCGAGCTTGATGACGCTTTTGCAGCGCTCGATCTTGAAGACCCGATTCCAACGCCTCACGACGTGAGAGCTCCGGCCGAGCGGCAAGTCAGCGCCCCTGCGGCTGATACGAGCGACGATTTCGGTTTTGACGCGGAGCAATCGGACGAAGAGGCGGCGCGCGAGAGCCAGGATGTGCTCGCCGAAATCCGCGAAGCCTTCGGGATCGACGCGCCGGCGCAAACCCAGGAAGCGGAAGACGAAGAAGCGCAAGAAACACAAGAAGCGGCAGAAATTGACGCGTCCGACGACGAAGTCGAATTCGCGCCTGAATTGCCCCCGATGGCGACGGCGCCCGAGGAGAAATCCGGCAATAGCGCCGATTATCTGAAAGCCGCGCGGCAAGCGGCGCGGGAAGCTGCAGCGCAGGCCGCGACCGACGATGAGTCAGCCTCGCCGAAGAAAAAACTGACGCCCAAGCAGCGCGCGATCCTCGCGGCGCGAATCAAACGCCGCAAGCAGGAAGCCGAAACGGCGAAGGCGGATGTCGCGCTGGCGGCCCCCGTCGCCGCGCCCTTTGCGGGCGACGACGCGGACGACGGCGAGGCGAAAGCGTCCATCAAGACGCGGATCGCGGGCCTCGTCGCAAAAATCAAATCCCGCCCGGCGCCGAGCGATGTCGCGCCGGAAAAAGCGGACGGCGACCCCGGCGCGGATG
>ERZ1292633.6548-Hain-H41-02um-R1-6548-length-10123-cov-7_pt1 | contig 10123 bp, 10 predicted proteins | sample MGYA00564406_ERZ1292633 | MGnify/ENA primary metagenome ERZ1292633 (study PRJEB36523, sample SAMEA6512639) | groundwater metagenome | collected 2019-01-08 | study: AquaDiva: Metagenomics assemblies of 32 groundwater samples
GCAGCCCGCCCAACAACAGCCCGCCGTTTCTGGTCCCTACGTTATTTCAGACGCAACTGATAACCACCGCGTCGTCATGGAAGCTTATGGACGAATCTGGTTCGACCAGATCAAAAATGGACATCCTTACTTTGAGGTGTCTATTACTGTCCCCATGACAGACCCCGCCGGTTTAGGTTGGAAACGCGTCTTTAATGGCGTCAATGGGCATTTGTGGTATGACTCGAATCGTGACGGAACCCCCGACACTTTGATTGCCGAACTTGGGAATGATATTCCTGTTCAATTAGTTCCAGGTGGCTGGTACAAAATCAAGTGCGGAGAATATAACGGCACGATTTCCCTCGAGTTACCACAGTAACCGAACCCTAATGGAGGACTCTATCATGAAGATTGGTGTTTTATTACCTAGAGTCCTTCGAGTAAGGTGGTGTCTATGAATAGTAGAAGTTTTGATCGTATCATTACGCTCAATCGCTCCCGCGATCAATAAACTTCTATATTCCATATTCACCCCTTTCCCTATGACCATAAAATTTATGGTTAGAGGAAAAGGAAGTTAATAATTAAAATTATTTGACAATGAAGCAATATAAAAATAAATTACCTTTGATTTCGATTTTAATGCCGGTCTACAATGCCGGAGATTTTCTCGTGGAGTCAATTAAAAGTATCAGGAATCAGACCTTAAAAGATTGGGAGTTGATCGTAGTTGACGACGGTTCGACCGATAAAAGCTCTGAAATCCTGAAAAAATATGCTGAAAAAGATTCGAGGATAAAGATCTTTAAATTCAAGAAAAATAAAGGTCTTGCTTATGCCTTAAATTATGGCCTAAACAAAGCTCGTGGTAAATATCTGGCCCGTATGGATGCTGATGATATTTCTTATCCTAAAAGGTTGGAAATCCAACTGAGATATTTAAAAAGAAATCCAAAAGTTGTGGCTGTTGGTACACAGGTAAAACTGATTAACGAAAAAGGTAATTTTATTGGTTATAAAAAATTTCCAACCGATCCGGAAAAAATCTATCAAATGATGGGAACAATGATGGCGATCCAACACCCTACTCTATTAACTTATACAAAAATAATCAAAAAATGTCCTTATGCCAATCATACTACTGCTGAAGACGTCAGTATGTTTTTTAAGCTGTTGCAGTACGGTAATTTTTTGAACACCAAAGAAGTTCTTTTCAAATACCGGATAAGAAAAAATTCCGATTCCTTAAAAAATCCTAAGAAAACTTTTAATTTGACCTTAAAGTCGAGAATTAAAGCCGTTATTGATTGGAATTATAAACCAACTATATCAGCTGTATTAATTAATATTACCCAGTCTATTTTGATTTCTTTACTACCAGATAACTTGATTATTTCTTTATATGAAAAAATAAGATTTAATGATTTAAAAAAATTAAAAATAATTGTTCCTTTTTATATTAAAAAATATCGACTTGCTTTCAGGTAAAATGACTATATGGTTAACTGGCTAAAAAAAAATATTTATTCTCTCCTGCTGGTTTTTATTTCTATCTTTCTTTTTGCAATAAACTACAAGCCTGGTACTTGGCTTATTGGCTGGGATAACGTATTCCCCGAGTTCAATTTTTGGTTAAATATCAAACGAGATTTTTTCGCCATCTGGCAACAGTATCGGGGATTGGGTCTGGTTGACGGCATGTCCCACACTAGTCTAATAGTCCAAGACTTTATTCGATTATTTCTTTCGTTATTTATGACGACCGATTTGATCCGCTGGGTTTATATTCTGGGACTGCATTTGGTTGGAGGGTTAGGAATGATGAAATTATTGAATAATATTCTTAATGACAAAAACTCAACCTCCGCGGAGGTTATAGTATTTTTAGGCGCTTTATTTTATATGTTTAATCTGGGATCGATCATCCAATTCTATCTGCCGCTTGAAGTATTTATCGTCCATTTCGCCTTTCTTCCCTGGTTAATATTATTCACTTTACGTTATTTACAAAAAGGCCATAAAAAAGATCTCTATTTATTAGGTACTTTATCCTTATTGGCTACTCCCCAAGCCCATGTACCAACCGTGTTTATTGCCTATGTAATGGGATTGTCAATAATATTATTTATCTCCTTCATTTCGGAAAAATTTAAGAATTGGAAAAAAATTTTATTAATAATCATGGTTATATTTGCAACAAATGCTTTTTGGTTCATCCCTTTTGCAGTTACCAACATTAACAACTCAAAAATTGTTTCCAGTTCAAAAACTTTCCAAATGGCGAGCAACGATATTTTCTATCGTAATAATAAATATGGCGATTTTAATGATGTGGCCTTAATTAAGGGACTGCCTTTGGAATTTTTGCATCTTGACTATAAAACAAACTCAAATCAACTAATGATGAGGCCTTGGGTAGACCATATTAATTCTCCTTTTTTTTATATTCCCGCTTGGATATTTTTCTTTTTGGTAGTTTTTGGTCTTTTCCATTCTTTAAAGCCAAAAAATAAAAACTTACTGCCTTTTGCGGCGGTTTTTATTTTTTCTTTTTTTATGCTTGGGACGGATATCCCTATTATCAATATCCTTTCTCAGTTTTTACGAAAATCTATTCCTCTCTTCAATATCATTTTCCGCTTCACTTTTACCAAGTTTTCCATTATTTATGCCTTTTCTTATTCCATACTTTTAGCCGTGGGACTTAATATTTTTCTCAATAAAATACGTGTATTACACAATCATAAACGATATGTTATTGGAATAATTTTCTTTTTATTAATTATTTTTTATTCTTTTCCCTCTTTTCAAGGTAATTTTTTCTATAAAAACTTGAAAATAAAGATACCTAATGAATACTTTCAGGTTTTTGAATTTTTTAAAAATCAAAAAAAGGACGAAAGAATTGCAGAACTGCCTATACCTTGGTATTGGTCTTGGCTTCAGCCCAAATGGGGAACAATTAATTCCGGCTTTATCTGGCATGGTATCGAGCAGCCTTTAATGGACCTAGCTTTTATGCCTTGGGGAACTCAAAATGAAAATTATTATTGGGAACTCGATCAGGCAATATTTTCCAACAATGCTTCCCTTCTTGAAAAAGTTTTGGATAAATATGATATCAGTTGGATTTATCTTGACAAAAATATATTAAATGAACCAGGTCGCAGAATGACCTATGAAAAATACGAGCAGTTATTGAACAATACTAATGGAGTTCAACTATCGGCTCAATTTGGATCAATAATTATTTATCGCCATCAGTTAAAAAATAATTTAAGTAATTTTGTTGAAATAAAGAAAAATCTTCCTGCTGTTGGGCCAAAATACCAATACGATAATTATGATCAGGCGTATCTAGACTACGGAGATTACTATACCGCTAATAACAGTCAAGTCTACTATCCCTTCAGGTCTTTATTTAGTGGAAAAGATCCAAAAGATATTGAATATACAGTTAATGAAGATGAGCAATTTCTTTATTTTAAAAATCAATTACCAGCTAATATAAAAGGCTGGATTTTACAGGATTCAAGCTCTCTTAAAGATGAATTTACTGTTTTTGACAAAAACTTGAATATTAAAAAGTATTCACCGGAAATCTCAGTTGTTGATAATATATTAACTGTCAAAATAGATAAAAAACTGGCCCTACTTTATCAAAGTAGCACCGATCAAAATTATTCAAACTTGACTAATGACGCTTGTGAAAAAAATAAAGATGGAACTGCTTTATTAGAAAAAATAGACAATGGAAAATATAAATTTACTTCGATTAATTCTGAAAACTGTATAAAAATTGAACTTCCATATCTTTCACAAAGATACGGCTATTTGTTTAATATTGAATCAACAAATGATAACAAACGCGGCTTACATATCAATCTTACAAATAAAACAACTGATAGAAGTGACCTAGAAATATACACTGACAATGATGGAAAATATCATAATTATTATTTTGTCTCTTCACCTCGCGGTTTTTATGATTTAGGATATAACTTATATATCAATAATGTTTCGGAGGGAAGAGAAAAAGTAATTAATACTTTGAAAAAAATTAATATTTATCAAATTCCTTATTATTATTTAAAGAATTTAAAGTTAGTTGATACTGCAAATCAAATCAATGCTAACGATAAAAAAAATATTTTTACAAATGTAGAACAAAAAAATATTTCCTACTATAAGGTAAATGTCGATCAAACTGACGGTAGTTCAAATGTATATCTTTCTCAATCCTACTCCCCCGGTTGGATAGCTATATCAAATGGAAAGATTCTTCAGCATGTCTTAGTCAATAACTGGGCAAACGGTTGGGTATTAGATGATAGATCCTCGATGATAGATGTTAGAAATAACAATCTAGGATCTAAGATCTATGATCTAAAATCTATCTTAATTATCTTCTGGCCACAGTATTTGGAGTTTTTAGGGTTTGCCTTGCTTGCAATCGCTTTCTTAGTAATAATCAAGATGAAGTAGTAACCTTTTGAAGTAATTTTTCGATATTTCCCTTGAACGTTGGTAAATCTTCTTTGATTGTGGCCCAAACAATTTTTAAGTCCACTCCAAAATATTCGTGAATGATAAAGTTTCTCATTCCGATTACTTTTTCCCATTCGATATCTGTTTGAGAATTTACAAGCTCTTCATCTAAATTATTTGCAGCTTCTCCAATTACCTGAAAACTTCGTAAAACTGCATCATGGGTTTTTTTATCAGTAATAAAATCCTCTGGTGAGGGTGTATCTTTTATATAATCCTCAATATCTCCAATTGCTTCTAGAATATGTTTGAGAAATATCGAATTATCCTTTTTCATATTTGATAAATAACCTTTTCATCTCGCAAAATTTGATCTTTCAACATCGGATTGATACTTCCATAAGTTACAAGATCTACTGATTTTTTTAAACTTTTTTGAAGATCAATCTGTATACCAGCCATATCAAATAATGTTGTTCCACTAGCTGGCTCAATAAGAATGTCTATATCACTTTGATTATTATCTTCTCCACGTGCCATCGATCCAAACAAAGAGGCACGGCTGACACCGTATTTTTTCAAAATTGGGATTATTTTCATTGTTATTTTATCCATATAGGATATTATAGCACGTATAACAAAACCCTTGTCAATTTAAGAAATCTCGCAACCTTTTGACTTCTTTTTTATTTAATATTACTCCCGTCCACTTTCTCCTCCCATCAATTCTGGTATTTATTTCTATACTATCCTTATCGAACACGTTTACTAAAAGCTGTTGTCCACAATTACAACTACAGCCACATTTGAAAAATAACTCTTTAACCTTTTTCTTTGCTTCTGTAATTTTTTTCATGTTTTATAACCCTTAAGTTTTTAAAATAGTAACAACTTTTGGACGGCCGTTTCAATGTTGTTATTAATCTTTAATTCTATAAAGCTATTGAAAGCGGTAAAGAAGATTTGTTTCGATTTGAGAACTTCTTCCCTCCTCTCGACCTACTCTTCTAAGTGGTGGAACCTCTGCAGTAGTTGCCGATTTTGGGTCGTGCAACCCATAGATTGGTCCCCAGCACTCCTGTTTTGCCTCAGCACTTGCCGTCAGCCTCCTACCTCGTCGATAGGACAGAAGCCACCTTAGCCCTGCATAGCGGCTTGTTTCAGTCACTACCGCTTTTCAATAGCTTAAAATCAATCAGGCTGGTTGTTTAGGGGCCTTGCGTAGGATTTTCCCGCCCAATCGCTTCACAACCTCGACAGAAATCCGCTTAATCTTACGATATTTAAGAAGGGTTCAGCTCATCCTTCCACCTGATTTATCTTACCTCGATAGGTAAGTCAACCGGTGTTGGAAACTACCTAGCGAAGTAAAATTTATTGTTAAAATTTAAAAATTTCATATCAATAAGTTAAAAATACCATAGATTATATAAGTTGTCAATAGGTACTTAATGTATCTTATGTACACTTAGTATATAATTTGATTTTTATTTGCAATAATATATAATAAAAAATAAGTATGAAAAGTGTGACTGCTAAATATGCGCGACAAAATTTTGCCGAATTATTAAATGAAGTTTATTACGGTCAGAAAAAAATACTCATTACCCGCTCTGGAAAACCGCTAGTTGTTCTTATCAGCGTTAAAGATTCTCAAAATAAAAAATAGTAACAACTTTTGGACGGCCGTCTTAATGTTGTTACTATAGTTTTTTATTATAAAGGCCGAAGTGAATTTTTAGTTGGTTTTCATGTTCTAATTTTTCGGCAATAATGTAACTAATATATTTTCCACCTTCGACTATTTTTTTTATTAAACAAATTTCTTTTTCACACTCGTAAGGAAAAACATAGACACTCTGATTGTATGGATAAAAACCAATTTCTCGTAAAAATCCTCTCAGATAGTTCCTTTTTCTTCTTTCTTGCTCTGGTACATCAAAAACCACTATAAACCATTTTCCCTTCCAATCTTTTTTCTTTTTTAAATTTAGAATCTCTCTTAGAGAATATTTCATTATCGAAACGTCGTCCTTGTTTTTTACCGTGACAAAAACTTCATTTCCTTTTCTTTCTAATTGGATAAGCTCTTTTTTTTCTAATTGTTTCAAAACTCTTTGAATTTTTTTCCTTGGAATTTTTACCCCTTTTATTTCTTCAATTATTCCTAAAATACTGCCTAAAATTATTGGAAAATTTGGCGTAAAAAAAACACTTCCACCCAAGACCACTCCAATCCCAAGCGCTGCCAATACATATTGCTTTAGTTCATTCGGTTTATATTTTCTTTCTTCCTGCTCATTTTTCTCCTTCTTAGTTTTCATAAAAATAGTATACAACTCTTGGACGGCCGCACTCAAGTGGTTATTTATAAATTGTTCGTCTTTTATATGTTACAATTATTTTATATATGATTTCTCTTTCCCATTTGCAAATCCGCAACCCTAAAGATGATGAGACGCCGATTGAATCGGGCACTCAGATTTTTGCCTCGCTTCTCCCCTCCTATATTCCTCTTTGGAAAAGATTTTATCTTCATCCAAAAACTTATGCGTTTGAAATTTATTTGATTTCACAAAAACTATATTTTTATGTAACCACTCCGCAAACTTCGGAAACCTTGATTGGCAGTTTGGTGCAATCTTCTTTTCCGACTTCAACTGTGAAAAAAACCAGCGATCCGATGAATTTAATATTTAAGTCTCCAAGGTTTTCCGTCGGCGAAGTTGTCCTAAATTCCTATTCTTATCTACCAACTAAAACTTATTTTGACTTTAAAGATGTCGATCCATTGTCAGCCCTTCTTGGCTTTCTGTCAAAACAACCGGCTCATCTTAAATTTGCGGTTCAGATTGCAATCACTCCGGCATATTTTGCTTGGGCTGACGCCGCCGTTGCCGCTGCCCGTCATCTGACTTATGATGAGACAGCTGATAAATATGGTCAAAATCCGCAAAAATTATTGATTATGAAAAAAGCTTCTTTTCAGGGTGGGAAAGCAGTGATCCGACTCGTTGTAGGTTCAACAAATAGCAACGTCGATCCATATCCATACATGACAAATTTAGCTGGAACTTTTGGAAGTTTTTCACTTGGAGAAGGCAATCAATATGGATTTAAAAAAAGAATATTTTTTAAACAGGCGCTCATTAATAGAATTAAATTAAGAAAAATTGGTTACTTTGAACACCAAAGTCAGATCCTTAACGCCCAAGAGTTGGCAACGTTGTGGCATCCGCCAGGGTATCTTCTCGCCGGAATTAAAAATATGGCTTGGGGAAAGACTTTGCTCGGCGAACCGCCGGAAAATCTCCCAGTTGTCCCCGATTCGGCAACCGACGAAGCAAAGAAAGATATTAATTTCTTTGCCAAGGCTGAATTTAAAAACAAAGAAACGATTTTTGGAATTAAGACCGAAGACCGTCGCAAACACGTTTATATCATTGGAAAGACCGGCGTTGGTAAATCTACTTTGATTGCCAATATGGCCATTGACGATATTCGCAAAGGCCGTGGGGTTGGAATCATCGACCCACACGGAGACTTGTCTGAAACTATTTTGGACTTCATTCCAAAGAGAAGAATGAACGATGTTGTCTATCTTGAACCTTTTGATACTGAGCGACCTTTTTCTCTAAATGTTTTGGAGATTAGAAATAAACAGCAAAAAGACTTGGTTGCCTCCGGAATTGTCTCAATTTTTAATAAACTATATAAAGATAGCTGGGGCCCGAGACTTGAATATATTTTGAGAAATGTAATTTTGACCTTACTTGATTCACCTGGAGCAACTCTTGTGGACATCTTATCTCTCTTATCAAACGCTGAATATCGAAAAAAGGTCGTCCGTTCTCTTTCCGATCCTGTCTTAAAAGATTTCTGGGAAAAAGAATTTGCAAAGATGCCCGACCGCTTGAAGGCCGAAGCGATTTCCCCGATCCAAAATAAGGTCGGCCAGTTTGTCACTTCAAAAATGATCAGAAATATAATCGGACGGACAAAATCATCAATTGATCTGGAGCAAATTATGAATGAAGGAAAAATATTGATTTTAAATTTATCACAGGGAAAACTTGGAGAGGACAACACTGCTTTGCTTGGAGCAATGTTAATCACCCAAATTCAACTGGCAGCTATGAACCGTTCTTTTATGAAGGAAGCCGACCGGAAAGATTTTTTCCTTTATGTTGATGAGTTTCAAAACTTTGCCACTCAATCTTTTATCAAGATTTTGTCTGAAGCAAGAAAATATCGCCTATCTTTGACCTTAGCCAATCAATATATTGAACAGCTTGATGAAGAGGTAACAAGAGCAATATTTGGAAACGTTGGAACTTTAATGTCATTCGTTGTTGGAGCCAGGGACGCCTACGTCCTAACCCGCGAATATGCAGAAATTTACACTGAAAATGATCTGGTTTCCCTAGGAAAATTTGAGGCGGTTTTAAAACTATCAATCGACGGAATGACAAGCGCCCCATTCCCAGTCACAACTTTACCGCTTCCTTCAATGAAAAATGATAATCGTGAAAAAATCATCAAGCTCTCCAAAGAAAAATATGGGAGGAAGGTATAAAAAGACTATAAATCCTTAATCAAACTCCCCACTTTTACTTTGAGGATTTTGGCAATGCGGTGAAGAAACTTGACTGATGGATTAGCTTTTCCCTCCTCAACTTCAGCCAAATAACTCCGATCAACGTCGGAGAGAGTGGCTACTTGCTGTTGAGATAGTTTTAGTTTTTTTCGATATGTAACAATGCTCTCACCCAATCTCTTGTAATAAAAATTTCCACGCACCATGGAGCTATAATATTAGAACGCAAGGTTAAAAGCAGTAGGTTATAACCTACAAAACATGTATTTTGGCTCGTCATAACAAAATATTTACCTCGATATACCACATTTTTCAATCAAATACTCCTTTTGCCAGGCCCGTTCTAACCTCCGAGGTTAGAAACGGTTGGCTGGATTAGGCTAAAATATTATTCAAGTATTAGTTTTTTTATATGTTTTAAGTCTTTTTGATATTCGATATTATTTTCAACAAATTGTCTGTAATCACCAATATCGTCTATAGAAATCTCCTTCATAAAATTATTTAGTAATTTTTTATCGGTAATAAAATCTTTATAAGAAGAAAAAATCCAATCCTCTGGTTTATCAACTAGTCTATTGGTAGTTGGATTTAGGTGAATGTAACGGCTAACATGAAGTAATTGTGTATTTGACCTAATTTCTACTGACTTAAAACTATTCTGCCAAAGTGGACCTTTGCGATTGAATTTAATATTAAAATAACGAGTATAGCTATTTTCTATATTACTTATAAGTTTTGAAAAAGATTCGTTAACTAATATTTTAAGTAGAAAATGATAATGATCCGGCATAATACAATAAGAAAGTATTTTGCAATAAGTATTTTTGACTGGGTAAATAATATTTTGATAATCAAATATTTTCCCTTTTGTAAAATCAGAAAAACTCTTACTCATCAGATTATTGTTGTAATATTCAACAGTATTTAAAAACCTTTGGCAATTATCAAGATCTTTAAAAATACCATAATTCGAAATGCTTTTGTTAAAAATGTGGTATATCTCCCCTTCAACAAACTTGTCTTTTCTTCTCATATTTTTACTTGCCAACCTTA
>ERZ1292633.6549-Hain-H41-02um-R1-6549-length-10121-cov-6_pt1 | contig 10121 bp, 9 predicted proteins | sample MGYA00564406_ERZ1292633 | MGnify/ENA primary metagenome ERZ1292633 (study PRJEB36523, sample SAMEA6512639) | groundwater metagenome | collected 2019-01-08 | study: AquaDiva: Metagenomics assemblies of 32 groundwater samples
ACGAGCGAAATTTGACAACAAACGACCGAAGATGTACGATGGACCACGGCGCTAGTATAACGCGTTTTTTAACCGCGCGCCACAGGTTCAAAAGGGGGAAGCTCAATGTCTCATGTGATCGTCGAGGGGTGTCTGGGAGAAGTCTACGCCGCGTGCGTGGATGTCTGTCCGGTGGAGTGCATTCACCCCGGTCAATACAAGGGTGAGTCGTTCATGATCATCAATCCCGAGGTCTGCATCGACTGCGGAGTCTGCCTGCCCGAATGCCCCATCGGCGCCATCAAGGGCTCGGTCGACGAGGACCCGGCCTGGGCCAAGATCAACGCCGAACTCACGCCGACGTTCAAGGACAATCCTAAAGTCACGCCGCGCCCCCCCAACGACCCTCCGCGCAAGCCGACCAACAAGCTCGTCAAGTAACTCGCTCTTGATGCAAAAGACCGGGCGGCCGCCGTGGTCGCCCGGTCCTTTTGTTTTGTCGTCGGGCGAAACGCTTCCATGAACTACACCGTCTTGCACCGCACGCCGCTTGACGTCGCTGCGTCTCGCCTTTCGGGACTTGATCGCCTTCCTCTCGCTCAAGGGCTGTTTCGCACCAAGGCGGCGCAGGCCGTGTTGGAGTCGCGGGAGCTTCCGTCTCCGATGCCCTTCGACGACCTCGTGGCGTCTTTCGTCGCCGACCTCCCCTTGGCGGGACAGATCCAGCTTTCGATTAAAGCGCGCGTCGAGACCGGCTGGACGGACTGGCTCGACATGGGAACGTTGAGCCCGGACGGCTGGAACAGCCCCGCGCCCGCGTCCAGCGACGGCGCGAACGTGGACGTCGACACCCTCAAGCTCAAGAAGACGGCCGACGCCTTTCGCTACCGCCTCAAGTTCAAAGCCCCCAAGCAGGCCCTGCTGCTGCGTTCGGTCGCGGTCACGGTGTCGGACTCCAACGCCCCCGCCGCCCCGGCTCCCTTCGTGCACGGCCCCTGGGTCAAAGACTTAGGGATTTTCCCCCGCTCCCAGATGCAGACGCAAGAGACGTATCGCGACGACATCTGCTCTCCCACGTCCCTGGCCATGGTCTTGGAATTTTGGGGAGTCAAACGAGCGACCGAGGAAGTCGCCCTGGCCGTGAGAGATCGGAGCTCGCAACTCTTCGGCAACTGGCCCGCCAACGTGGCCTACGCCGGCGCCCAAGGACTCGAAGGACACGTCGCCAGGCTCGAGTCGCTGACCGACCTGGAGCAGGAAATCGCTCAAGGCCGACCCGTCATCGTCAGCGTCACTTTCGGACCCAACGAGCTTCCCTCGGCCCCGATCAAACAAACCAAAGGCCATATCATGGTCGTCGCAGGCTTCACCCCTCAGGGAGACGTCATCGCCTACGACCCGGCGGGGAAAAATCGCGAGCACGTTCGGCGCGTCTATCCCCGCGCCGATTTCCATAAAGTCTGGCGCGTCAACAAACGCGGCCTGAGCTATCTCATCGCCCCCACGTTTCCCCGGAGATTGAGCGTGGGCGTTCCGGTCGCCGATCTTTGGTCCGAGCCCCCGCGCCGCGCCGACATCAAGCTCGACGACGAGACGCACCTCTCCCAGCTTCTCTACGGCGAGGCGGTCACCGCGCTTGAGGCCAACAGGGACTGGGTGAAAGTGACGGCGGAGGAGCAGCGCAGCTTCCTTCCCAACGCCGCGTGGCAGGGCTATCCGGGTTGGCTTCGCGCCGACAGCCTCGTCTCGGCGGCCGCGACGCGCACCGACTCGGTCGTGCGCGTACGCCAGGCGCTTCTCCACCGCGGAGACGACCTGATCACGTTGTCGGTCGGCACCCGATTAACCCGGGTTTCGGAATCGATGGGAGCCGTGCGCGTGCGCCTGTTGGATGGAACTCTCGCCGAGATTAACTCCGACGCGCTCTACTCGGCCCCGTCGATACCCACGGCCGCCTCCCGCGCGGAGATCATACGCACCGCGGAGCTGTTTCTGGGCACAAGCTATTATTGGGGCGGACGCTCGGGCGTCCAGCCCGACCTAAAGATCGGCGTCGATTGCTCCGGACTCATCAGCCTCGCTTACCGCATTCACGGCCGCGACGTGCCGCGCGACTCCCATGAACAGAAATTGGACAGCCGCCCCGTGCGAGGAGCGCAGCTCCAAAGCGGAGATCTCGTATTTCTGACCGACGACGAGCGCGAGGACCTGGTCACGCACGTCATGATCTTCACCGGGGGCGACGGACTCATTGAAAGCCGCAAATCGTCGGGCCGCGTCCTGCGGACCACTTTTCTCGAGCGTTTCGCCTCTCCCTTGACCTCCATCGAATCCGGGGACGTGGTCAACGATTTCTCTTTTTCCAAGCCTCGCCGCCGCCGCATCTTTTTCGGCTCTTACTTCTAGGAAAAGAAACTTTAGTAGAATCCCGGCCATGAACCTTCGCGTGGCGGCCCTGCTCATGACGGCCGTGGCCCTGTGCGCCTCGGCCGCGACCCCCAAGGCGCGGCCCCCGTTCAAGGCGAAACCGGCCCCCAAAGCGGTCGCAGTTCCCCCGGCTCCCCCCCTCTACCCGGCGCGCTCGACCGAGCCCATCGTCTTCATCTGGCCGACGGAAGGCATGGTCGTCTCGAGCGCGGGCGAGTTTGTCTTTGGCTCCGTCGTCGCGGCCTCGGCCCCATTCGCCATCAACGGTACGACAATCTCCGTCCATAAAGACGGCGGCTTCCTCGCTTGGCTGCCGATCGCCCCGGGAACCTTCACGTTCCGGGGCGAACTCGCGCTGTCCTCCGGGACGGCGGTCGCCGAACGAACGATCATTGTTCCCACGCACTCGGCGCCGATGCCGCTGCCGGCGGACACGCTGGAGATCGATGCGGGCTCGCTGCTCCCCAAAACCGATCTCGATCTGCGTCCTGGCGATTGGCTTCTGGTCCGCATGAAGGCGACTCCGGGAAAAACCGCGCGTTATCGCATCGGCAAGGGGCCATGGCGGGATTTGCGGGAGGCCAATCCCGCTCTAGGCCTCTACGAGGAACTCAGGCAAATCACCCCGCTCGAGGAATTCGAGGCCGCTCCGGTGGAATACAAGATCGTCCAGGGCTGGAGCTCCGCCGTCAAGGCGTCCAACGGCCGCGTCAGCGCCTCCTCCAGAATCATCGCCACGGCCTCGGTCAAGGCGAGCACGGCGGGATTCGTCAACATCAAAACCGGACCGGCCAACGGCTTTCTGTCCTTTCCCCTGCCCGGAACCCGCTTGCCCGTCACGGGCCGCGACAACGGCTCGCTGCGCGTTCAGCTCTCCGACACCCTGTCCGGGTGGATCGAAGCCAAGGACGTGAGGCTGTCTTCGGCCGCTCCGGTGCGCGCCGTCACCGGAAGCATTTCCGTCGTCAAGTCGACCAGCGGTGCCACCGTTTTGATCGGACTGACCGACAAGGCCGCTTTCACCATCGAGCCCTCGAAGGCGATGGACGCTTTGAACGTCCGCCTCTACCACGCGATCGGCCACACGAACTGGATCGTCAACGAAGCTCAGGATTTCGTCAAGGAGGTCCGCTGGCGTCAAAACGCCTGGGACACCGTCGACGTCACGATCCTCCTTCGGCCCGGAGCGACGCTCTGGGGCTGGTGGCCCAGCTTCGAGGGCGGATCTCTGAAAATCGATCTTCGCCAGGCGCCGACGGTTTCATTGAAAAATCCTCTCTCGCAGATCAGGGTCATGCTCGACCCCGGCCACATGCCGTCGGCCACCGGCGCCTTCGGGCCTTTGGGCACCACGGAAATGGACGCCAATTACGCCATCGCCTTGGCCGCCAAAGCCCGTCTCGAGCGCGAAGGAGCCGTCGTGCTCATGACGCGCAACGACCCCGGTCACGAAGTCTCCCTTGTCGAGAGGCCCCGGCTGGCCCTTGAGCAGGAGGCGGATCTTTTCGTCAGTCTCCACAACAATTCCTTGCCCGATGGCGAAAATCCTTTCGCCAAGCCGCGCGGCTTTTCCGTGTTTTATTACCATCCTCACAGCTTCGAACTGGGGCGGGCGGTTCACGCCGCCTTCAAGGAGAGCATCCGGCTCCCCGATGAAGGCCTGCGCTGGGGCAATCTGCTCGTCGCCCGTCAAAGCGCGATGCCCTCCATCCTCGTGGAAAACGCCTACATGATATTCCCCGAGCAGGAGGCGCTTCTCAACGACTCCGCCTTTCGCGAGGAGTTGGCCACGGCGATCACCCGCGGCGTCAAATCGTTCCTCGCCGGATACGCCAAACGACGATGATCGCCCCCGGCTGCGGCGCCCTGCCCGCGCTCATCGATTTGATCGCGTTCCTGTCCACGATCAGGGACATCGACGAGGACCGCGTCTGGGGGCGAGTGCTCGAGAAGCTCGCCGCCGCTTTGGACGCCGATGCCGGCTCCCATTTCGTCCACTTGCCCAAACCGGCCCAACTCGTCGCGCGTTCGGTCGTCGGCGGAGCCGGCCAGAGCCTCGTCTCCAGCCGCATCGAAATGGGCAAGGGTCTTTGCGGCTGGGTGGCGAAGTTCCGGGAGCCGCTGCTCATCGCCGACGCGTACTCGGATTCTCGCTTTTTAAAGGACATCGACGCGGCCAGCGGTTACCTGACCAAAACGGTGCTCGCCGTTCCCCTGCTTGACCGCCTCGAACTCGTCGGGGTCATCGAGCTGCTCAACAAACGGACGGGTCCCTTCACCTCCGACGATCTCGCCTGCGTCCAGGCCGTCTGCCAATGCGCGATCCTCGCTCTGCGCGGCCAGCGGCTGGAATCGACCGTGGACAAGGTCACGGCTCACAACGCCAGCATTCTGGAAAACCTGGGCGGAGGCTTCATCGCGGTCGACACCCACGGCCGCATCATGCTGTGCAACCCCGCGGCGAGAAAGATCCTGAACCTTCCCGAGACCATGCCGCTCAATGACCCCGCCGATCAAACGCTCATGGCCCTCCCCGCGATGGCGGACATATTGATGGACACCTTGGTGAAAAAGGAAACGGTCAAGCGCCGCGACCTGCCCTGGAAGCATCGAGGCGAACATCGGGTGCTCGGCTACTCGACATTGCTCATCCAAGACCCCCGCGGCCAAATCGTCGGGGCGGGGATCACGTTCCAGGACATCACGGCCTTCCAGAAAACATCATGAACCTCACAGACACGGCTCCGGCGTTCCTCCTCAAGGGAGTCGACGGGCGCGAGCACTCCCTCGATTCCGTCAAGGGAAACAAAGCGACCATCATCGTCTTCTCCTGCAATCATTGCCCCTATGTCGTCTTGAACGAGGACCGGCTCATCGCCGCATGCCTCGACACCCGCGACAAGGGCGTGGGCATGGCCGCGATCAATTCCAACGACGCGCAGCGCTACCCGGAAGATTCCTTCGAAGCCATGGTCGCCCGGGCCCGCGAAAAAAAATTTCCCTTCCCCTACCTGCGCGACGAAACCCAATCCGTCGCCAGGGCCTACGGCGCCACGCACACGCCGCATCTCTTCGTCTTCGACGCGCAACTGCGCCTGGCCTACACCGGAGCGATCGACGACGACAGCAGCTATAAGAACCGCAAGAAAGCCGAAAAGTTCTACCTCCGAGACGCTCTCGACGATTTGATCGCCGGCAGGCAAGTCCGTCTGGCGGACACCCACGCGATCGGCTGCACGATCAAGTGGAAGTAAGGCTTCCTGCGGCCGCCTGGCTCGCGCTGACGGCGGTCGCGCTCTGGGTCGGCCTGCGCTGGTTCGAACGGGCGATGGTGTTCTCCCCTATGAAATCGCTGTACGCCCATCCCGGCACCGTGGGCCTCACCTACGAATCCCTGTGGCTCACGGCCGAAGATGGGACTCGGCTGAGGGCCTGGTGGCTGCCGGGGCCCCGGGCCGACTCCCCCGTGATGCTCTGTCTTCACGGCAACGCGGGCAATATCTCCACGCGCACGGACAAGATGAGAATTTTCCACGACGGCGGCGCGGCCCAGCTCTGGATCGACTGGCGGGGATACGGCGAAAGCGGCGGAAGCCCCAGCGAGAGGGGCCTTCACATCGACGCTCAAGCCGCCTGGACGTGGCTGACCTCGGTCAAAAACATCCCTCCGGCCCGACTCGTGGTTTACGGCGAATCGTTGGGCGGCGGCCCGGCCGCAGCGCTCGCCCTTCGCGCGTTCCCCTCGGGGCTCATCCTCGACAGCACCTTCACCTCCATCCGGGACATGGCCGGCCTGCTCCTTCCCTGGTTTCCCGCGCGCCTGGTCAAGACGCGTTTTGACAACCTGGCCAAACTCCCCTCCATCGCCTGCCCGACCTTGATCCTCCACAGCCCGCAGGACGATGTCATTCCCTTCGGCATGGCTCGGCTCAACTTCGCCGCCTCGGGCGCCGCCCAAAAAACACTCGTCGAGCTCAAGGGCACTCATAACGAAGGGTTCCTGGAAACGGGCCCGGCCTACGGAGCCGCAATCAAGCGGTTTCTCTTGGCCCTGAGCAAGCCCCGAGAGAAGGTCTAATCCGCGTCGACGCCGCGCTGGGGACAGTGGCGGCGCAGCGCGCAGTCCTGGCAGGCGGGCCGAGCGGCCTTGCACACGCGCCGGCCGTGCCAGATGACCGAGTGCGACCAGAAACCCCACTCGCGGGGGGGCACGATCTCCATGAGGTCGCGTTCGATTTTGACCGGATCGATCTCATCGGTCAGTCCAAAACGGGTGCACAGCCTCCTCATGTGAGTGTCGACGACCACCCCCTCGGCTTTTCCGAAGACCTCGGACAGGATGACGTTGGCCGTTTTTCTCGCCACGCCGCGCAACGTAAGCAAATCCTCCATGCGTCCGGGAACCCGCCCGCCGAAACGATCCCGAACGGCCCGGGCGCTCTCGATGATCGCGCGCGCCTTCATGCGGTAGAAGCCGCACGACCGGACGAGGGCTTCGAGCTGCACGGGGTCGGCCTCGGCATAGGCGGCCACACCCTTGTAGCGCTTAAAGAGCGCGCGCGTCGCGGCGTTGACGCGCACGTCGGTGCATTGCGCCGAAAGAATCACCGCCACGAGAAGCTCCCAAGCGTCGCCGTAATTCAACTCGCAATGCGCGTCCGGATACAGCGTCTTGAGGCCGGCTAAAATCTTTTCCGCTCTCTCGGCGCGAACGCTCATTTCTTGTCGATGGGATAGTAGTAAAGCCCGAGGTTGACCGGGTTGTCGACGAGCCCGCGCACCCAGGTTCTCATGCCGTAGACTCCCGCGGGGTGAACGGTGAAAATCGCGCTCGCTTGGTCGTAGCCTTTGGCAAGAATCTTTTTATACAGGGACGCGCGGACCGACGGCGCGGGCTGCGCCGCGGCCATTTCAATGAGGGCATCGAGTTCCGCGTTGGTGTATCCTTGAGCCGAGGGATAGCGGCCCGCGGAATGATAAAAGGCGTAAACGAAATTGTGCGCATCGGGATAGTCGGCAAGCCAGCCCCTCGCGAACAGCGGCATCAATTGCCTTTGGGCCTTGTCCAGAAAGCTGGCCCAATCCACCCCGCGCAAATCGACGCGAAAGCGCGGGTTGAGCGATTCGAGATTTTTGCGCAAGATCTGGGCCGCGGCCTCCCTGTTCTCGGCGCCGGTGTTGTAGGTGAGGGTGAACCTAAAACCCTTGCTCCAAACCAGCCCCCCCCGCGCCTTGCGCAAATGCTCCTCGGCTTTTTTCAGGTCGTACGCGTACCGAGGCTGGGAGGGGTCGTGGCCGGGCACGCTGGGCGGAATCGGCCCCAACGCGCGCACGGCAGCTCCCTTGAACGTGTCGCGCAGGATCGCATCGTAGTCGAAGGCGTACGAAAAGCCCTTGCGCACGTCGTCGTCGGAGAAGAAATCGGGAGGGATGCCCTCCCCGTCGAGGCGGCCCGAGCCGATGTCGGGATTGGCGACGGGATTGATCTTGAACGTGAAAAACAGCGCCGGATCCGTTTGGAGCCGGCGCAAGCCGTCAAGCAGGACGACCCCGTCGATCCCTGCGAGCTGGGACGCGTAGGGACGAGGCGTCTCGATAAGGTCCGCGTCCCCGGCTTGGAGCATGAGCTTGCGGGTGTTGAATTCAGGAACGGACTTGATCAGCACCCGCTTGAGCCGGGCCGGGCCGCGAAAATAGGCCTCGTGCCTTTCCAGCAGCACGTAGCGCGCCGTCCTGTCCCAGCGCTCCAGCTTGAAGGGCCCCGCGCCGTTGGCGTTTTGATGCAGGTAGGATCGATCCTGCGGCGGGTCGTTGAATGATTTCCAGGTCCCCTCCGTGCCGTCCCACTCGCCGTGGGCGAGGCACCAAGCCTTGGGCACGATGTAGGACCAGCGGGCCATGATCGAAAGGAAGGGCCCGAAGGGCCGCGGCAGAGTCACGACCACGTCGCGCCCCTCGATGCGCACCGCCTGCGAGAGCGCGGCGAAGTCGAGCGTGATCGCTCCCGAGGAGTTGCGGGTGCTGGGCGCGCCCGCGATCGGCTCGAGCAACAGCGCCGAGGGCCCCCCGGAGCGATCCGTGATCATGAAACGAAGCAGCGAGTAGCGCACGTCCTCCGGCGTCACTTCGCTTCCATCGTGAAACCTGACCCCCTTGCGGATCGGGAACCGAAACGTCCGGCCGTCGGGGGACACGAGCTTGTTGGCCAGCGTCGGGACTTGCGAGGCGATGCGCGGCTCATACTCCGACAGGGAAGCGCCCTTGAAGGCGATGAGCGTTTCGTAGACGTTTTGAATCGCCGACTGGCTGGCGCCGTCGTAGGGATACGCGGGGTCGAGGCTGACGACCTCGCCGATCTCCAGATTGGTGAACATGTCCGGATTGCGGACCGGCTGCGCCGCGGCCACAGCCGCGCCCAGAAGAAGAATGTTCAGCATTCGGTCAAGATAGCGTTTCGCGCGAGCGGTGTAAAGCGGCTTGGTCTGGCCCGATGGGGCCTCGCCGGCATTTGACGAATATCAAAACAAAAATGCCCGGCTCGTGCTAGAATCCCGGGAGTTGGAATCAGGCGAGAGTCAAGGAGCCCGGGAATGGACGCCAACGCCGCTTGCGACGGGAAATGCCGTTGCCGCATCATCGCGTTTTTAGAATCCTCGATCGGCAAAAAAATCACGGTGGCCTTGGCCGGGGTGCTTTTATGCGGCTTCCTCCTCGCCCACCTGGTGGGAAATCTTTTTCTTTTCTCCGGAGAGGCCGCCTTCAATCACTACGCGGAACTCCTGATGGAAAACCCCCTCCTGCCCGCCGCCGAGATCGGCCTCGTCTTCCTTTTTCTCATGCACATCGCCCTGTCGGTCCGCGCCACATGGCTCAACCGCGCCGCGCGCCCCGAGGGCTACGTCGTTTACCGAAGCAAGGGCGCGCGCACGCCCGGCTCGCGCACCATGGCGGCGACCGGGGCCCTGCTTCTGGTCTTTCTCGCCGTTCATGTGGGCACGTTCAAGTACCAAGTCGGCGGATCCAAGGGAAGCGACTTGTTCGCGCATGTCAGCGGCTGGTTCGCCAACCCCGTGTACGCGCTCTTCTATATCCTCGCTTTGGGCGGCTTGGGCCTGCATCTTTCTCACGGCGCGCAAAGCGCCCTGCAAACCTTCGGCCTCAACCATCCCCGTTACACTCCGGCGCTCAAAAAAGCGGGTCTTGCGTTCGCGGCCCTGGTCTTTTTGGGATTCGCGAGCATGCCGCTGTACTTCGGCTTCATCCATAAGGCGGGCGGGGCTTGCTGTACGACGAGTTCGGGAGGTGCGAAATGAAGCTGGACTCCAAGGTCCCCTCGGGACCCATCGAAAAAACCTGGGACAAGCACCGCTTCGAGCTGAAGCTCGTCAACCCCGCCAACAAGCGCAAATTTAAGATCCTGGTCGTGGGAACGGGCCTGGCCGGCTCCTCGGCCGCGGCCAGCCTCGCCGAATTGGGCTATCAAGTCGAAACCTTCTGCGTGCAGGACTCGCCCCGCCGCGCGCACTCGATCGCTGCCCAAGGCGGCATCAACGCGGCCAAAAACTACCCCAACGACGGCGACTCGATCTGGCGCTTATTTTACGACACGGTCAAAGGCGGCGACTTCCGCGCAAGAGAAGCCAACGTGTACCGCCTCGCGCAGGTCTCCAACGCCATCATCGACCAGTGCGTCGCCCAGGGCGTGCCCTTCGCGC
>ERZ1292633.6550-Hain-H41-02um-R1-6550-length-10121-cov-4_pt1 | contig 10121 bp, 12 predicted proteins | sample MGYA00564406_ERZ1292633 | MGnify/ENA primary metagenome ERZ1292633 (study PRJEB36523, sample SAMEA6512639) | groundwater metagenome | collected 2019-01-08 | study: AquaDiva: Metagenomics assemblies of 32 groundwater samples
GTGTACCCGTGGGTACTGCACTCAATCGTCTCGTCGTCCAATCGAAGCTTGTCCGAACCTACGCCGCAGAGGTAGTGGAAGGAACGGCAAGTACTCCCGCTCGGTGAGAAGTTCATTCGTCTTGATCGATAGCCTTTTTCAGTACGCTCTCATCAGCTGTCAGTGTGACTGTGCCACGAGTCAGCGAGATAGATCGGATGCCAAACTGTTCTCCAGATAGGTTGTCTGGCGGCAGTATGCCGGTGGCCATCCGAACAATGATCTTTGCGAGCTGGATAGGTACTCGTACGTACCCAAGCCGAATCTCTGACACTCAATAATTTGAGGCGAATGACTATCGGGCTCTAATCGGATCCGAAGCACGACACTCTTCTCACCATTTGGCATATTGATAAATCCGTACAACTCAACAAAGGTCGGCTCAATCGTTACCTGTGCCTGCTTCACTGGAACCTTGCCGTTTGCTCTTGGCTCTTGGGCAAGCTTTGTCAGCTCGGCCTCGGTAAGACTTAGCTGCACCTTCCCACCTGTTGCCGATTGCGCCATGTCTTTCAATTTCTCGACAAATAAGGACTCGATGGTACTTTGTCCCGCTGGCTCAACGGCTCGAAATGGCTTTGGTGGTTGTTGGTAGAGTGCACTCGAGAGCACTGGCACGACCACAAGACCCGTCTCAGCTATGATCCCAAACAACCCAAGCACGCCAAGTGCCACTGCCAGAATAAACACGCAGCCAAGATTTCGGCAACTCAATAAGCCCCGTCGCCGATGAGCGTGGTCGAGATCGGCAAAGAGGTGATCGTCTTTCTTGCCCTGATTCGCAGTGAGTGCTGAGGCCCGTCGAGTAACTGTCATCTTACCCCCGTCGTAGCCAAAGAAGCAGTGCGCTCCCAAGGAGTACTAGTGTACCGAACAGTAGCTGAAAACTCCACAGCGTACAGCAGGAGCCTCTCCCGAGCGATCGATGCTGGTCTAACTCCTCAAACAAAGACTCGTCCTCTTTTAGTGGAGCAACTGGTCTCACATCTTGCATGCTCGACCGAGTCTGCTTCATGTCGAAGCTCCATCGGTCGATGTGTCTTGCGCAGCACTGACTGCCGGTGGCAGCTTGGGTCGAAAACGAGCCAGTAGAATCCCGGACAACTCAGATAACTCAGGAACTCGCATTGTTCGCAGGGCTGTCCAGTAGGCAAGAGCGCCGCTCAAACAAGCAACGCTGGTCTGTGCCAGCACACCCCAAAAACGATTCATATCCACCACACCTGCAACGCCGGCCTTCGCCAGCTGGACTACGGCAATCAACGAGACCGTTGCAATGAGCACCTGAAACAAAAATTGAGAGAAACCCTGCTCTGCTCGTCGCAATTGCGGCAACCGAGTGCGCACTGTTGTGTACAGCAATATGGCATTAACCGTACTGCCAATCGAAAACGCGAGCGCCAAACCTGGAACGCCCATACCAAGTCCACTCATCGGAGCCAATGTATACGCAGCCAAAATGGCCACACTGTATCCAATCACGTTGTAGAGCGTTGGGGTACGGGTGTCATGCAAAGCGTAAAATGTACGCGACAGATGAACAACCAAGCTCTGAGCCAACAACGAACTTGCAAAGAAACCTAGTGTACTCGCTGTTGCCACGGTGGCTTCCCAGTCGAAATACCCGGTGCCGAGGATCAGCCGCACAACTTGGGCCCGAATCAAAAAGATACCGACACCAGACGGCACCATAATGACGATGAGATATCGAATCCCACGCCAAACGTGCGATGCAACTTCATCCAGCTTCCGTTTTGCCGCCGCTTCAGAAATCGTTGGGAACAGCGCAGTAATAAACGAGAGTGCAAAAACGGCGGTCGGCATAGTTTGAATATTGTCTGCCAAACTATACACAGCAACCGAACCAGCGCCCAACGAAGAGCCAATCGCCGTAAAAACAAGGAGCATGAGTTGCATTGCACCGAGCGCAATTGACCGTGGCCACATCATGCTAAAAATCTGCTTGAGCGATGGGTGTCGCAGCTGCAGGATCGGTGCAAGGCGGATATCTAAGCTCCGAATCGCTAAGAGCTGCGTAAACATATGAAGCACGGCGCCAATAACTACCCCCCAAACAACCGCCTTCACGCCATACTGATCAGCAAACCCAAGTGTCGCCACGATAATTGAGGCAGTGTAAATCAGCGGCGCAATGGCATAGACCGTAAACCGCTTCATCGCATTCAAAACACCCGAAAAGAGGTATGAGAGTCCGAAGAAAATCGGCTGGATCAACATGACCCGAGCGAGCTCGATTGTTAGCGCCTGCTTCTCAATCGAAAAGTCAGGAACGATAAACGGTATCAAGGCTGGCATGAAAATCGCAAGGAGCATGCTCAGTCCAACAAGGATCACAACAGCTAAGGTGATCATGACCGAGGCTACTTCCCAAGCGGCCTGTTCACTTTTTGCCCGGTACTGCACAAAGACTGGAATGAAGGCGGCACTGACGGTGCCAAGGATAAGAAAATTAAAGAGAAAATCTGGTACACGAAACGCGGCAAAATAGGTGTCGAGCGCGTCAGTGGTGATCTTTTGCGCCAAAAAGCGATCACGCAGCAAGCCCAGGACATTCGAAAGCAGGGTGGTGGTAACCAAGAGAGCGGTCGCTCCAACAAGCGAGTTCTGCTTCGACGCAAATTGCTTTAAGCGATGTATCATACGGCGAGGTGATTCGTAGCCAACGTAAGCCGACGCAAGCTCTCGACCTTTCCTAGCGCCCACAGGCATTCGGCTGGGGATGGGCTGCGCTCCTGACCAGTCAGCGCCATCCGAACTGGCCAAAACACATCTCCGTTCGACAGGCCTTGCTGCGCAACCACGCCATCCAGTAACTCGGCAAGCTGCTGTTCGTCTATCCAGACAGCTTCATCGGCAGCCTCCAAGGCCGTCGTCGCAGCCGACAAACCTTGCTTGGTCGCCTCGGGAGTCGATTTGCGAAAAACGAGCATGGCAGCATCATAGCTTGGCAAGGATAGTAGGTACGAAACCAGCTCGCCAAATTCGCTCAACTTGCCTAGTCGAGTCTGAGTAACGGTTACCAGTCGACGAAGCAGTTTGTCATCGATCGCTTGCGAACAAAACGGACGGACCGATTCGACCAAGTCATCAAGAGGCAGTTGAGCAACATAGTGGCGCTGGAAGGCATCGAGCTTTACTGGGTCAACGATGGCGCCAGCTTTATGGACTCGTTCGATGCTAAATTGCTCGATTAATTGATCAAGTGAAAAGAACTCATCGTTGCCTCCTGGATTCCAACCAAGGAGAGCAAGGTAGTTGATCAGCGCCTGTGGCAAGTACCCTTGGTCACGGTAGGTTCGCACCCAGACTGCCTCGCCATGAATCCGCTTGCTCAACTTCTTCCGATCTTCGGCGAGCAAGACGGGCAAGTGAGCAAATTCAGGTATTTGCCAATCCATGGCTGCGTAGATAAGCAGATGCTTTGGCGTACTTGGCAGCCACTCTTCGGATCGGAAGACATGTGAGATCTGCATGTCGTGGTCGTCAACCATTGCTGCTAGATGGTACGTGGCCATGCCATCAGATTTGAGCAGTACGGCATCGTCGACGGTTACAAAATCAAACTCGACCTCGCCACGCACCAAATCTTGCAGCTTCACAGAACCGGTGTCTGGCACCTTGAGTCGAACGACGCACCCTTCGCCGGCCGCAATCCGCTTCGCGGCATCGGCAGCAGCAATAGCACGATCTTTCCCCCGGTAAGCTGCCCGACCTGCCCGATACTCCTCGTCGGTCTTCGCACCACCAGCCGTATCACCACCAAACTCGTAGTAGGCCATGCCTCGGTAGACAAGCTCCTTGGCAACTTCGAGGTGGCGGGCCGATCGCTGCGATTGAATGTACGGCGCAAACGGTCCACCCTGTTCTGGCCCTTCATCAAGCTCGATACCGAGCCACCTGAGATCCTCAAAGAACCGCTCCATGCTGCCTTCGACAAAGCGCTTCTGGTCGGTATCCTCGACACGCAAAATCATCGTGCCACCCTGTTTTCGAGCAAACAGATAGTTGTAGAGCGCCGTCCGTGCACCACCAAGATGCAACTGTCCCGTAGGCGACGGCGCAAAACGGACCCGAACAGGTTCTGATGAAGTTTCCATGTCTGCATATGGTGGCATAGACGCAGAAAGAAGGGAAGGGACGCAAAAGGAGTCTCATGTTCTGAGACTCCTATGAGACCATATATTTAGGCTGCGAGAGTGAATTTAGCGCGAACAACCTGTTCGAATTGCTGCAGTGATTCTCTGCGAGACTTCGTACGGATGTCTGTCACTTTGTGCAAACCAAGTGGCAATCGAGACACATTCGCCATCCGAACAATAATGATCGGAATGCCGTATACCTCTGACCAGCCCATCTCGATACCAACGCCAGTAGCCGGCTCAAAGAGAACCGCTACCAGCACCTTCGTCCTCTCGTGAATCTGACCGCCTTCAAAGGCACGCACCTCCGGCGGCTGTGCCTCGGCGTTTTTTACAGGATCGTAGAACCGATGCGGCACAAAGGCCGGAATTCCGGTAATCCGTTCCCAAGCCGCCGCCAACTCCTCATAAAAATCTTTGAGGTTCTGCGTTTTCCGAGCCTGATGAAACGTCATAAATTCTCCCAGAGCGCTACTATTGAAAAGCAAAAAGCCTAGCAGCATCCCCATCCAACGGGCTACGCCGACTGAGCGGAATGCGATCAGCCATTCCTCAATCGTTAACCGGACATCGGTCAGTGCACCGCCAATATAGGCGGTTTTTTCTTTATCTCTATCCATTTGTAAATCACCCTCCTTGTACTCTACTTCTTGTGTATCAGACTAAACTGTCGTCCGCCACCACCTCGCTGCCAAGGCAGTGAGGCAAGGAGCGGATGATACCAATCTTCATCGGTTGCAATCTCGAACGATGAGTAGGGTCGGGTTGGCTTTGGCGGCTCCGAGATAAAACGGATTGGTGAAACGTTGCTAGCAACCGCCAGTGGCGTACACTCCGACCCCTCACCCATCAAGAGCACTGCGGCGGCGGCTAAGCTATCCGCCACATTTGTTTGCGTCGTCTTCAACACCCTACCAAAGAGATCTACTTCTCCTCGATAATCCTTAAGTGGTGCAAAGCCGTAGTGTGAGAGGGAGATGCCCATCACGCCACGTCGTAGCGATACGGAATGCGAATCGGTAATAAGTAGACCAAATTCTTTGACTTTGTAGTGAGCCCGAAACCACTGCCACAGCTCCTTCGTTGTGTGCCGGAGGTCCTTCGGCCACAGAATGTAGTAGCCGTCAGCGTTGCTTTCATCGATCCCCGCCGAAGGAACTAACAAATTATTCTTTAGCGTATGGAAGCAGGGCACACCCGGAACGCTCCTCCTAGGCAGATACCAATCGGCCTCCTGCTGAATGAGTTCGTCCTTACTTGCCACCTCGGTTTTCAGAAGACACCGTCCTTGCCAGATGCTGACAACTTTCGAGGCGAGAATAACAACGCTTCGCTCCTCAATAGCTGGCAACGCTTCCACGATTGCCGCCAGCAAATCGTCCTTTGGTGGCTGGAGTGGGCGCGTTTTGATCGCCTCAATGTTCATACGCCACCTTACGAGAAAGGAGCTCTCGGATTGGGGCAAAGGAAGTTCGATGGTGCGTAGACGGGCCGAATTGCCGAAGCTTCGATTGGTGAACAGGTGACGGGTACCCTTTATTGAGATCGAAGCGATAAACACGCATAGCAGATTCCGTACGATGGAGCGTCCGCATCATTCGATCACGCTCAACCTTAGCGATAACGCTGGCGGCTGCAATACAGCGAACAAAATTGTCACCTTTAATGATAGTTCTATGTTCCAAATCTAAACCTTTAAATTGGTGTTTACCATCGAGTAAGCCGATGGATGGTCGGGATGATAACCCGGCAATAGCTCGGTTCGCAGCAACAGAGAGGCTCTGCGATAACCCAATTTCATCCAACTCACGAACGTCAATGACACCAATTGCCCAACTCACAGCTATCCGCTTCAGTCGACGAGCAAGCACGTCACGTTCCTCACGGCTTAGTGCCTTCGAGTCCCGTAGTCCGAGCACTCTTCTCCCGATCGGGAGAATCACCGCGCCAACAACTAACGGTCCAGCCCAAGCACCTCTACCGACCTCATCAATACCTACCACACGTTCGTAGCCTTCGTCACGCAGCGAGATCTCAAAAGCCTCACTCGGAATTATTGACGATCGACTCACCATGCCTCCACCGCGTTCAGAATGTGGATCACCTCACCCTGACTGTTCACATTAACCAGATCAATGCGCAGTTGCTGTCGTGGATAATCCTGCGAAAAGCGGGCTGCCAGCTGCCGTAATTTCCGACGCTTCTGGGTGCCAACTCGCTCGATAGCGTAGCCGTAGATGCCCGTCTTACCAGCCTTTACCTCGACAAGCACCAACACGTCGCCATCTTTGGCGACGATGTCGATCTCACCGAGCTTGTAGCGCTTATTCCGTTCGAGTATCCGGTAGCCGATTGATTGCAAGTACTGTGCTGCCCGATCTTCACCTTGGCTGCCAATCGTTTGGCGTGTCACAGATTAGTTGGGAAAGGTAAAGTTGAACTTGACGTCGCCTGGATGAATACGGCCAGTGTTCTCGTTCCCAGAAATATCGTTATCGCCAATGTTGGCATCGGCATCCAAATCGTTATCGACATCGTGGTTGTTTCGTGTCCGTTGGCGAGTGGAACGGTCAACCTCAACGCTAGTATCGTTGTCCGAATCTTCCAGCGTATCCTTGTTCTCTACGTCAACCGAGACATCATTGGTATCAAAATCTGCAGGATCAATTTCTTCACCGTCAATTGTGACCGAAATTTCTTCTTCGATGTCGCCTTCCCCGTCGTTGCTATCATTATGATCAGCGGTAGAACTGGATTGATCGGTGTCGGCAACAGTAAGATCACCCTGTGCGGACTGGTCGGACTCAGTAACCTGCAATGAATCCTCAAACAATGTTGTCGTTGGAAAATCGCTCCCAGTGTCCGAGATATCGACGCTAATGGTTGACCCTGCACCAAGGTCGCTGTCAACACTACTTTCAATAGCGAATGCCCGACCAGATGGCTGCGAATCAACCACAACCATGCCGGCACCAAGCGCCACAATAGAGAACGCCCCAACCAAGACTTTTTCTGTTTGTGAGAACTTCAACGAACGGATCATAGTTGTCTCCTTCGTTTGTTTAGCTTTTTGACTGTACACGCTCGCAGAAATAATGCAAGGGTCTCACCTACCCACAAAAAAGAGCCCTGTTGCTGGGCTCTTTTTTATTTCATGTAGCAGAGAATCTTACTTATCGCCTGACTTCTCGTTGGATGTATCAGCTGGCTTGTCTTCGGTAGTTTCAGCCTCTTCGTGCTTGGCTTTGGCAGCCTCGACTTTCTCTTCGGCGGCCGCCTCTTCCTTGCCCTCAGCCTCTTCACGGGCCTTGGCTTCAGCTTCTTGCGCTGCCTTAATCGCTGCTTCCTCCGCTTCGGCATCGGCTTCTTCCCAAACAACAAAGTCCTTCAGCTCACCCTTTGATTTGCGAGCAATTTGACGAGGGGTCAGATCACGCAGGTAGTACGGTCGGGCTTGGCGGATTTCTAAGTGACGAATCTTCTCAATCTTGGTAATTGATGGCAGGTGAAGTGGAAAAACGCGCTCAATCCCAATACCGCCGCTGACACGACGAACTGTGAATGAACCATTCGTGCCCTTGCCACCACGAACTTTCAAGACAATGCCCTCAAAGATCTGGATACGTTCTTTGTTGCCTTCGCGAACCTTCTGATGAACGCGAACCACGTCACCGGAACGAAGCGCTGGAACGTTTTTCTTGAGTGATGAAGCCGAAGCAGCGTCTAAATAGGCAGTGTTCATACGGTGGCCTTTGGTTTCTTCGCTACTTTGGCTGACTCGGTCACGGGCACAACGCTGACAAATTGGACTGCCCGCAAGGTATTGGTAAAGCGACGGTGTTTCTTCTTTAAGAACTGTACGACACCTGGAATCATGGCAAACAAGGTGTCATCAGCACCACGGCCAACATTGTCGCCAGCATGAAACTTGGTACCGCGCTGACGAACAATCACCTCGCCCTGCGCAACCACTGTGCCGCCGTAGCGTTTCACACCTAACCGTTTTGACTGGGAATCTCGACCGAGTCGTGTAGACCCCGCAGCTTTCTTATGTGCCATAGAACCTCTGTGCGCTTACTGCTTCTTGAGCAAGACAATATCTCGCGCGATCAACTGATCGGGCCGAGTAACTGGTATTGAATCGAGAAGATGGTAGCCGAACGCAGGCAACCTGTCAACGAATTGGCCAAACAATGATTGCTCCTGAAGTTGCGGAAAGACAGCGACCAATCTGCCACCGGGTTTGAGCAAAAGCTGGCCAGCCCTCAACAAGGCCTCGTAGCTCGGTCGCAACTCATCGAATAGCTGTTCACGTTCGGACGATGATGGCATTCGATGCAGTGGCGGCCCAAGAAACGGCTCTGTCGCAATCGCGTCAATCGAATTGGGAGAAAACAGCCTGCCTAGTTTATCGATTGGCACCGTTTGCAACTGCTCTGGATCATACGTATCCAAGTGGTACGTTTGCGCCGTCCAAGCAAGATTTTTCCTTGAAGCATCGATCGCCGTCGCATCAATATCTGAACCAAGAATGTCAGCCCCGACTAACATCGCCTCAATGAGCGTTCGCCCCGTTCCGCAGAACGGATCGAGGACGATTGCTGGCTCATCCCCTGGCACACGATCGCCGAGTGCGATATTTACCATCATTCGTGCCAGCTTGGTAGGCAACATGCCTCGCTTGGCATCGGCAACTGGCAAACCACGATCACGCCGCGTCAGATCGTCAATATCCTGGACGGCCTGGATCCTCACTAACCGGTAACTACCTTTTGAGACCAGGATCAACCACTCCGTACCTTTGTCAGCCGTAATTCCCTTTGATTGCGCCGCCGACAAGAGCGATCCGTCACTTGAAACGGTAAACCGACGAAGCGTTGGAATATCCTTCTTGAGCCCACTCGCAATCACGCCTGCACTCAACGTACCACCGACAACCGATAACCCAATCACTGGTGAGCTACCGATCGAATCCTTTAGGAGTTCCAGTACGACTGACTCACTGATTGTCGGCTGACCAATCACCTGGCCAAACTTGAGCGATCCGCCAAGCCCAGAAAACCACGTCTTATCAGGCAGTGGCGTCGCTTTGACGAGGACCACGCCACTTGTTACGGTAAGGTTGTCGATTCGTCGTCCAGATCGCAGCAATGTCGCCTCAATTTCTTGCACCGACAAGCGCTCCGATCGCCCAAGGACGACAGCAACTTCAGGAAGGGATTCATGAGTTTCGTTCATTTGCATACGCATAGCCACTACTCGCTGTTAGACGGCCTCTCAAAAATTGATGGCCTGGTTGCTCGCGCGAAGGAATTTGGGATGCCAGCAATGGCACTCACCGACCATGGCGTTATGTATGGAGCGATCGAATTCTACCAGAAGGCGACCGCGGCTGGTATCAAACCGATCATTGGTGTTGAGGGCTACGTTGCCCGCCGGACTATTCACGACCGCGAAGCTCGCTTCGACGCCAAGCCGTACCACCTCACCATGCTCGCTCGTAACATGGCCGGCTATCAGAACCTGATCAAACTCAACTCGATTGCCCACATGGATGGCTTCTACTACAAACCCCGGATCGACAAAGACCTAATGAAGCAGTACGCCGAAGGCATCACGATCCTGACTGGCTGCCTGGGCAGCGAGCTGTCGCGCACGATCCTCGACAACCGCATGGAAGACGCCAAGGAGCTAGTCCGCTTCTACCTTGATCACTTTGACCGAGGCCAAGTTTACCTTGAAGTCCAAAGTCACCCCGCCCTGCAGGACCAAGTCACCGTCAACCAGGCACTCGACAAGCTGAGTCGTGAATTCAAGGTGCCACTGATTGCCACTGGCGACAGCCACTACCTAAGCCACGACGACCAAGCAGCCCACGAAGTACTCCTTGCCGTCGCTACGGGCAAAGATGTCGATGATGCC
>ERZ1292633.6551-Hain-H41-02um-R1-6551-length-10121-cov-4_pt1 | contig 10121 bp, 9 predicted proteins | sample MGYA00564406_ERZ1292633 | MGnify/ENA primary metagenome ERZ1292633 (study PRJEB36523, sample SAMEA6512639) | groundwater metagenome | collected 2019-01-08 | study: AquaDiva: Metagenomics assemblies of 32 groundwater samples
TCGGTTTAAAAGGCACTTCGCATTCTTTGTCGCATTCACTGCATATTGCCGGGTGCATTACCGGTCTGGCAGAATCTCTGTCTCCAAATCCTCCTCCAAAACTTTTTTTCCCGTACTTTTTTCCGCTATTCCCGCCGGTTCTGTTGTCTCTGTGATAAGGCATATTTTGTTTAGATTAAGGCTTAATGGGCTGAAGTTTATACTTATAATATAGAGAAAGCAACGGTATTATGTAAATATGAGTGAAATTCTTAATTCCGGTGTTGAATTTTTTCAGGATATGGAGGGAGTTATCGGCGAGGCTAAAGATTTTATCCTCATTAAACAGTTTCTTTGGAGAAATGATGAAACAGGAAGAAGAGTTGCCGAATCCCTTTTGTCAGCGATGGAAAGAGGAGTAAAAGTTTATATTCATAAAGACAGAATCGGCGCTTTTCATGAATACGGAGAAAGAACCGGTCAGAGTTTTTTTCATGATGAACCGCAAAGTGACAGTGTTTTTAATACCCATTCTTTGAAGACCGTTTACGCGCAATCACGTCTTATGTTTTCAAGATTTTATGGAAACGGTGGAGTATCTCCTCAATTGGTGAATCCTCTTAAAAATGAACTTGTTCAACATCCCAATAGTGAAATTATTGATGATTTTAAATTATATGATCACTCAAAAGTTATTGTTGTTGATGGGAGAATCGCTTACGTCGGAGGTGTTGGTTTTGGTGATGAATTTAGAGGGAATGAGGGAGAAAAACCTTGGTGCGATTATATGTTGAAAATAGTTGATGAGGAAGAATGTTTAAAATTGTTAAGATTGTTGTCCGGAGAAGAAGTAGAAGAAGATGATTCTCCATTTCGGTTTTTACGCGATTCCTTGCATGATTATGTTTTGAAATTTATAGGCGGAGCGGGAGAGTCCTTATTTATAGAAGTGCCTTTTTTGGGGCATCCGGATTATATAAATCAAATTACCGATGTCGTCAGAAGGGGTGTTAAAACTGTTGTTGTTTTGCCGGCCAAAGCGAATTCTCATCATTATAGAAATCTGCATTTTTTAAAAAGGCTGATTAGACAAGTTGATGGTTCGGATCATTTGTCGGTGCGTTTGACTCCGGAGATGGTGCATGGAAAAGTTGCCATTGCTGATGATGCTATGCTTCTGGGATCTCATAATCTGCATATGGATAGGGCTGTGTTGGAAGAGACTGCGGTGAAGACAAATGATAAGGCTTTGGTTGGACATATGAGGGAAAGAATTATGGAAAATGCCGCTGGGGGAGATGATTTTGATAATTCTGCCGGATGGGGAAAAATCATTATTCCTTCACGCATGGAGTATACTTCAATCAAATTTCAGACTTTAATGATGACGGTTAGGATTAAAGAAATAATGAGATGCAGGGGAATGTGCAATGAGTCGGTAAAGGCTTTAATATGAATATTACATCCGCAAAATTTGTAAAAGGCGCGGTGGGAACCGATGAGACATTTGAAGATGGAACTCCCCAAATCGCTTTTATCGGACGCTCAAACGTGGGGAAATCCAGCGTTATAAATTCTTTGGTGAAACAGAAAGAGCTGGCTAGAACAAGTTCTTTTCCGGGACGCACCAGAGAAATAAATATTTTTCTCGTAAATAAATCTTTTTATTTAATTGATCTTCCGGGATATGGTTTTGCTCATGCCTCGCGCGAAATACAAAAAAGCCTTCTTAAATTAATTTTCTGGTACTTGTTTGATTCGGGCTATGTTCAAAAGAAAATTGTGCTCATACTGGACGCAAATGTGGGTCCGACGGAGATTGACCTGAAAATGCTTCGCGGTCTGGAAGAACAAAGAAAGGACATTATTATAGTTGCAAATAAAGTTGATAAAATCAAAAAATCGCAGTACGCGCGGCAACTTCAAAAAATTAAAGATATCGCAGGAAATCACAAAGTTATTCCTTATTCTTCGGAAAAGAAAATCGGAGTGAAGGAGTTGAGAAAGGAGATTTTGATATGAAATTATTTTGAAAATTATTCCGAATAGTATTATGATGCTTCCCTATGAGTGAAAATGAAACCGTATGTTCTCTGCATGAAAAAGAAGCAACCGCCATCGTATGTATACATTTGTGCACGGCGGAAAGTGCTTCCGTTGGTTTTAATGTACCGGCAGATATTGTAAACGATCTTGAGGCATGGTGCGACGAGTGTGAGAAAATAGTAAGGAAAGAAGGTTGGACTGATCGTGCGCTTAAACTTGCGGATTTAAGACCCTGTTGCGTCGGCTGTTTTATTTCCATTAAAACACGCATGGGTCACTGAAAGCGTGTTTATCGTATGAATTTACAGTTTTATAAGTCGGAAAGTTGTTTAATACTAGAACTTCTTCAATTTCCCAAATCGTAATGCGCTTTCCAGCCACTCAAGCTTCCCCTTCGTAGAGGTGTGCTTCCAGTGTCTTAGCGTTTCAATATCAAACTTAAGTTTTGGTTGGGATTTTTTATTCATAATCCTTTTAGCGCTAGAAGAGCCTTAATATCTTGTATGTCATTTGGACGTCCGGCTTTGCGTTTCATCTTGAGTAGTTGATCTATGGACACAACGGGTATTCTAACTTTTTCAATCTGTTTTACAACTTTATTCCTTGCTATGATATCGAATTTTAGTGATTCTTCAATGATAATATCTATTTCAAGAGGATTATGTTGAGGCGGCATAAAAGTAAATGCCTTAAGATTTTTTTTCTTAAACCACTCCTTAACTTTTTCCTTTTTGCCAAGTTCATAAATAGAAACGGGGAGTCGCGGGTAATATCCAAGTTTCTTCATAACTTTATCCATTTTTTGAATATTTTTTTCATTCAACAATACGAGCAAATCAAGATCGCCGGTAAATCTGACATAACCATAGAGATTTACGGCAACGCCGCCAACAACCAAATAATCCACTTTTGTTTTATTTAATTCGCGAAAAACCTTTTCAAATATATTCATAGGGTCATTATACTATAATTTTCAGTAGAAATAATTTTGCTGGATTTTAAGATGGAAGTACGAGAGAATTGGTGCCCTTATGAATAATAACCCTTCTATTGAACTCAATGAGTACTTTATCCGGGCGCTGGACAAAATTCGCTCCGGGAAAAATCTTTTCATTACCGGTAGAGCGGGAACGGGCAAATCCACGCTACTGCATTATTTTTGTTCAAAATCAGAAAAACCGGTTGTGATTCTTGCCCCGACCGGTGTTGCCGCCGTCAATGTAAAGGGTCAGACGATTCACCACTTTTTCGGATTCGGTCCGGATATTACGTTGAGGAAGATAAAAAAACGCATCAGCGACGAGAAAAGAAAGTTGTTCGAAAAACTAACCGTGATTGTCATTGATGAAATTTCAATGGTACGCGCGGATTTGCTTGACTGTATTGATGCTTTTTTGCGGCTTCACGGACCGAAGAAAGGAAAACCTTTTGGCGGTGTACAAATGGTTTTTATCGGTGATCTTTATCAGTTGCCACCGGTGGTAATGTCGCAGGAGCGCCATGCTTTTTCGCAACTGTATAAGAGCCCCTATTTTTTTAGCGCCCGTTCTTTTGGCGAACTTGAAATGGATTTTATAGAATTGGAAAAAGTCTATCGTCAAAAAGATGATAGTTTTATCAAACTTCTTAATGCAATCAGGAATAAAACGGCGGAGCCTCGTGATTATGAAAAAATTAACGAACGGCATGATGCGAATTTTGAGCCGCCGAAGGGCGAGCTATATATATCGCTAACAAGCACTAATGCCGATGCCGATAAAATAAATGAAAAAGAAATGGGAAAATTGCCGGGTAAAGAAGCTGTTCTTGAAGGGTATGTGGATGGGGATTTCCCGCAGTCCTATTTGCCTGCCGCGCTTGTAATGAAAATTAAAAAAGGCGCGCAAATCATGATGCTTAATAATGATTCCGGCGGTAGGTGGGTAAATGGCACTGTCGGACAAATTGTCGGCATCGTTTTAGATGGACGAGGAGAACTGGAAGAGGTTGAAGTGAAATTATCCGATGGTAAAAAATATTTTGTTACCCGCAATACATGGGATGTCTATCACTTTTATCTTAAAGGCAAAGAAATTGATTCAAAAAAAGTCGGTTCTTTCATTCAGTTTCCTTTTCGCATTGCGTTTGCGGTGACTATTCATAAGGCACAGGGCAAGACGTTTGATAAATTGATTATAGATATTGGTCGCGGCACTTTTGCGCATGGACAGATGTATGTTGCGCTCTCCCGCGCAACGAGTCTGGAAGGAATTGTTCTAAAAAAACCGGTTCTCCCGCAACATGTGTGGCTTGATTGGGCGATTGTCAGTTTCATTACAAAGTATCAATATTCCCAGTCCGCTAAACGGCTCTCAACGGAGGATAAAGTAAGGCTCATAGGGGAGGCGATTACGTCACGTAAAAATCTTGAAATAACCTATTTAAAGGCAAAAGACGTGAAGTCGCGCCGCACTATCCGACCGGAATTTGTAGGCGAGCTTGATTATAACGGCATCGCTTTTTTGGGCGTTTCAGCTTATTGCCTTATGAGAAAAGAAGAGAGGAATTTTAATGTTGAAAAGATTTTGGAAATCAAAATTGTCTAAACAACTTTTATTTTTCCTTGGGAATTAGTTTTTGTTATATTATGCGAAAAAGAATATATATCATCAAAATTGAGAAGCCGTTTTGACTTACATTCTTTTATAAGCGCCATGGAAGTATTGTGCGAAAAACCAATGTACTCAACTTCTTTATTTAGGGCTTGAACCATTCGTACTGCCGGTATGAGATCGCTATCGGAACTTATTAAAATTGCTTTGTCGTATTTTTTCTTAATGGCAAGAGAATAAAGATCGAGCGCCAGCCGAACATCAACGCCTTTTTCTTTATAAATGCCGTTGTAATTTTGAATATGACCGCGGACGATTTTAATATTAGGAATATTTGACTGAAGATGTGCAAAAAGTTTTTGCTGATGTGAGTACAGAAGTTCGCTTTTGGGATTATTTTTTTCTTTTCTGACTTGGCCGACATAGTAACCGACGTAAACCGGTTTTGTGCCTTTGGTGAGGCTTAAAATACAGCCATTGTAATTAAAACGGCTTGTGTGTTTAATTTTTAGCTCTTTGAGTTTGCTGTAAAAATTACTGCCGTCTATAAAAACTGCGATTTTCATTTTTGAATTTAGAATAACAAAAAAACCCGCCATTACATTACTGTAAGGGCGGGGGGATTAGCAACTATTGCGGATTTACACTAATCTCAATTTTTCCCAGCGTCAACACTATTTTAGTGTAAGTTTTTGTATCTGTCAAGAGTTTTGGTTCCGCATGCTGGTCGCGATCCGAACGTGGTTTAAAGAATAACGATGTTATAATTTGACCATGGAAGTTTTTGGCTCAGCAGTGCCATCAAAGGAAGTTGTATTACGAGTTTTGAATAATTTGTTTACGCCCGAGAAATCCAAGAAGCCCTTGGTCGCGGCTTTTTATGCCACCGATGCTTGCAATGGACAGTGTGAATTTTGTAGCCAAAAAGAAAGCGTTGAGGAAGCCAAGGGAGGTTCCGAGCGAACGGATATAGAGACCCAGAAGCGTATTTTGGCCGCTATTCGCGCGGATGTGCCAAACATCTATTTGATGGGAGGAGAGCCGTCTATTCATCCTCATCTTGAAGAGTTACTGATTGAGTGTGAGAACCTGCAGTTTGATACCATCGGAGTTAACACAAATGCGGTTATTTTTAGGACCGAAATTCCGGAGCATGCGAATATGCTTATTGTTAGCCTTTTTTCTACGGATCCGTTGGTGGTTGGCCGAAAATTATTTCCGAATTTGGATGAGGATCGGCAGACAAAATTAGGCATGCGAGTTATTGAAAATATAAAAAAATATGCGAAGGAGCATGATTCTGAAAAAACAGTAATGGTTGTAAATAAAGTTGTTACGGGCGAAGAGGGGGATATTAAGGGCGTTTTTGATTTGATAGCGTTTTGTAGAGAGGTTGGGATTAGAATTAATATTGCGCCTGCGGTTCTGCCGGACAATCGCCCCGATCCGCGTCTTGTTAATAATAAAGCGTGGATGTTTCTGATTGATTATTTGCTGAAAAATATGGACGTGGTTGTTTGCAGTAAGGAATATTTAAAAATCATCAAAACTTTCGAGCATTTTGATTGCACGCCGAATGTTGTGCCTGCTATTCGTCATAATGGAGATATTGATGTGCCGTGCCCGAATGTCGATTCGCCAAAAACCGTGAATTTATTGGAGGTCGGTGGTGTGCATAATGCCCTGCAAAAGGGCAGGGAGGAGTTCGGAGATTTTGATCCGAGTAAAAGTTGCAGAGAGCAATGTCATAAGGCTTGTTATGTGGAGGCGAGGAATTTGGGGAATGTGACATTTGTATTTGAGGCCTTGAGGCAAATATTTGGAAAGCGTTTGAATGGGATTGTGGGGGGGCAAAATTATTCATATATCGATTTATTAAAAGAATTTTGCACAGAAGATATGCACGACTACGATAGTGCAATTGGTGAATATATTGAGCCGATTAGGAGGAAGAATGAGTTGTTTGCAAAATTAATTGATGAGCTTTCCGAGGATGATTTGGTTGAAATGAAAGAATACCTGGCCGAGTTATGGGACGCTTTCGATTTGATATGGCGATTTACTCCCGGTGGCCTAAAAGGTTTCTTTCTTGCGACCGATATTGCCAATCAAATTTTAACCAGACCGTTTACTCCGGTTTTCAGAGGGATTAAAAAAGTTACGGGTATCTCTTTGATAGGTGATAATTGCGGTGCAAGGGCGATGAATAGAATCGCAAAATACGTCAAAATAATTGATATGGGATTATCTAAACGAACGCGCGAAAAAGCGGCTTAAGACAAGCCATTAATGGGAAGTTGGCTCCGCATCGTGGACGACGTTAGGACCGTGTTTCAGCGAAAAAGTGGCTGTATTTATATTCCTAATTTAGCTCATATGTCAGGTTAAAGCTTGACTGAAAGGTAAAAAAGGCGCATAATATAAAAAGAATTAAGTTTAAACATTTAACAAAAACAAATATGGCACATGCATACAAACTTTCTGTAAGAGCAAAACTTTTTGCCGTTATTGCAGTTGTAATTTTTTTAGGGGTGGTTAGTTATGCGGCATTAGCCGCATCTGCCGAAGCGTTTGTTCCTATACTTCCGACGGTGGATCATTCTCCGACGCTAGGTTCAACTTCGACAATAGATTTATCCGCAATTCACAAAGATAAACTAAAGTCGTTGCAAAACGATATAGAAGAAAACATCCGTCGCCGGTTGAGTGATGTAAAAAGGGTGGCTAAAGACGTTAATACAACAACTATAGACACCTTATTGAACCAATGGGAATCTTGTATTCAGGCACGTCAGGCTGATGTGGGAAAGGATGTTTTTAATACGAACATGGAAGAATGTCTTTTATTAAATCAAATGACTAGGGACGAATTTAACAAGAATATAATTCCGCAAATAAAATGCGCGGAAACAAAGAAAAGAATTAATGAGTATAAAAAAGAAAAGAAAAATATGGAGAGGCAAATAAAAGATTTTTTGAGGGGTGACAAAACCAGGGATATGTCAGTTTTCAAGGGAATTATTTCTCGGATGGATGAGCCTTTGGCGAAAGCGGATACATTAAGTTGTAACAGCGATGTCAGAGATTCCTTGGAGCAGATTAGCAAAGAACTGGGCGATCTTTCCGTAGATTTTAGTAACGCCCGGAGCGATCTGCAAAATCAAGCCCAACGAAATGGCGAGCTTGAATCAATGATGAGGGGTTCATGCGGGGCGAGCGTCCCGCGTTCCTTAAATAAACTTGAAAAGGAAATGAAAGCTAAAGCGAAGAAATATCCTGCAATTTATGGAGATGCAACGTCAAAAATTAATGATATGAGAGAAATTCACAATCAGAGATGCGGTGATTTGTTAAACCAGATAAAGGCCGCGCTCCAAAATAACGATACTGATGCTTATAACGACGCCCGTTCAACTTTCAATGATTTAGGTAGGGATTTTGATGACATACAGGCATCTTTTTATGAGGCTGACCGGCAATTAAGCGATATTGAAAATGTAAAAAATATTGGGAAAGAGCTCAAAAAACAAATCAGCGAGCTTAAGGCAAGAAAAAAAGGGCAGTTGTTGAAATACAAGAAAGCGTTTGCACAGGCTTCAAAAAAAGTTATAAGCAGTGAAGACCAAAAAAAGAATCTGGACGCGTTTGATGAATATATAGGGCAGGCGGATGAGCTTTTGGCAAAAATGACGGATGGACTTAAGAGGACAAAATTGGCGCAAAATAATCCAGATTCCGCGCTGGTGGAGGAGATTCAGAAAATGCAGAATGAATATTCCGAAACGCAACAAGAGTGGCTTAAATTAACCAATATTATGACGCGGCTTGTGCCGGGCATAGAAGGTATGATGATTGTTGAACCGTTTGGAGGGTTGGAATCTATACGCCGCGCAACCAATAATGATCCGGAATTAATGAGCGTTTTAGACGGAATTGCAAGTCAAGCAAATGATTTGCTAAACCAGGCATGGGTCATAGCGATAACTTCGCCGGATGAAGCTCTTGATATCCTCATGTCACGGCAGGATCTGCATATTGATTGGACCGATGCCACGGACAGCTGGAAAGAAAGTCATGGAATAGAAGAGTTTGATTATTCCGGCGGACAGCCGTCTAATATTCCATCCAGTTCTTCTATGGATCGTTGATAGTTGGCTCCGCAGACCGGTCGCTGTCTGAACGTAGTTTCAGACTATTTGAGCTTATAGATTGTGGCCTTTCCTTTTCCCAAACGTTCGATCAAACCTAATTCAATGAGTTTATTTAAATCTTGATTACGCGTTGGTTTTGCCCGTTTTGTTAAGCCAGAATAAATTTTGTCGGTGATAAATCCGTTCTTTTTTATATATTCAAGAATGGTTTTGTGATGAGACTGAAGAATAGTTTCTGGCGTAATAGTTGCAGTTTGCAGAATCTTTGAAACTCGCAGAAGTTCATCAATAATTCCATCGGTAAAATATTCTAGCCATGGCGTAAAATCCACATGTTTTTGAATATCATGGTAGTTTCCGGTGACACCAACATTCTTAAAATAATCGGAAACGTTTTGATTGTAATAATTTTCAAAGCTAAAGAGATTGAATGTATCAAGCCCCACTGCTGCCAGCAAAACTTTTGTCGCGAGTCTTACGGTTCTGCCGTTGCCGTCCATAAATGGGTGGATAATCACGAACTGTTTATGGAAAATGCCTGCGATAATGAGTGGATCCAGCACATTTTTATTCTGTTCTACAAAAGTGAATAATTCCTTTAATAAAGCTGTAACATCTTTATGATCGGGCGGCCAATACACCGTTTTTCTAATTTTGGGATCATTAACAAATACAGGCTCTTTTCTTATTTTTCCACAACGGAATTCTGATATGAGTCCTTTTGTAATGATTTTTTGAATATGCAGAATTAGAGGCAGGTTAAAACGAACAGGCTCTTTTTTTACAAATGCATTAAGCCAAAGCAGAGCTTCATTGTAATTTAAAACTTCTTTTTCGCTGTCGCGCACAAATTTAGGATGAGATTTTAGAATTTTCTTAACTTCGGTAAGAGGAAGGGGATTGCCTTCAATACTGGTAGAGGCGTGAGCTGAAATTTCACGCGCTTTCTTTTCCAGTTCCAATAGAATTACTTTAGAGAATCTCTTGCCGTTAAGTTCAAAAATTAGAGTGGAAATACGCTTAATATTCTCCAGAAGTTTCGGTGAAATTGTGTATTTTGGATCAAACATAGTATAGACACATTATAGACGAAAAATAGACGAATGGATAGGGAATTTGCGTTCAAAAAAGCCTAAAATTCTACACTTCAGCTTCTCATTAAGAAAACGGTTTTTAATTTTGTAAATATTTGGCTCCGGAGCCCGGACTCGAACCGGGAACCGTCTCGTTACACTTATCCCCAAATTCCTTTGAGGGGTGGACTATATCATCTCCCCGCTAAGCGGGGAGTAAGGCGCTTCCCCTCCGACGTAATGTCGGAGAGTACTCTCTTGCGAGATAGTCTCTGAACCTT